>Ga0153921_1000509_pt1 | contig 20490 bp, 17 predicted proteins | sample TSNJ005MetaG_FD_104691 | JGI IMG/M metagenome (GOLD analysis project Ga0153921, IMG submission 104691) | Attine ant fungus gardens microbial communities from New Jersey, USA - TSNJ005 MetaG | ecosystem: Host-associated > Fungi > Mycelium > Unclassified | place: USA: New Jersey, Brendon T. Byrne... | reverse complement strand
GAACTTGACCATGCCGCTTTCCGGCGAGTCGCCCCAGGCGCAGCCCGGGCAGTCGAAGCCGCCGTTCTGGTTGGTCTTGAGCATCATGCGGATGTTTTTCAGCGCGTTGTCGCTGGTCAGCCACGCCTGCGCCACGCTGATCAATGCACCCCAGCCGCCAGCCGGGCCTTTGTAAGGCTTGTAGCGCGGGGTCGGGGTTTGGTCGGCTTGGTGATGATTGCTCATGGCTGGTACTCCATCGCAGGGCTATAGACCCGCGGCGCGCTTTTCTGCGGCAGGTGGATGAGATTGAGGTTGTGCCGGCGCGCCCATTGCAGGGCGAGGCCGGTGGGCGATGACAAGCTGACGAGGGTCTGGATGCCCGCGCGCAGGACTTTCTGGATCAGTTCGAGACTGCAACGGCTGGTGACAATCGCCAGTCCACCGTCAGTCGGAATCTTTTGGCGGATCAGTGCGCCGATCAACTTGTCGAGGGCGTTATGCCGGCCGATGTCCTCGCGGCCCATCAGCAGTTCGCCCTGGTTGTTCATGAACACTGCCGCGTGCACGGCGCCGCTGTATTGGCCCAGCGGCTGGAACGCACTGATGCGCTGGCGCAGGCCGTCGAGCCATTCGGCAGGCGGCAAGGGCGCGCCTGGCAGCACTTGCAGGTCTGGCAGTGCCTGTTCTACCGCTTCTACGCCGCACAGGCCGCAGCCGCTGGTGCCGGCCAATTGGCGGCGCTGCTGCTTGAGGTTCCAGAAGGCGCGGCTGGAGATTTGCACCTGGGCGTATTGGGCTGAACCCGAACCGCTGAGTTTCAGATCATAAATGTCGCTAACGTCGGCGATAATGCCGCTGCCGATACTGAATCCGACAATAAAGTCTTCCAAATCCGTCGGCGTGACCAGCATGACCGCCTGGCTGATGTCGTTATAGGCAATCGCCAACGCCACTTCTTCCGCCAGCGCTGTGCGGGCGACTTCAGTGTGTTCGAGGTTGCAAAACTGATAGCTCTGGCTGGCGGCGGGCGCGGGTGTTTCAGGAGCGGGCGCCGCGCAGACTGGGCGCTTGGCGTTCATGGGGCTGTACCACCGACGGATTGATCAGTGTTTAGACTAGGCGCGACAAAGCGTCGCGTCTAATTGCCAGTACTGATCTACCGATAGATGACGTCGATCAAGGCGTTGTTTGCGATTTCTGGTACAGCGCGAAACACGCTTCCGCCAGCGCTGAACGCGGCGCGCTGCGGCGCATGATCAGCCCCAGGCGTGCCAGGGTGTGGGCGTCTTCGATCGGTTGCAGGCGTAGATGCTCGGTGAGTGCGTCCAGGCCGCCATCCAGTGGCATTACGGCGCAACACAGGCCGCCGTGCACAGCTTGTAACAATTGGTGGACGGCGTCGGTCTGCAGCAGCGGCTGCGGGTTCAGGTTTCGGCTGTGGAAGTTATGGTCGATGGACTGACGAAAATGCATGCCACTGGTGAGCATGCCCAGGGGCAGCTCGGTCAGGGCCTCCCAGCTCAAGGGCGTGTCGCCGAAGCTGAAATAGCGCTGGTCGTAGAGCAGGCCCATGCGGGTTTCACCGAGGGCAAAGGAGTCGAAGCGCTCGGTGTCGAGGCGCTCCAGGTACGACACGCCAAGGTCCAGGCGATTGCTCGCCAGCTGTTCGAGGATCTGTTCGGAACTGAGCGCCGAGAGTTCGAAGCGCAGGCTCGGGTGCTCCTTGTGCAGTTGTTGCATCAAGGCCAGGGGATCGAAGCTCGACAGCGGCACCACACCCAGGCGCAACGTACCGACGAGGTTGCCGCGACAGGCCGCGGCTTCGGCCTGCAAGCCGTCGTAGGCCGCCAGCACCGTACGTGCCCACGCCAGCACGCGTTCACCAGGCGCGGTAAAGCCCTCGAAGCGCTGGCCGCGATTGACCAGTGGCAAATCCAGCTCTTCTTCCAGGCTGCGCAGGCGCATCGACAAGGTCGGCTGCGTGATGTGGCAGCGCGCAGCCGCCTGGCCGAAGTGACGGGTCTCGTCGAGGGCGATGAGGAATTTGAGTTGCTTGATGTCCATCTTCGCTCCAGGGCTTATTCCAATGGCGGGGGGATTCTAGCGCGTTTGGGTCTGTGGCCGGGCCGGAACCCAAATCCGTCGGACTGGTCTAGTCTTGAGCATCTGGACATCAACTACCAAGGAGAGCGCACCATGAGTCTTTTTAGCTTTGTTAAGGAGGCCGGCGAGAAGCTGGTCAAGCTGCTGACACCAGGCAATGCCAACGCTGGTGAAGATTTGAAAAAGCATATCGAGGATGTCGGGTTGGGTAACCCTAACGTTCACGCTACTGTCGAGGGTGACAAGGTCACGATTTCCGGCGAGGTAGCGACGCAGGAGGAGAAAGAAAAAATCATCCTGGCAGCGGGCAATATCGCCGGTGTTGCCAGCGTCGAGGACCAGATTACAGTTCCCGGTCCTGCCGTGGCGGCCGCCCGTTTCGTCGTGGTGAAAAAGGGCGACACCCTCAGCGCGATTTCCTTGGCGGTGTATGGCAACGCCAACCAGTACAACAAGATTTTCGAGGCCAACAAGCCGCTGTTGTCGCATCCGGACAAAATCTACCCAGGGCAGACACTGCGTATTCCTGAGTAATACACGACGTAAAAATGTGAGAGGGGGCTTGCCCCCGATAGCGGAGTGTCAGTCGATATCAAGGTGACTGATCCACCGCTATCGGGGGCCAGCCCCCTCCCACATGGTTCAGAGTCCGACAATGAGATCGCGGTAATCACCGACTGCTGCAAATTCAGCCGTGTCCTTCGGCCCCTTCTGGCTATCCGGCTCCTTCACTGCCAGCAAATGCCCCACGCCAAACGCACGGGCACTGCGCAGGATCGGCAAGGTGTCGTCGATAAACAGGCTGCGCGCCGGGTCGAAGGCAATGTCGGCTTGCAGGGCGTCCCAGAACTGCGGGTTTTCCTTGGCGAAGCCGTAGTCGTGGGAGCTGATCAACCGCTCGAAATACGGCGCCAGTTCAATGCGTTCCAGCTTCAACGACAGCGAGTCACGATGAGCATTGGTGATCAGGATCACCCGCTTGCCGGCCTGTTTGATCGCCGCCAGGAACGTGTCGGCATCCGGGCGCAGGGCGATCAGGTGGGCGGTTTCCAGCTTGAGCTCGCGCACCGGGATATTCAGCTCGGTGCTCCAGAAATCCAGGCAATACCATTGCAACTGTCCGGCGTTACGCTCGAACAGCGGCTGCAATTCCATCTCGGCCATGGCCCGGCTCACCCCGTGCAGCTCGGCGTAACGCTGGGGCAGGTGTTCCATCCAGAAGTGGTTGTCGAAATGCAGGTCGAGCAGCGTGCCGTCCATGTCCAGCAGGACGGTGTCGATGGCGTGCCAGGGCAGAGAGGGCATGGAGTGGTCTCATGTAAGTAAAGAAATCCGACACAGACAATCGGAAAAGCCACGGTATAGTAACCCGATCACGCCAAGGAGCCGCTTATGCGCCAGAAACCCACCGTCCTCGCCCACGAAATAGTCGCCAGTAGCCGTTTGTTCCGCGTGGAGGAAGTGCAATTGCGCTTTTCCAATGGCGTGGAACGGACCTACGAGCGCCTGGTAGGCCGCGGCGCCGGTTATGGCGCGGTGATGATCGTGGCGATGATCGACGACGAGCACGCGTTGCTGGTGGAAGAGTACTGCGGCGGCACGGACGAGTATGAATTGTCGTTGCCCAAGGGCTTGATCGAGCCCGGTGAGGATGTGCTGGCGGCGGCGGACCGCGAGCTCAAGGAAGAAGCGGGCTACGGTGCACGTCAGCTGGAGCATCTGACCGAGCTGTCGCTGTCGCCTGGCTATATGAGCCAGAAGATCCAGGTGGTGCTGGCCACTGATCTCTACGAAGAACGCCTGGAGGGCGATGAGCCCGAACCAATGCGCGTGGACAGGGTCAACCTGCACGAGCTGTCGCAACTGGCGCAGAACGAGCAATTCAGCGAAGGCCGCGCCCTGGCCGCGCTGTATCTGGTACGAGATTTGTTGATTCAGCGTGGAGCGTTTATCGCATGAGCGAACTGTTTTTAGGCCACCCGTTTATCGCCCCGGTGATTGAGCTGGCTCGCCAGGCGGGTGAAGTGATCCTGCCGTATTGGCGCGCGGATGTGGCGGTGACGTCCAAGGCCGATGATTCGCCGGTGACGGCGGCAGACCTGGCCGCCCATCACCTGATCCTCGCCGGCCTCACGGCCTTGGACCCGAGCATTCCGGTGCTGTCCGAAGAGGACGCCGATATTGACCAGAGCGTGCGCGCTGGTTGGCAGCGCTGGTGGCTGGTGGATCCGTTGGATGGCACCAAGGAGTTTATCGCCGGCAGCGAGGAATTTACCGTCAACGTGGCGTTGATCGAACAGGGCCGCGTGGTGTTTGGCGTAGTGTCCATGCCCACCAGTGGCCGTTGCTACTTTGGTGGCGCGGGCCTCGGTGCGTGGCGCTCGGATGTCAACGAAGCCCCCAAGCAGATCCAAGTGCGTGAGTCGCCGGCCGTGGGCGAGTCCTTCACCGTCGTGGCCAGCCGTCGACATACCAGCCCCGAGCAGGAGCGTTTGCTGGACGGCTTGAGCGAAGGCTTGGGCGCCTTGAAGCTGGCCAATATCGGCAGCTCGTTGAAGTTCTGCCTGTTGGCCGAGGGCAGCGCCGATTGCTATCCGCGCCTGGCGCCAACGTCGCAGTGGGATACCGCAGCCGCCCAGGGCGTGCTTGAAGGGGCGGGCGGTGAGGTACTGGAGTTGAGCGGCGAGCCGTTCAGCTACCCGGCGCGGGCCTCATTGTTGAACCCATTCTTCCTGGCATTGCCAGCCAAGGCTGCCTGGCGGGACCGCCTGCTCACCCTGGCGCGTTCCTGAGTCGGTCGGGGATTCAATGTGGGAGCTGGCTCCCACATTCGAACGGCGCCACCTTGGAGGCGATGGCGGTGGGTCAGCCAGCTTAGCCGGTTCTGATCCGCCGCCTTCGCGGGCAAGCCCGCTCCCACATTTTTGATCGGTGTGAAGCTTCGCGTTTGGCTGCGCGGTCGGAATTGCTGGGCCTTGCGCCGCAGCAATGGACGACGCATCCCAATGTGGGAGCGGGCTTGCCCGCGAAGGCGGTATGCCAGTCACCGAACATGTTGGCTGATCCACCGCCTTCGCGAGCAAGCCCGCTCCCACATTTTTGATCGGTGTGAAGCTTCGCGTTTGGCTGCGCGGTTGGAATATCCGGGTTGCACCGCAAGAGCGGACGACGCATCCCCCAATGTGGGAGCGGGCTTGCCCGCGAAAGAGGTATGCCAGTCACCGAACATGTTGGCTGATCCACCGCCTTCGCGGGCAAGCCCGCTCCCACATTTTTGATCGGTGTGAAGCTTCGCGTTTGGCTGCGCGGTTGGAATTGCCGGGTTGCACCGCAAGAGCGGACGACGCATCCCCCAATGTGGGAGCGGGCTTGCCCGCGAAGGCGGTATGCCAGTCACCGAAAATGTTGGCTGATCCACCGCTTTCGCGAGCAAGCCCACTCCCACATGGGAACTGCGTCGGGCGCGGGATGCAGGCTAGCCGCTTCCACGCTTATGCTTTTAGCGGTGCAGGACGTACTGCCCAGTAAACGCCACCGCGCGCGCCTCACTGCCCTCATTCACAATCCATGTCTCCAGGGTCAAACGCGCTCGGCCATAACGCTTATAGGTGGCGACAAAGCGCTTCCACACCTTTTCTTCCGGCGCTGCGCACATCACCGTCGCATCCTGCGTCACCGGCAGCGGATAGCTGATCTGCCCTTCCTGAATCACGATATGCCCGTCTTCAATGCCTTCCTCGCGCAGCTGCAGGTGCAGCCAACCCCAACCCGCCAACACCGCGCCGCAATACAGGCTGCCGCCGAACATGGTGCTCTTGTGGTTGATATTGGCCTGCAGGGGCAGGTGCAGCTGCAATTGGCCGTGTTGCCAGTCGAGCACCTTGAGGCCCATTTCCCGGGTGAGGGGAATGTCGTGGTGAAGGATGGATTCCAGGTAACGGCTGTCGCGGCTCATGGGTGCCTCTTGATGGGTGGGCGGGGTCATTCGTCGTCGGTACTGTGGTTGCCGCTGTCGGCGAAGTTCAGGCCGTGTTTACGCAGCTTGTCGTGCAGGGTCTTGCGCGGCACCCCCAGGGCTTCGGCGAGGCTGCGCAGGGAGCTGTGGGGGCGTGTGAGTTCGGCTGCGATCAGGCTCTTCTCGAACTGTTCGACTTGTTCGCTCAGGCCTCCCGGAGTGGAGGTCAGTACACCGGCCGCCGGATTGTCCGGCGTGTTGTCCAGCGCCAGCTCCAGGCCCAGGGCAAAGCGCTCGGCAGCGTTCTGCAGTTCGCGGACATTGCCCGGCCAGCTGTGGCGCAGCAGCAGCGCGCGTTGGCCCGGTTGCAGCTCGTGCAGCGGCAGGCCGTGGCGGCTGCTGGCTTCGTCGGCAAAGTGCTGGAACAGCATCAGCGCATCTTCACCGCGCTCGCGCAGCGGCGGGATGCGCAACGGCGCGACGTTGAGGCGGTAGTACAAGTCGGCCCGGAAGCGGCCCTGGTCGGCGGACTGGCGCAGGTCTTCCTTGGTGGCGGCGATGATGCGGATATCCAGTGGAATCAGCTGATTGCCGCCCAGGCGCTCGACCACACGCTCCTGCAACAGGCGCAGCAGCTTGACCTGTACATCCAGGCTCATGCTTTCGATTTCGTCGAGGAACAGCGTGCCGCCGTTGGCGAATTCGAACTTGCCGATACGCCGCTTCTGCGCGCCGGTAAAGGCGCCCGGTTCATGGCCGAACAGCTCGCTTTCGACCACCGACTCAGCCAGGGCGCCGGCGTTGATCGCCACAAACGGCCCGCTGCGTCGGCTCGACAAGTCATGCAAGGCGCGCGCGACCACTTCCTTGCCGGCGCCGGTTTCACCGAGGATCAGCACATCGGCCTTGGTCGCCGCCAATGCGCCGATCTGCTCGCGCAGGCGCAGCATTTGCGGGGAGTGGCCGACCAGCCGCGTGCTCAATTGCTGGCGATCACTCAGGGCCAGGCGCAGACTGCGGTTGTCCAGCACCAGGCGGCGCAGGGCCAGGGCGCGGCGCACGCTGTCGAGCAGGGCGTCGCTGGCGAAGGGTTTTTCCAGGAAGTCATAGGCGCCGGCGCGCATGGCCTGCACCGCCAGCGGCACGTCGCCGTGGCCGGTGATCAGCAGTACCGGCAGCTCCGCGTCCTGGCCGTGCAGTTCGGCCAGCAGCTCCAGGCCATCCATGCCGGGCATGCGGATGTCGCTGACCACCACGCCCGGCCAATCGCGGGACAGGCGTGCGGTAAGGCCGGTGGCTTCGCCCAGCGTCAGGACTTTCAGCCCGGCCAGGTCCAGGGTCTGGCACAGGGCCTGACGCAAGTGTGGATCGTCGTCGATCAACACCACCTGAATCTGGTTATCGATACTCATACACTACGGTCCTCGGACGGTTGCAGACTGACGCCCGGCGAGCCGGCACGCAATTTCAAGGTTAACAGCGCGCCGCCTTCCTTGTGGTTGGCGAACAGCAGCTCGCCGCCAAAGGCACGCATCAGGGTGTCACAGATTGCCAGCCCCAGCCCCAGGCCTTGAGTGCGCGTCTTGGTGGTGTAGAACGGCTCGCTGGCGCGGCCCAGGGCTTCCATGCAAAAGCCCGGGCCGTTGTCGCGAATGTACAGGTTGACGCCCTGTTCGGTGGTTTGGGCACTCAGCCAGAGCTTGCGCGGCGGGCCTTTTTCGGTGAGGGCGTCGAGGGCATTGGCCAGCAGGTTGCCCAATACCTGGCGCAAGCGGGTTTCGCCGGCCTGCACCCACAGGGTCGCTTCCGGCAAATCGCGGATCAACTCGACTTCCATCGACCGCCGCCGCTTGGCCAGCAAGGCCAGCGCGTCGTCCAGCGCCGGCTGCAGCGCCACGCTTTCCGGCGCATGGCGGTCGCGGCGGGCAAAGGCGCGCAGGTGCGCGATGATCGAGGCCATGCGCCCGGTCAGTTCGCTGATCAGCTTGAGGTTGCCCCGCGCATCACTGGTGCGCTCGTGGTCGAGCAGGATCTCGGCGTTTTCCGCGTAGCTGCGGATCGCCGCCAGGGGCTGATTGAGTTCGTGGCTGATGCTCGCCGACATGGTGCCCAAAGCCGACAGTTTGCCGGCCTGCACCAGGTCATCCTGGGCGCGCACCAGTTCCTGCTGGGCGTGTTCGCGTTCGAGCACTTCCTGCTTCAAGCGGCGGTTGAGGCCTTCGAGGTCGCTGGTCCGCTCGACCACGCGCATTTCCAGCTCACGACGGGCCTTGGCTTCGAAGGCAATGCGGTCCAGATAGTGGCGGCGGCGCTGCATCATCAGGCCGAGCAACAGCATCAACACCAGCAGCGTGGCGCCCCCCACCGCAACCACTGTGCGCACCGGGCGGTTGATCAGCGAGCGCGGCGCCAGGATCTCCACGTTCCAGCCGGTCTCGGCGATGGCTGTGGATTGGCGCAGCCACGCCGTGGAGCTCAGTGCCAATGGCTGCGGGTCGCGGGTCGGGTAGGGCTGGATGGCGATGATGGCCTGGCGTTCTTCGGCGGTCAGTGGCCGAGTGGCACGGAAGCGCCATTGCGGGCGCGAGGTCAGGATCACCACGCCATTGTGGTCGGTGACCAGCAGTTGTTCCGGGGTATTGCCCCACAGGCTCTCGGTGTGGTCCAGGTCGACCTTGACCACCAGCACGCCGATGATGGTGGCGCCATCGCGCACGGCGGCGGCGAAGAAGTAACCGCGTTTGGCCGAGGTGGTGCCCAGCCCGAAGAAGCGCCCCAGGCGCCCGGCCATGGCTTCGCTGAAGTAGGGGCGGAAGGAGAAATTGCGGCCGACGAAACTGTCTTGTTTGTCCCAGTTGGACGCGGCGAGGGTCTTGCCGGTGGTGTCCATCAGGTACATCACTTCCACCCCGGCCTGGGCCGCGACGTCCTTGAGCAGCAGGTTGGCGTTGACCAGGTTGGTGCTCACCTGCGGCGCATCCAGGGCCGTGCGCAGGGCCGGCAAGTCACCGAGAATCTGCGGCAGCACTTCATAGCGATGCAGCGTGCCGAGCAGGTTGGCCACGTACAGGTCTAGGGTCTGGCGGTTCTGCCCGGCCAGTTCACTGCGGTAATAGCGCTCGGCCAAGTGCTCCAGCGGCCACAGCAGCGGCGCCAGGCACAACGCCAACAGGGCGAGGCTGCGCCAGCGGGGTCTTCGCGGAAGGGGTGGGTTCATGGGAGTCGTGCGCCTGTGGGTACAGGCGCATTATGCCTAGTGCTGCCTTGCAAGACACTCGCGCAATGCGTCTTGCCATTGTGGCTGGCTGACCTGCCATTGTTGCTGCAGGCGACTGCAATCCAGGCGTGAGTTCAGCGGGCGCTTGGCGGGCGTCGGGTAGGCGCTGGAGGGAATCGCCTCCAGCTCGGCACAGGCTGTGCCGCCGGCGCGCAGCTGCTCGGCGATCGCCGCGGCGAAGCCGAACCAAGAGGTCTCGCCCTGGGCGGTCAGGTGGTAGACACCCCATTCACCGGCCTTGCCGGCCTGCCAGCGATCGATCAAGGCACGGGTGCTGTTGGCGATCGTGCCGGCCCAGGTCGGCGCACCGATCTGGTCGGCGACGATACGCAGGTGCGGTTTTTCCTGCAGCAGGCGTTGCATGGTCAGCAGGAAATTCTTGCCGTGGTTGGAGTAGACCCAACTGGTGCGCAGGACCAGGTACTCACCCCCCACGGCGGCAATCGCCTGCTCACCCGCCAGCTTGCTTTGGCCGTAGACGCCCAGGGGGTTCGGTGTGTCGGCTTCGGTGTAGGGCGCGGGTTTGTTGCCGTCAAACACGTAGTCGGTGGAGTAGTGGATCAACGGGATGCCCAGGACCCCGGCTTCCTCGGCGAAGACGCCGGGGGCAATCGCGTTGATGGCGAAGGCGACGTCTGCTTCGCTTTCGGCTTGATCGACCGCAGTGTGGGCCGCGGCATTGATGATCAGGTCGGGGCGCTGAGCACGGACCTGCTGGCGGATCTGGTCGACGTCAGCCAGGTCGAGCTGATCGCGGCCCAGCACGATGAGTTCGCCGAGATCCTGCAGCCGCTGTTGCAGCGCCAGGGAGACTTGGCCGTGTTGGCCGGTGATGAGGATTTTCATGGGAACAGGTCGGCTTCCATCAGTCGTTTGCCTGCCTGGTCCTTGGCAGACAGTTGCGGCGGTGCAGTGAGTTCCCAGTCGATGGCCAGCGCCGGGTCATTCCACAGGATGCTGCGCTCGGCGCTCGGCTGGTAATAGTCGGTGGTCTTGTACAGAAATTCGGCGTAATCGCTGAGTACCACAAACCCATGGGCGAAGCCTTCCGGTATCCACAGCTGGCGATTGTTCTGCGCCGACAACCGAACCCCCACCCACTGGCCGAAGTTCGGCGAGCTGCGGCGAATGTCGACGGCCACGTCCAATACTTCACCGGCAGTCACGCGCACCAGCTTGCCCTGGGTGTGTTCGAGTTGATAGTGCAGGCCGCGCAGCACGCCTTTTTGTGAGCGTGAATGGTTGTCCTGGACAAAGTTGCGCTGCAGCCCGGTGGCGTGTTCGAAAGCCCGGGCGTTGAAGCTTTCGTAGAAAAAACCGCGCTCATCACCGAACACTTTGGGTTCGATGATCAGCACGCCTGGCAATGAGGTTTCAATGACGTTCACTGGTTGTCTCCGGCCAGTGAGTAAAGGTATTGGCCGTAGCCGGTCTTGCCGAAGTATTTGGCGCGTTCGAGCAGGTGGTCGCGATCGATCCAGCCGTTGCCGTAGGCAATCTCTTCGAGGCAGGCGACTTTCAGGCCCTGGCGGCGCTCGATGGTCTGCACGTACTGCGAGGCGTCGAGCAGGCTGTCGTGGGTGCCCGTGTCGAGCCAGGCGAAGCCTCGGCCGAAACGTTCCACTTGCAAGTCACCCCGGTGCAGGTAGGCGTTGTTGACGTCGGTGATCTCCAATTCGCCGCGAGCGGAGGGCTTCACCGCCTTGGCGATATTGACCACATCGTTATCGTAGAAATACAGGCCGGTCACCGCGTAACTGGATTTCGGTACCGCCGGCTTTTCTTCGATGGACAGGGCACGGCCTTCGCTGTCGAAGTCGATCACGCCAAAGCGCTCCGGGTCTTTGACCCAATAGCCGAACACCGTGGCGCCCTTGCCGCGTTTGACGGCCGCGTGCAACTGCTCGCTGAAGCGCTGACCATGGAAAATGTTGTCACCCAGGATCAAGCACACTGGGTCGCTGCCTATGAACTGCTCGCCAATCAGGAAGGCTTGCGCCAGGCCGTCCGGGGTCGGCTGTTCGGCGTAGCTGAATGTCACGCCGAACTGGCTGCCGTCACCCAGCAGATTGCGGTACTGCGGCAGGTCCGCCGGGGTGGAAATCACCAGGATTTCCTTGATCCCTGCGAGCATCAGGACCGAGATCGGGTAATAGATCATCGGCTTGTCATACACCGGTAGCAATTGCTTGGACACACCCAGGGTGATGGGGTGCAGGCGCGTGCCGGAGCCGCCGGCCAATACGATTCCTTTCATCATGCGATCAGATCCCTCATGTCGGTGTTGCCCAATCGTTGACCCTGATAACTGCCGTCCTGGACCCTGCGGCACCATTCCAGATTATCCAGGTACCACTGCACGGTTTTGCGTAGACCGGTTTCAAAGGTTTCCAAAGGCACCCAGCCCAATTCGCGTTCGATCTTGCTGGCATCAATGGCGTAGCGTTGATCGTGCCCTGGGCGGTCCTTTACGAATGTGATCAGGTCGGCGTAGTGCTCGACGCCGTCCGGGTGCTGCGGCGCCAGCTCTTCCAACAGGGCGCAGATGCTGCGAACCACGCTGATGTTCTGCTGCTCGTTGTGCCCGCCGATGTTGTAGGTCTCGCCGACGGCGCCTTCGGTGACCACCTTGAGCAGCGCCCGCGCGTGGTCTTCGACGAACAGCCAGTCGCGCACCTGCAAACCATCACCATAGACCGGCAATGGCTTGCCCGCGAGCGCGTTGAGGATCACCAGCGGGATCAATTTCTCGGGAAAATGGAACGGGCCGTAATTGTTCGAGCAGTTGGTCAGCAGTACCGGCAGGCCGTAGGTGCGCTGCCAGGCTCGCACCAGGTGGTCGGAGGCCGCTTTACTGGCGGAGTAAGGCGAACTCGGCGCATAGGGGGTGGTTTCGGTGAACAGGTCGTCCACGCCATGCAGGTCGCCGTACACTTCGTCAGTGGAAATGTGGTGGAAGCGAAACGCGCTTTTGTCTGCGGCCTCGAGTGTTTGCCAGTAGCCCCGGGCGGCCTCCAGCAGGCTGTAGGTGCCGACGATGTTGGTCTGGATAAAGTCCGATGGACCGTCAATCGAACGGTCGACATGCGACTCGGCGGCCAAGTGCATGATCGCCTGGGGCTCGAAGCGCGCCAATACGGCGCTGACGGTGGCCTGGTCGATGATGTCGGCCTGGACGAACTCATAGCGGCTGTTGGACGCGATACTGGTCAGCGACTCCAGGTTGCCGGCGTAGGTGAGTTTGTCCAGGTTGAGCACTTCGTGCTCGGTGTGCTGAATCAGGTGACGTACCAAAGCAGAACCGATAAAACCGGCGCCACCGGTAATGAGAATGCGCATGTCGGGGGCCCTTTTCCTTAGACGAACGATTAGCGAATGGAGCATAGCCTGTGTTGTGGCGCTGGACAGGGCGGTATGTGTCCGGGGCTTGCGTAAGCCCCCTGAACAATGGCGATATACACCCCTGAAAAAAAACCGAGGCCACCCCATGTTGCTCGCCACGTTGATTCATCGCGCCAGTCTACCCTGCCCGCAAGTACGCCCCGATCAGGCGGCGCAGTTGCTTGAGCAACATTACGGCCTCGCGGGCACATTGCAGTCACTGGGCAGCCAACAGGACCTCAACTACAAGGTCGACAGCCCGCGCGGGCGCTTTGTTCTGAAAATCTGCCGGGGCGACTACGCCGCTGTGGAGTTGCACGCCCAGCACGCGGCCTTCAACAGCTTGCAGGCGCAAGCCGGCCTGCGTGTACCCAAGGTCATCCCGGCCTTGAGCGGCGACGAACTGCTGAGCGTCAACCTCGACGGGCAAACCCTGCATGTGCGTCTGCTGGATTATATCGACGGGCAGCCGTTGACCCACCTGCCTCACCTGGGGCGTGAGGTGATCGCGGGCTTCGGCGACCTGTGCGGCCGTATGAGCCTGGCCCTCGCGTCTTTTGCCCACCCGGGCCTGGAGCGCACCCTGCAATGGGACCCGCGCCATGCACGGGAACTGATCACCCACCTGCTGGCCAGCCTGGAAAACCTGCCGCATCGCGCGGCCCTGGAGCAGATGGCCGAGCAGGTCGAGCAACGCATCCGGCCCTTGGTCGAGCGCTTGCCGTGGCAAGCGGTGCACATGGATATCACCGACGACAACGTGGTCTGGCAACGCGATACCCAGCGCCGTTGGCAAGTCCAGGGCGTGATCGATTTCGGCGACCTGGTCCACACCTGGCGCATAGCTGACCTGTCCGTGACCTGCGCCGCCCTGTTGCACCATGCCGAGGGCGACCCGTTTGCGATCTTGCCGGCGATCCAGGCTTGCCATGCCGTGACACCGCTGCAGCTCGAAGAATTGCAGGTGCTGTGGCCGTTGATCGTCGCCCGCGCGGCCGTGCTGGTACTCAGCAGCGAGCAGCAGCAACGCCTGGATCCGGATAACAGTTACCTGTTGAAAAACGCCGAGCACGAGTGGGAAATCTTCCATGTGGCGACATCGGTGCCGTTTGAGTTGATGGAAGCGGCGATTCTCAGCAGCGTCGGGCAGGCGCCTGCAGCGCTGGTCAGCCAAGGCTTCGCGCCGTTGTTGCCAGGGCTGGTGGGGCGCGAATTTGCGCTGATCGATCTGGGCGTGCTCAGCGCGCATTTCGAGGCGGGCAACTGGGAACATGCCGGCGCCGATCAACGTTTGCTGCAGGACGCGGCCGCCGTGCATGGCCTGGCGGCCAGTCGTTATGGGCAGTACCGTTTGTCACGGACTCAGCCCGACAGTGCCCATGAGCCGCAGACGTTCCCATTGCACGTCGAGCTGCACGTGCCCCAGGGTACTTCCGTCGAAGCGCCGTTTGCGGGCACTGTGCACCTGGGCGCCAACGGCGAACTGCGTGTGCACAGCGGTGAAGCCAACGTGCGGTTGTGGGGTGTCAAGGTGTCGCTGCGGCCGGGCGCTGCGGTGCTCAAGGGCCAGGTTATCGGCGAAGTCGAAGGTCCGCTCACCGTGCAACTGTGCCGCACCGAGCTGCCGGCGCCGTTGTTCTGCACGCCCTCGCGCGCGCAGGCGTGGCAGGTGCTGTGCCCCTCGCCGGCCGCGCTGCTGGGGCTGGCTTGCGATGCCGAGCCCGAGCTGGACCCCGAGGCCCTGCTGGTGCGCCGAGATGCCAGCTTCGCCCGCTCGCAGAAACACTATTACGCCGATCCGCCGCGTATCGAGCGCGGCTGGCGCAACCACCTGATCGACATGCAGGGCCGCTCCTACCTGGACATGCTCAACAACGTGGCGGTGCTCGGCCACGGCCACCCGCGCATGGCCGAGGTGGCGGCGCGCCAGTGGTCGCTGCTCAACACCAACTCGCGCTTCCATTACGCGGCAATTGCCGAGTTTTCCGAGCGCTTGCTGGCGCTGGCGCCGGCGGGCATGGACCGGGTCTTCCTGGTCAACAGCGGCACCGAAGCCAACGACCTGGCGATCCGCCTGGCCTGGGCCTACAGCGGCGGGCGCGACATGCTCAGCGTGCTGGAGGCGTACCACGGCTGGTCGGTGGCAGCGGATGCGGTCTCGACTTCGATTGCCGACAACCCCCAGGCCTTGAGCAGTCGCCCGGAGTGGGTGCACCCGGTGACCGCGCCCAATACCTATCGCGGCGAGTTCCGCGGGCAGGACAGCGCGCCGGACTATGTACGAAGCGTGGAACACAACCTGGCGAAAATCGCCGCGAGCAAACGTCAATTGGCGGGTTTCATCTGCGAGCCGGTGTACGGCAATGCCGGTGGCATCTCGCTGCCGCCTGGCTATCTGCAGCAGGTGTATGCGTTGGTGCGCGCTCAGGGCGGCGTGTGCATCGCCGATGAAGTGCAGGTCGGTTATGGCCGCATGGGCCACTTTTTCTGGGGCTTTGAAGAGCAGGGCGTGGTGCCGGACATCATCACCATGGCCAAAGGCATGGGCAATGGCCAGCCGCTGGGGGCGGTGATCACCCGCCGCGAAATCGCCGAGGCGCTGGAGGCTGAGGGCTATTTCTTCTCATCCTCCGGTGGCAGCCCGGTCAGTTGCCGCATCGGCATGGCAGTGCTGGATGTGATGGAGGAAGAAAAGCTGTGGGAAAACGCCCAAGTGGTCGGCGGGCATTTCAAGGCGCGTTTGGAAGCATTGATCGACCGCCACCCGTTGGTAGGCGCCGTTCATGGCTCGGGTTTCTACCTGGGCCTGGAGCTGGTGCGCGACCGCCACACCCTGGAACCCGCCACCGAAGAAACCGCGCTGCTCTGCGAGCGCCTGCGCGAGCTGGGGATTTTCATGCAGCCTACCGGTGATTACTTGAACATCCTCAAGATCAAGCCGCCGATGGTCACCTCCCGCCGCAGCGTGGATTTCTTCGTCGATATGCTGTCGAAGGTGCTGGATGAGCTTGTGTAGGTAGTCGATTGTTATCGGCTATTTATTGTCATATTTATCTACTATGATCGTTGATCGCTTTTAAAGCCGATTTTTATCCGTTATAAAGTCGGCCTTCACCCCATTCGGAGTCCTGAACGCCATGACCACCCTGCACAGCACACCCCGCGCCGATGGCTTCTACATGCCCGCCGAATGGGCGCCACAGACCCAGACCTGGATGATCTGGCCCGAACGCCCGGACAACTGGCGCCTGGGCGGCAAGCCAGCGCAGGCAGCGCATGTCGCGGTGGCCAAGGCCATTGCGCGCTTTGAACCGGTGACCGTGGCGGTGTCCGCCGGCCAGTACGAAAACGCCCGCGCCCGCCTGGATGTGCCGAATATCCGCGTGGTGGAAATGTCCAGTGACGATGCCTGGGTACGTGACACCGGCCCGACCTTCGTGATCAACAACAGCGGCGAAGTGCGCGGCGTGAACTGGGACTTCAACGCTTGGGGCGGTTTTGACGGCGGCCTGTATTCGCCGTGGAACCGCGACTCGCAGGTAGGCGGCAAGATCCTCGAAATCGAGCGCGCGCCGCGCTACCGCACCGAGGGCTTTGTGCTTGAAGGCGGCTCGATCCACGTCGACGGCGAAGGCACCTTGATCACCACCGAGGAGTGCCTGCTCAACCGCAATCGCAACCCGCACCTGGACCGTGGCGAGATCGAAGCAGTGCTGAGCGCCAACCTGGCTGTGGATAAGATCATCTGGTTGCCGGACGGCCTGTTCAACGACGAAACCGATGGTCATGTGGATAACTTCTGCTGCTACGTGCGCCCGGGTGAAGTGCTGCTGGCGTGGACCGACGACCCGCAAGACCCGAACTACGCGCGCTGCCATGCCGCCCTCGACGTCCTGCAAAGCAGCACTGATGCTAAGGGACGCGCGTTCACAGTGCACAAAATGCCGATCCCGGGGCCGCTGTACGCCACCGAGGAAGAATGCGCCGGCGTGGACCCGGTAGACGGTACCCAGGAGCGCAACCCGAGCGTGCGGCTGGCGGGTTCCTACGTGAACTTCCTGATCGTCAACGGCGGCATTATCGCGCCGAGCTTCGACGATCCGCTGGACAGCCAGGCCAAGGCCATCCTGCAGCAGCTGTTCCCACAGCACGAAGTGGTGATGGTGCCGGGCCGTGAACTGTTACTGGGCGGCGGCAATATCCATTGCCTGACCCAACAACAGCCAGCCCCGCACAAAAACTGAGTGCAGTTGTAACAGCATTCGAGCGATGAGCGGGCGCTAGCCGGTTTCAGCGTTTTGAGCAAGCCCGCGGCCCAGCAAGGTCGCGGGCTTTTTTGTGTCCGCATGCCTATAAACACGGGACATTGGCATAGCTCTTGTATCGGTGTTGTCACAGTGGCCCAGGGTGATGACTGCGCAGTTCTGTCATAAACCTTGAGTAAGTTAGCCGCTCACGCAGTAGGAGAGAGCGCTGAAATGAATGCCGATATCAACCTGATGTACACGCGCACCTTCCACCCTTTGCGGGTCAACGGTGACGCGATCCATGCGCTGGCGCTCTGGTTGAAGGAAAACGGTTCGCGACAGATCCGGCAGCAGCCTGACTTGCGCAGCGTGATGAGTGAACGCTACCCCGCAGGGTTGTTCAGTGAGGAAGAAGTGCACGCGCTGTGTGAATTGATCGCACCCTTGTAGGAACCGGCTCGCCGGCGGCGACGGCCTTGGGCCTGCGCTGATCTCGCCGACGCTATCGTCGGCAAGCCGGCTCCTACAGGTGGAGGGGGAATTTAGAAGCTGTAAGTGCCTGTGACCACCAGGCTGCGTGGCTCGCCTGGCTGGATCTGCGCCACGCTGGTCGCCGAGGCGTAGTAGGTTTTATTGGCGATGTTATTCACCGCCGCGCGCAGGTCCCATTCCTTTTGACGGAACCCGGCCAATGCGTCCCAGCGACCATAACCTGGCATGACCACGGTGTTGAGGCTGTCGGCATAACGGTCGCCGACCAGGGTCAGCCCGGTTTCCGCGTACCAACCCATTTCCGGTTTCCAGGTGAGGAACAGGCTGGCATTGCGCTTGGCGACATCGCTGACGCGCTTGCCTTCAAAGCCGTTGTTGTCCTTCACGACCGTGGCATCCTGCAAGCCGATGCCGCCGCGCACCGACCAATTGCCGACAATCTTGCCAGTGGCGGTCAGCTCCACGCCACGCGAGCGCTGCAGGCCGCTGAGCAAGGTGATAGTGCGGTCCAGCGGGTCGCTGGTGCGGCGGTTGTAGAGTTCCAGTTCGTACACGGCGAGGGTGGTGCTGAGACGGTCGTCGAGCCAGTCGCTCTTGACCCCGATTTCCTTCTGCTTGGTCAGTTCGGGGCTCAGGTCGTTGACGCTGCCGGCGGCGTTCGGGGTGATGCCGATCACGCCGCCCCCCGCCGGGGAAAAGGTTTTGCTCCACGAGGCGTAGAACGAGTGATGTTCCAGCGGCGTCCAGACCACACCGAAGCGCGGGCTGGTGCTGTGGCTTTCGACCGCTTGCCGGGTGTTGAGCAGCTTGTTCTTGGTGTCCACTTCAAATCGGTCGTAGCGCAGGCCAGCGAGCAATTGCCACTGATCATTCAGGCGCAGTTGGTCCTGTACGTATACGGCGCGGCTGTCGACTTCAGTGTGATTGTTGCTCGACACGCTCATTCGCCCGGTGTGGGTCAGGTGGCGATTCGGCTGGTTGAGGTCCAGGCTCGGCACGGCCTGCCCGCCACGGTTGACGGCTGTCGCGGTGTACAGCTTGGGATCGCGACGCTGGCTGCCCAGCTCAAGGCCGCTGAGCAGGCGATGCTCCAGGCCAAAGGTGCTGAAGCCACCTTCGAGCTCAAGGTTGTTGAAGATATTCAGGGTGGTCAGGTCCTGCTGCCAGCGCTGGCGTGTGACGCTGTGAGTCGCAGGCGCGTAGGCGGTCTGGTAAGTGTTGTCGAAATCGCTGTCGAGCTTGAACACGCCCAACGTCTGGCGCAGTTGCCAATTGTCATTGAGTTCGTAGGCCAGCTTGGAACGCAGCGACTGGGTCTTGTCGTCGATGTAGTCGCGGCTGTCAAAGTAGGTGGTGCCGCGGCTCACATCCGCCGGGCGGCCGTTGACGCCGGGGATGCCACGGTCAGGCGTGCGGTTGTAGCGGCTGTATTCGTATTGCACCAGCCAGTTCAGGTCCGGGGTCAGTTGCCAGCTCATGGACGGTGCGAACAACTGGCGATTGCCGCTGACGCCATCGCGAAAGCTGTTGTTGTCCTGGTTGCCCATGTTCAGGCGCAGGCTGAGGGTGTCGCTGGGGTCGGCGCTGAGATCGGCATACAGGCTGCGCAAATCATTGCTGCCGCCCTGGGCCTCGATGCTCGAGGCGTGGCCGGCGATGGGCAGTTTGCTCACGCGGTTGACGATCCCTCCCTGACCGCCTCGCCCGTAAAGTACGGCTGCTGGCCCCTTGAGCACTTCGATGCGCTCGATGTTATGCAGGTCGCGCACGTATTGGCTGTCGTCGCGAATGCCATCCAGATAGAAGTCATTGCTCGCGTCGAAACCACGGATGCGCAAACTGTCGAAACGTGTGTCGGCGCCGCTGCTCACGTTGGGGATGCCGCTCAACGCCTGGCCGAGGTCATTGGTGCCGTAGGCGCGCAGGGTTTCGGTCTTTACCGAGTCGATCGCCTGGGGCACATAACGTACCGCAGTGGCGGTGCGGGTGGCGGTGGTGGTTTCCCTGACGCGGGGATCGTCTTCGTCGGCGTCGGCGCTGATCGAGGTTTCGGGCAGGGTGGTCACCGCACAGGCAAAACCGGCAGACAGCAGAACAGAGAGCCCAAGGGTGAGGGGCATCAGGCGTGGGGCTGGCATGGGGAAATGTATCCGAATTGTTAGGGAGGAAATTGCGCGCTAATGGTAATGCTTTGCATTTACGTGCGTTATCTATTCCCAAATGTATCGGCTTTGAAATATGTTACTAAATGTGTTTCAGAGGTCGCCAAAGGCGATTTTTTGTCGTTTCCAGAGCGGCAATAGGCCTTTGCTTAGAATTATTTCGCCTAAATACAGACGATTCACGAAATTGACACATAGTTCAACGCGCGACTAGGATTGCGCCCAACGCCTGTGGCTAACCGCCATGACTCATCCAATAAAAAAGGCCCGCGGCAGTTAAGTCGTCCGCGGGCTTTCTTTTTTCCTGGAAAAGTCGACACCAGAAAAGCAACACGGAGCCTGGTGTCACAGCGCGTACTCAACCAGTAATAAGGAATATAAGAAATGTTGAAGCAACGGATGGGTCTGATCGCTCTGGGGATTTTGAGCGCCACTCAGGCAATGGCCAACGACCAGGAGCAATCCAAGGGTTTTGTTGAAGACAGCCACCTGAACATCGCAGCACGTAACGCCTACATCAGCCGTGACTACAAGAACGGCAAGCAAGATAAAGCCGAGTGGGGCCAAGGCTTCATCGGTAAGTTGGAGTCCGGCTTCACCCAAGGCACCGTCGGTGTGGGTGTGGACGTCATCGGCCAATACGCTATCCGTCTGGACGGTGGTAAAGGTCGCGCCGGCGCGGGCGGCATCGACTTCTTCAAGCAGGGCAATGGCACCACCAACCCTGATGGCAGCAACAACCCAGGCTCGGCACCGCACGACTTGGCCAAAGGCGGCGCTGCCGTGAAGTTCCGCGTTTCCAACACCGTGCTCAAGTACGGTGATCAGTTCCCGGCCGTGCCTGTACTGCAGTACGACAACTCCCGTCTGTTGTCGGAAACCTACACCGGT
>Ga0153921_1000507_pt1 | contig 20563 bp, 16 predicted proteins | sample TSNJ005MetaG_FD_104691 | JGI IMG/M metagenome (GOLD analysis project Ga0153921, IMG submission 104691) | Attine ant fungus gardens microbial communities from New Jersey, USA - TSNJ005 MetaG | ecosystem: Host-associated > Fungi > Mycelium > Unclassified | place: USA: New Jersey, Brendon T. Byrne... | reverse complement strand
TCATGCCCACCGGCATCGGCCCGGACTCCAGCCAGTGGTCCCAGGTGATGCTGTCGGGCAGGCGGATAAATTCGTCGAGGCTGTCGATCCACCACGAAAAGAAGATGCACGACAGCCCCAGCGCGAGGTAATTGGTGACGCGCCCGGCGGGTCGGCTTTTCAGCACCAGGCCCAGCCACACCAGTGCCAACAGAGCCGAGCCGCCTTCGCCGAAGATGTCCAGCCAGGCCCATTCACTGACGTATTTCAACTCGCCGCAGGCCAGGTGCAGGATCAGCCCGAGGTTGGCGGCAACCAGCAGCAGGGCGAGTTTCCAGCGATGGGGTTTGAGCACGGAGAACATGGCCGCGAGTCCTTGGGCAAATGAGCGATGGGCGCCAGCACAGCAGATGAATGTGACGGTTGGATGACGGTGGGGGAGGGTCGAATCAGCTCATGGGATAAATAAGATTTCCCGCCAAACGCCGAACAAATGTAGGGGCGGGCTTGCTCGCGAAAGCGTTACGTCAGTTGGCCCATCTGTTCCTGAACGGCCGCTTTCGCGAGCAAGCCCGCTCCCACACTTAATCGAGGTCATATCAGCTCATTTGCCCCGGCATATGACCTCAAAAGCCCGGTTTACGGGCCTTCGTGCCAACCCTTGTCACAGAACCGTCATCCCCCACCCCTAGCTTGCCCTCCCAGTTGCCGGGCCTCTTGCCTGGCGCCAATGGATTCTTGGGGAGGATTGCATGTACAAGCGCACCGGGCTCGTCAGCTTCACGCTCACTGCCTTGGCCCTGGCGATGGCCAGCGAGCGGCTCAACGCTGCCGAGGCGGCCACCACCGAGCACGTCGAAGTGGTCGGCCAGGCTGCCGCCATGGACCAGGCGCTCAAGGAGCAGCGCCGCTCCGACAGCATCAAGAGCGTGGTGCATGCCGACGGCGTGGCCCAGTTGCCGGATGAAAACGTCGCCGAAGCGGTGCAGCGCCTGCCGGGCATCAGCGTCGAGCGTGACCAGGGTGAAGGGCGCTTTGTCAGCGTGCGCGGCCTGGGCCCGGACCTCAACAGCGTGACCATTAACGGCACCCTGGTGCCCGCACCGGAAAGCGCGCGCCGCGCGGTGGCGCTCGATGTGTTGCCCTCGGAACTGGTGCAATCGCTGTCGGTGATCAAGACCCTCACGCCGGACATGGACGCCAACTCCCTCGGCGGCACCGTCGACGTGCAAAGCCTGTCGGCCTTCGACCACAAGGGCCTGTTCTACACCGGCAGCAGCGAGGCCAGCTACGACAAGAACACCCGCCAGACCAGCCCCAAGTTCTCCGGCGCCGCCAGTAACCGTTTCAGCCTTGGCGACGGCATCGACAACTTTGGCGTGGCCGCCGCTCTCAGCTGGCAGAAGCGCGACTTCGGCTCGGACAACGTCGAGACCGGCGGCGCCTGGGACTTCACCGATGGCGCCAGACTCAACGAGTTCGAACAGCGCGACTACGACATCAGCCGCGAACGCGCCGGGGGCGGCCTGAACTTCGACTACAAGCCCGATGACCTCAGCAGCTACTACTTGCGCACTCTCTACAGCCGCTACAAGGACACCGAGACCCGCAACTCCACCAGCATCGAGTTTGCCGACCCCCAGGCGCCCGGCGAACTGGGCGATGCCGAGGGCAAGCGCAAGCTGAAGAACCGCGAGGAAACCCAGGAGATCCAGTCCTACGTGTTCGGCGGCGAACGCATGCTCGGCCTCTGGACCTTGAGCGGCCAGGCCGGCTATAGCCAGTCCAGCGAAGACAGCCCGGCGCACATTGCCGGCGCCACTTTTGACGGCGGCGACTTCGCCAACAGCGGCTTCTATGACAAGGACAAGCCACGCCCGATCATCGGCGCCGGTTTCTACGACGCGAGCAACTTCACCCTCGACAAGGTCGACTGGGAGAAGCAGAACACGAAGGACACCGAGAAAAACCTGCGCCTGGACCTGGCCCGCGACTATGACCTCGGCGGCTACGCGTCCCAGGTCAAGTTCGGCGGCAAGGTCAGCCGTCGCAACAAGGACAACGACCTGGAGGCCTGGGTCTACGAAGACTTCGACACCCTGGGCTTCACCGCCGACCAGCTCAACCTCACTCAATTTCAGAAAGGCTCTGTCGACTATCGCCTCGGCAACTACGGCCCCGGCATCAGCCCTGGCGCGATCAAGCAGTTGATCGGCAGTCTCAACCCGGCGGATTTCTATGACGAGACCGAATCGCGGGTCAACGATTTCACCATCCGCGAGGACATCAATGCCGGCTACCTGATGAACACCGTCGATATCGACGACTGGCGCTTTATCGCCGGCCTGCGCTACGAGGGCACCGAGTTCGAAGCCAAGGGCACCGGCGCGACCGATGGGGTGTTCACGCCCACCGAAACCAAGCGCCGCTATCACCACTGGCTGCCGGGCCTGCATGCGCGCTACCAGATCGACAAGAACACCCAATTGCGCGCCGCCTGGACCAAATCCGTGGTGCGCCCGACCTTCGGCCAGCTGGCGCCGGGGTTTGTCATCGACGATGACGAAGCCACCTTCGGCAACCCGGACCTCAAGCCCCTGGAGTCGAGCAACCTGGACCTGGGCATCGAGCATTTCATGGGCCGCGCCGGGACCGTGTCGGCGTTCGTGTTCTACAAGGACATCAAGAACTTCGTCTACAACACCGACCTGGCCGGCACTGGCGCCTGGACCAACTTCGCCGAGGCCCACACCTACGCCAACGGCGACAGCGCCAAGCTCTACGGCCTGGAACTGGCCTACTCGCAGAAATTCGACTGGTTGCCCGCACCATGGAACGGCTTGCTGATCGGTGCCAACAGCACGTTCAGCCGCTCCAGCGCCGATATCGAAGGCTTCGACAGTGCCAGCGGCCGTAACCGCAAGCGCAACATCAGCCTGCCGAACCAGTCGGACACCGTCGGCAACCTGATGCTCGGTTGGGAAAACGACAGGCTCAGCCTGCGTGTGTCGGCCAACTACAAGTCGGCGTACCTGTATGAACTCGCCTCGATCAACGACAAGGCCCACGACCTGCACGTCGACGCGCAAACCTTCGTGGACTTCAGCGCGCGCTACTCGCTGAGCAAAAACCTGCAGGTCAGCTTCGAGGCGCAGAACCTCACCGATGAGTCGTACTTCGTCTACACCGGCCATCGCAGCTACAACGGCCAATACGAAGAGTACGGCCCGACCTACAAGCTGGGCCTGACCTTCACCCATTTCTGAATTCAACACATTCCAGCTGCAGGCGCTGGCTTGCCTGGAGTTGGTCTCCATCGTATTCGAAGGATTTGCACGTTAATGAGAATGTCCAAGCTGTACCTGTTGATTGCCCTGGCCACCTGCGGCCACGCCCTGGCCGGCGACCTGGCGCTGACCCCGTGGGCACCGGGCCTGAAGGCTGAAGCCGTGGCCTTCCTGCCCAACGGCCCCGAGCGCCTGGCCGCCGGCACCCGCGACGGCCTGCAATTGCTCGATCGCCAAGGCGCGGAACTGGCGCGTTTCAAGGGCAATTTCAGCAGCCTCGACACCCACGCCGCCGGCGCCCAGGTGGTGGCCGCCAGTCTCGACAACGACCGCCAGCAGGCGCTGTTGATCAACCTGGATGTCGCCGGGAAGCGCTTTGGCAAGCCGCTGTACTTGCCGACCCGCGACTTTGCGGTGAATGGCCTGTGCCTTTACCGCGATGCAGCAGCCAACCTGTTTGTTTTCCTGGTCGGTGAAGAGGGCAAGGGCGAGCAATGGCTGGTGGGCAATGGCGCCACGTTATTGAGTGAGGCCCAGCGCGTGCGCGGGGTGCCGCTGCCGCCGTCGGCGCAGTTCTGCCAGGTCGATGACGCCACCCAGCAGTTGCTGGTGAATGAGGAAAACATCGGCTGGTGGGCCTACCCGGCGCACCCGGAAGCCGAGGTCAAGCGCACGCCGGTGGCGCTGTTCGACACGCCCAAGCGCGAAGCCGGGGCCATGGCGTCGGTGCCCGGCGGGATGGTCGCACTGGATCCCAAGACCGCCCAACTGCACCTGTTCCAGCACACCGGCGAACGTTGGGTCGAGCAATCGAGCCTGAGCCTGCCAGGCCTCAAAGAGCCGGAGCAACTGACGGTCAACGGCCGGCAACTGCTGGTGCGTGACGACGACACCGGCGCGCTCTACCAGGCCACCCTTGACTGGCAGGCCCAGCCGGTGGCGGCGGTGCCGGTGCTGCCGGAAGTCGCCGCCGTGCGCCAGACCGACCCGGTCGGCCGCCAGGGCGATGCAGCGGATGATCCGGCGATCTGGATTCACCCCGGGCAACCGGCGAAAAGCCGCGTGCTCGGCACCAACAAGAAACAGGGCCTGCTCGCCTATGACCTCGACGGCAAGCTGCTGCAGGAGCTGGCCGTAGGGCGCCTCAACAATGTCGATGTACGCCCTAACTTCAAACTCGGCCAGCGCACGGTCGACCTGGCCGTGGCGAGCAATCGTGATCACAACAGCCTGAGTCTGTTCAGCATCGACCGCCAGAGCGGCGAGTTGCGCGAAGCCGGTGAGGTGCCGACGCCGCTCAAGGAAATCTACGGCATTTGCCTGTTCCAGCCGGCGAGTGGGGAGATCTACGCGATCGCCAACGGCAAGGACGGCACCTTCCTGCAATACCGCCTCAGCGCGCCGGATGGCCGTGCGCAGGGTGAGCTGGTGCGCCAGTTCAAGGTCGACAGCCAACCCGAAGGCTGCGTGGCCGACGACCAGCGCCAGCGCCTGTTTATCGGCGAGGAAGATGTCGGCGTGTGGGCGGTGGACGCCCGCGCCGATCAACCGGCGACCCTGACCAACGTGATCAAGGTCGGCCCGCAACTGCACGCGGACGTCGAAGGCCTGGCGCTGTACCAGAGCGACAAGCGCGACTACCTGGTGATCTCCAGCCAAGGCAATGACAGCTACCTGGTGGTGGATGCTGAACCGCCGTTTGCCGTGCACGGCGCTTTCCGCGTGGGCCTGAACGCGGCCGCCGGCATCGATGGCGCCTCGGAAACCGATGGCCTGGAAGTTACCGCCATCAACCTCGGCGGGCCATGGAGCCAGGGCATGCTGGTGGTGCAGGACGGGCGCAAGCGCATGCCCGAGCAGACCCAGAACTTCAAGTTCGTGCCCTGGGCCGACGTGACCCGCGCACTGAAATTGCCCTGAACCGTCATCACCCGGTCATCACTTTTTAATCGAATAGGACATCACCATGCACGCGACGATGGAACATATGACGATCTGGGGTTTGATCAGCGACGCCAGCCTGTTGGTCAAGGCCGTAATGCTCACCTTGCTGTTGGCCTCGTTGCTCAGTTGGTACCTGATAATCCAGCGCGCCAGTGTGCTGCGGCGCCTGGAGCGCCAGTTGAATGGCTTCGTGCAGCGCTTTCGCGCGGCGCCGGACTTGCAGGCGTTGTGCCGTGAAACCGTGCAGGCAGGTGAGGGCGGCGTGGCGCCGATCTTTATCGCCGGTGTCCACGAATACCAGCACCTGCACAGCCATGACCCGGCGGTGCTGGAGGGTGTGGAGCGCGCCTTGCAGGTGGCGATCACCGAGCAGGAAGTCGAGCTGGAAAAAGGCTTGCAGTTCCTCGCGACCGTGGGCTCGGTCAGTCCCTATATCGGTCTGTTCGGCACAGTGTGGGGGATCATGAACTCGTTCATCGGCCTGTCCCAGGTGCAACAGGCGACCTTGTCCACGGTGGCGCCGGGCATTGCCGAAGCCTTGATCGCCACGGCCATCGGCCTGTTTGCGGCGATCCCCGCAGTGATCGCCTACAACCGCTTTGCCGCGCGCAGCCAGACGCTGCTCACGCGCTACTACGCCTTCGGCAACGAGCTGCAAGTACGCCTGCACCGCACCCTGCGCGGTACGCCGATCAACCTGGCCGTGGCCGCCTGAACAAGGAGCAAGCCGATGTTAACCAGGCCGCAACGCAAGCACGGGCCCAAGGCCGAGATGAACGTGGTGCCGTATATCGACGTGATGCTGGTGCTGCTGGTGATCTTCATGGTCACCGCGCCGATGCTGACCCAGGGCGTGAAGATCGATCTGCCCAAGGTCGCCGCCGAGGCGCTGGCCACCGACACGCGCCAGCAGATCCTCACGCTGTCGGTGAAGGCGGACGGCGGCTATTACTGGAACCTTGGCGGCGAACTCGACACCCAGCACCAGACCGACAGCGCCGTGACCCTCGACGAAATGGGCGCCAAGGTCATGCAAGTGGTGGCGGCGCGCAGCGACACCCAGGTGTACATCCGCGCCGACGATAACGCCGGTTACGGGCGTGTGGTCGCGGCCATGGCGGTGTTGCAGAAAGGCGGGGTGAGCAACCTGGGGTTGGTGACCGAGGCCCCGCAATGACGGCGATGATCATGCACAGTGAGACGCTGACGCTGGCGCCCCGGGAGCCGTCCGGGTTGTGGAGAAACAGCGTCGCGGCGAGCCTGGCGGTAGCGCTGCACGCAGGGGTGCTGGCAGCGCTGATGCTGGGTTGGTCGGCGGAAAAAGCGCCGGTGGACACACCCAGGGTCATGCATACCCAGTTGGTGATGCTGCCGCCTGCGCCCATGCCTGCTCCCGCACCTGAGCCGGTGGCCTTCACGCCACCGGAGCCTGTGGCTGTGCCCGTGCCGGTCAAACCCACGATCGATCCACAGGTCCAGGCGCAGAAACTCGAGAAGGCCGCGTTGGCACGCAAGCGCGTCGAAGAGCAGAAAATCGAGGCACAGCAGCAGCGCCTGGCTACCGAGCAGCGCAACCGTGAACAGGCGCAACAACGCCTCGACCAGCAGCGCCTGGCCGCCGAAACAGCCCGCGTCGCTGCCCCCGCAGCAGCGCCGGCACCGGCCTTCGATAGCCGCCAATACCAGCCCTTGAGCAAGGAGGCGCCGGACTACCCCGAGCGCGCCCTCGACAAGAACATCGAAGGCGACTGCTCGGTGGAATACACGGTGAACACCCAGGGCCGCGTGGAAAACCCCAAGGTGCTCGATGGCTGTCACCCCCTGTTTATCCGGCCGTCACTGGCAGCGGCGAATACCTTCCGCTACCAGCCCAGGATCGTTGACGGCAAAGCCGTTCCCGTGCCGGCGGTGCGCAACACCTTCCACTACCGCATCAAGTGATATCCCGTAGCCAACACCGGGCCCCTTGTGGGAGCGGGCTTGCTCGCGAAAGCGGTGGGTCAGTCGATGAGTTTGTTGACTGACACGGCGCCTTCGCGGGCAAGCCCGCTCCCACATTTGTAATCGGTGCAGTCTGTAGATCCTTGCAATGTGGCTGTGTCAGGTGTTGACCAGGTTGGCGAGTTCAGCCCCCGCGACATACTTCTCCAGATTCGCCAGGAACGTGTCAGCAATTTCGTTGCGGCTATTGGTGGAAATGGCCGAGGTGTGCGGCGACAACCTGACTCTCGGGTGGGTATACAACGGGTGCCCATCCGGCAGTGGTTCCGGTTCGGTCACGTCCAGCGATGCCAGCCCGATCTGTCCGTTGTCGAGTGCTTCGAGCAGCGCCTCCTGATCCAGCAGGCCGCCACGCGCGATGTTGATCAGGTGCAGCCCGGGCTTGGCGCTGCCGAGTACATCGCGATTGATGATATGCCGCGTGGATTCGGTCAGCGGGGCTGCCACCACCAGGTGGTCGGCGCGGGCGAACAGGTCGTGGATGTCCTTGGCCGCTTCCACACCGGCAACACCAAACGGCGCCTGGCTTTGGCGCAGTGCCACGACCTGGATGCCCAGGGCCAGTGCCTTGTGCGCCAGGCTCGCGCCAATTGCGCCGAAGCCGAGGATGCCCAGCGTGGTGCCTTTGAGCGGGCGCAACGGGGTGAAATGCCACTGGGCGTCCTTCACCCAGATGTCCGGCAAATGCTTGGACGCGGCAAAGATCGCCGCCAACGCGAACTCGGCGAGGTTGTCGGCCGCGCTGCCTCGGGAGGTGGTCACCGGTGGCCCGTTGAACAGCCATTGCGGGTAGAAATCGATGCCCGACGACACCAGGTGCACCCACTGTGCGCCGTAGGGCCAGCCCGGTGGCGGGGTGTCCGGGGCGGTGTAGCCGCGCACGTTGATCGGGCGCAGCAACAGGATATTCGCCTGCGGCGGCAGGTCGCTCGGCACCCCTGGCGGCACGCCGATCACTTCGGCGTCGGCGTGCAGCGCGCGCAGGCGCTCGCGGATCACGTCGTTGTAATCCTCGTCGAGCTGGCTGGCAATAATCACCTGACTCATGTGCGTTCCTTCTGGCGTTGGGCGAAGACCGCTTTGCCGACGCCTTGCAGCACGGCGTCATTCTGCGGGGTATGCACGCGACTGCAGAGCACGTCGCGGTAGTGTCGTTGCAGCGGGCTGTGACGCGACAGGCCGGGGTTGCCCGAGGCCTCGATGGCGAGTTCCACCGCGCGGATGGCATTGTTGGTGACCAGGTACTTCAACTGGGCTGCGTTGGCCGCCGGGGTATGACCTTCGGCGGCGGCGTCCAGCAGGCTGCGGTTGGCAAACAGCAGGGTGTCGATATGCCCGACGGTTTCCTGAAAACGCGGCAGTGTCGACAACGCTGCACCGAGGTTGGACGGCTTGCGTTCTTCCAGCCAGTTCACCAGCCAGTCCCGCGCGGCGTGGGCCACCGCGTCGTACACCGATGACAGCAGCACCGACATCCACAGGAAGCCATCGCCATCCAGCTCCGGCTGCGGGGCACTCCAGGGGCTGACGCTGACGGCGTGGTCCAGCGGCACCAGCACATTGTCGAGCACCACTTCATGGCTGCAGGTGGCGCGCATGCCCAGGTGGTCCCAGGTGTCGATAATGCTCACGCCGGGGCTGTCCTTGGGCACCAGCCAGGCGCCCACCAGCGGGTCGGCGTCATCGCTGCGGCCCCACACGCTGAACCAGCTCAGGCCATGGCTGCCGGTGGAGTAGATCTTGCGCCCGCTGATGCGCCAGCCCTCGGCGGTGCGCACTGCGGTGGTCGCCGGCAGGCCGCCACGGGCCGGGGTGCCGAGGTCGGGTTCGACGCGCAGCGCATTGATCAAGGCACCGTCGCGCACCGCGTCCTCGGCCACTTGCGTACGCAGGTGGACCGGCCAGTTCTTGCTGTCTTGCAGGCGGGTGTGTTGCAGGTATTGCATCACCAGGATCAGCGCAGTGGACGGCTCGCCCCTGGCAATCGCACTGATCGCCTTGCGCGCCTGCGGCAGGCTGGCGCCGCCGCCGCCCAGGGCCTTGGGCACGGTGAGGGCGACCAGGCCGTGTTCATGCAACAACTTGAAGTTGGCATGCGGGAACGCGCCGCTCTCGTCATACAGGTGCGCGGTGCTCGCCAGCTCGGCGCTGAGGCGTTCGAGCAGGGCTTCGAAGTTGGCGACTTCCACGGAGCGCAGAGACGGTTGGGTCATAACAATGTACTCGGTCAAAAATGTGGGCGCCGGCAAGCCGGCGCCTACAGGGGGTTGTGGGCTTAGATAGCGATGCGTACGGGCTGTTGGCCCAGCAGTCGCTCCACCACCTGCAGCACCGGCTCGGCCTCGGTGCGCACCAGCCAATCCGGGCTCACTTCGACGAAGGCCACTGTGCCGTCCCTGGCGATCACCACCACCGTCGGTTGCGGCAGTTCCCAGGTCCCGGTGCCGGTGGTGTCGCCGATGTGGTTGCCCTTGGCCAATGCGGCGTTGCGCGAGGCTTCGTCGAAACTGTAGAGAATGCCCAGGCGCCGGCCGAGGTTGTTGTCGGTGTCGCTGGCCACCAGCAATTGCAGGTTATGGCGGGTCTTGATCTCCACCAGCCGCTCAGGCACCTGCGGGCTGACCGCCACCAGCGGCACCCCCAGTTCGCGCAGGCGTGGGTAGAGTTGGCGTTCGTAATAGGGCAGGGCGAGATTGCACGCCGGGCAGCCGGCAAAGCGGAAGAAGATCAGCACCGCCGGCCCATCGGCCAGCAACAGATCGCGGTTGAGTTCGCCGCCTTCCACGTTGAGCAGGGTGAATGGGTCCAGCTCATCGCCGACCTGCACATAGTCGTCGGGCCGAGCTTCATCGACCAGGCGCTGGCGCTGGTCGATGTTGACCTGCAACGCCGCCGGTGCCCAGGAAGCCACGCGTTCGGCGTGCAGATCCGCTAATTGACGGTTGAGGGATTCGCTCATGCCAGCGCCTCCTGTTGCGCTTCGACCTCGGCGGCGACGCTGTAGCGGTTGGCCGGCACGTCCAGGCCAAGGTTGTCGCGCAGCGTGTGGCCGCTGTACTCGGTGCGGAACAGGCCGCGCTGTTGCAACACGGGCACCACCAGTTCGGTGAAGTACTGCAAGCCGTCCGGCAGCACCGAGTTGATGATGAAACCGTCGCTGGCACCGCGCTCGAACCAGGTCTGGATGGCATCGGCGACTTGCTCGGGGGTGCCGACGAAATCACGCTTGGGCCGCGAGAACCGCAGCGCCACTTCGCGCAGGGTCAGGCCTTCGTCCCTGGCCAGTTGCTTGATCCGGTCGGAGCCGCCTTTCTGGCTGTTGGCGCCGAGGTCGCCAAGTTCCGGGAAGGGCGCGTCCAGGGGGTACTTGCTGAAGTCATGGTCATTGAACGGGCGGCCGAGGGCGACAATCGCGTCTTCGACGGTGACCAGGTCCACGGCCTGCTGATAGCGGCGTTCCACTTCGGCTTCATCGCGGCCGACAATCGGCCGGATACCCGGCAGGATCGACAGGCTGTCGGCGTCACGCCCAAAGCCTGTGGCGCGGCGCTTGAGGTCCTGGGAATACGCCAGGCCTTCCTCGATGCTCTCCACGTGCACAAAGATCGCGTCGGAGTTTTCGGCGGCGAAGTTGCGTCCATCTTCCGAGGTGCCGGCCTGGAAAATCACCGGTTGACCCTGGCGCGAGCGTGCGATGTTGAGCGGGCCCTTGACCGCGAAGAACTCGCCCTTGTGATTCAGTGCATGCAGCTTGTCCGGGGTGAAGAATTCGCCGCTTTGCTTGTTGTAGGCAAAGGCGTCGTCTTCCCAGGAGTCCCACAGGCCCTTGACCACGTTCACGTGTTCCTTGGCGATGCGGTAGCGCACGGCGTGGGGCGGGTGCTCGGCCTTGCCGAAGTTGTCGGCGGTGCCGCTGAGCCACGAGGTCACCACGTTCCAGCCGGCGCGGCCGCCGCTGATATGGTCCAGCGACGAGAACTGGCGCGCCACTTGGTAGGGCTCGGTGTAGCTGACCGTCACCGTGGCAACGAGACCGATGTTCGTGGTGATGGCGGCGAGGGCCGAGAGGATCGTCAGCGGCTCGAAGCGGTTGAGGTAGTGCGGGCTGGATTTGGCATGGATATGCAGGCTGTCGGCGATGAACACGAAGTCGAACTTGGCAGCTTCGGCCAATTCAGTCTGCTGCTTGTAGAACCCGAAGCTGGTGCTGGCATTCGGTTGGGCGTTCGGGTGGCGCCATTCGCCCCAACCGTGGCCGACACCGTGGACCATGGCACCCAGTTTCAAATGGCGTGGCTTGGAGGGATGTGGCTTGCTCATGTTCTGCTCCTGTTAGCGCGATGCTTGGGAAAAGGGGACACGCTTGGCGTTAAAGCTCTTGTCGAAGCCTTGCGACACGTCGATGTGCTTGGTCAACAGGCCTTCTTTTTGATAAGTGTCGGCGGTCGCTTGCAGGCCGCTGATCACCGAGTCGTCGATGGTGACCGGGCTCAGGCGGGTGTCCTTGGCCACTTCCACGTGGACTGCCAGCGGCAGGCCGGTGATCTTGGCCTGGGCCGCTGCGTATTCATTGGGGTGGCTGTTGGCCCACGCATAGGCGCGGTCGAGACGCGCGACAAAGTCGTCGAGTTGCGGGCGCTTGTCGGCGATGGCCTGGCTGGTGGCGGCGAGGTACAGGTGGTTGCTCAGCAGGTTGCTGCCACTGATCAGCACGCGGGCCTGGCTTTGCGAGGTGACCACGGTGGTGTACGGGTCCCAGGTGGCCCAGGCGTCGGCGGTGCCGTTATCCAGCACCAGGCGTGATTCGCTGGGCAGCAGGAAAATGAACTGCACATCCTTGGTGGTCAGCCCGGCAGTGGCCAGGGCCTTGATCGCCAGGTAATGACCGATTGAGCCGCGCCCGGTGACGATCTTCTTGCCCTTGAGGTCGGCGACAGTCTTGATCGGCGAGTCCTTGGGCACCAGCAGCGCGGTGGTATTGCGCCCTTCGGCGTGGATGATGCTGACCACCTTGAGCGAGGCACCGGCACCCAGTGCGAACACGTAGGGCGCATCACCGAGGGCGCCGATGTCCACGGCGCCGGCATTCAAGGCTTCGCCCAGCGGCGAGGCGGAGGGGAATTCCGACCACTGGATTTCATACGGGACGTTCTTGGTTTCGCCGGAGACTTCCAGGAGTGCCTTGATGGTGGATTTCTGGTTGGCCACCCGCAGTGGTTGCAGGTCGGCGGCGTGGGCGCCGCCGCTCAGGCCGAGGGCAAGGGCGGCGCCCAGGAGCAAGCGTTTGAAGGGGGTGGTAAAGACCATGGGATGCAGGCTCCAGGCAGATCAAGAAGGGGTTCGGTTACCTCCGCCTGGAGAAGGGGTCGGTGAGTGGGGTTAACGTTATGCCCATAAAAACTCGCTGTGAAGTTCTTTTTGGTTATATGTTAATTATTAAAATATTTGATTATGTGTGAGTTGATTATTCTCTAATTGCATTTGGCGGCGCGCTGCGGGCCAGGGCGAAGATGCCATCCATGCGCCAGTGCTCGTTGCGGTGGGCAGGGTCATCGGCCCATTCGTCCCAGCCCGAGTCGCGGCGGTATTGGCCGAGCAGCCCGGCTTCGCGGACTGCCACGGGATCGGGGTGGCGCAGCTGTTCGCAGTCGGGGTCGACGTACAGCGCATCGCTGCTGCAATACAGTTCGCACATGAAGCAGGTCTGGCAGGCCAGCTGGTCGGCGATCACGGGTTTGCCCAGGGCATCGGCGGCAAGCACGTTGGTGGGGCAGACGGCGACACATTGGCCACAGCCGTTGCACAGGTCGGAGTAGATCAGTTCAATCATTGTGGGTGGCCTTGATGGATGGGGTCGAAACGCGCCTGCACCTGGCCCACTCCAGCCAACCGCAAATGCGCGTCAAACTGCGAATGCTGCCGCGGTGTGTCGCTGCGCTGGTGCATGCCGCGGCTTTCCTTGCGCAACGCGGCGGCGGTGTAGCACCAACGCGCGGTGGCGGCCATGGCCACGGTTTCGCGGGCGCGCAATGGGTTGTCGGCGCAGGGTGGGCCGTCGCTGATCTGGTCCCAGATGTTGTCCAGCTCACGCAGCGAGCGCGTCAGTTGGGCGCCGCTGCGGAACAGGTTCTTGTCCAGCGGATGGACTTCGGCCTGGATGCGCTGGATCAGTTCGGCACTGCCGCCTGCCGCGCCGTCAAAGCCTCGCAGGGCGCCGTGATACAGCGCTTTTTGGCGGGCCAGCCGCGCGGCGCCGCGACCGGCCCATTGCCCGGTGGAGAGCGCCCAGGCCGAATTCTGCGCGCCGCCGCCGGAGGTGGCGCCGGCAATCGGCTCGCGACTGGCGGCATCCCCGGCAGCGAAGACGCCGGGCACGGTGGTCTGGCAATCGTCATCGACCAGGCGTAAACCGCCGACGCCGCGAATGGTGCCTTCGGGATGCAGGGTCACGGCGAATCGCTGGCGATAAGGGTCGATCCCGCGCCGGTCGAACGGCAGCATCAGGTTGGGCTGGATACTCGGCAGTTGTGCGCGGATATCCGGCGGCACGCGGTTCAGGCGGCAATACACCGGGCCGTTGAGCAGCGCCCTGGCCAGGTCTTCGGTGAAGCCAGGACCGGTGGCAATCCCCAGCGGCCGATCCGCGGCATCGAAATACTCGCCAAAGCTGTACACCATCGAACGGGTCATGCTGCTGCCTGCGGCGGCGATGCAGTAGTAGTTGGAAAACTCCATGCCCGACAGTTCGGCGCCGGCTTCGGCGGCCATCAGGTAGCCGTCGCCGGTATTGGTGTGGTTGCCCAGCAGGCGCGACAGGAACGCGCAGCCGCCCGTGGCCAGCACCACCGCGCCGGCGCGAATCAGCCAGTCACCGCCGGCCTGGCGGCGCCAGCCGCGTGCGCCGACCACTGCGCCGTGATCGTCACGCAGCAGTTCCAGCGCGGGGTGGTGGTCGAGAATCGTCACGCCACTGTCCAGCACGCGCCGCCTGAGGCCGCGCAGGTATTCGGGGCCGCGCAGCCCGCGATACTGGGTCACGCCATGTGCGTCCTGCGGGAAGTCGTAGTAGCCGCTCAGCCCCGGCAGGCTGGTCCAGGTGGTGTCGATGGCGCGGGCCATCCAGCGTGCATCGGCAAGGCCATAGGCGGTGCCCAGGCGTTTGTCGATGGCCGCTTCACGGGCGTCGGGTGGCACCCACCAGTGGCCGGGTCCGGCGGTGGCGGTCACGCCGCTGGTGCCGCAGTAGCCCTTGTCGACGAGGATCACCCTGGCCCCTTCGCGCGCCGCCGCGATGGCGGCCCAGGTGCCCGCCAACCCGCCGCCGATGATCAATACATCGCTATTCAATTCAGTCATCACCCGCGCCTCAGAAGTTGTACGCCAGGCGCGTGTAGTAATACGCGCCGCCAAAGCCGAAGGGCGAGAACTGCCCATACTCGTACCCGCCGGCCCAGTCCTTGATGCCTTTTTTATCCGGGTAGACGTTGAACAGGTTGTTGGCCCCCAGGGCCACGGTGAAATGCTTGGTGATGTCGTAGGCGGCGTCGACATCGCTGATCCATTTGGCGCTGAACTTGCGATCGTTGATCGGGTTGTTGTCACCTTCGATGTAGCTGCCGAAGCGGGTCAGGGCGAGGTTGAGGGTGTAGGCGCTGACCTTCCAGTTGGCTGCCAGGATCAACTTGGATTGCGGGGTGGCGACGGTCAGGTCCTTTTGCAGGCGTCGGTCGAAGATCTGGTAGTTGGAGCCCAGGCTGGCCAGCGCAGGTGGGGTGTCCTGGAGCTTTTCGATCTTGGTCTGGTTCCAGTTGTAGGCCAGGCTCCAGCGCACCTGGCCGTACTGGTCGAGCTGCTGGCGGTATTCGTTGATGATGTCGATGCCACGGGTGCGGGTGTCGACGGCGTTGGTGTAGTACTGCGCGTACAGGCCCGGCGACAGGCCGTTGGCGACCAGGATCTGCGACACCGCCGGCCCGCCCAGCAGACTGGTGGAAACGATGCGGTCGCGAATGCCGATCTGGTACAGGTCGGTGGTCAGCCGGTAGTTCGCGGTCGGCTCGTAGGTAAAGCCCAGGCTGTAGTTCAGCGACTTCTCGGGCTTGAGTTTTTCCGCGCCCAGGGCTTGGGCCTCGGGGGTGTCCACCGGCAGCACCTTGACCGGTACCGAGACCTGCTGGCCGTTGACCACGCCGCCGGAGGTGAAGGTCGACGAGGCGTAGATCGTCTGTGCCAGCGACGGCGCCCGGAACCCGTTATTGATCGTGCCGCGCAGGGCAAACTCGGGCGTGAGCTTGAAGCGCGTCGACAGCTTGCCGCTCCACGTGCTGCCGATGTCCTGGGTGTAGCGCTCGTAGCGGGCGGCGGCGCCGATGTACCAGCGGTCCGTCACATCCAGGCCCAGGTCGACATAGCTGGCGACGTTGCTGCGACTGATCTCGCCGGCATCCGCGGTGCTGGTGCCGTTATACGACGCCAGGCCCGGCAACGGTGTTTGGCCGGCGAAGGGACCACTGGGCAGCACGTAGTTGCCGGGCGTATAGGACGCGTAGTCGCCGGCCTCGATCTGGTATTTCTCCCAGCGGTACTCGAAGCCGAATGCGGTTTGCAGCGGGTGGCTCAGGCCGATATCGAAGGTGCGGCTGAGGTCGAGGTTGTTGGTCCACTGGTCGAAGATCTGCGAGGCCAGGTTGAACGAGGTCGGGCTGGTCGGCCCCAGGGATGGGTTGAGGGTGTTGTTGGCGTTGAGGGTCGAATCGTCTTCACCCCAGGTGGAACTGATGTCGTAGTCCCAACCACCGACCAGGCCCTTGAAGCCGCCCGCCACCTGGAAGTCCTTGGTGCGGTTGCGCCGTTGCGCGTGGATACCATCGGGGTAGGGCGTGTTCGGGTCGCCGGCCAGGGAGGTGATTTCATTGGGGCGATAATTGCCGGTGACCTTGGTGGTTTCCATGTAGCTGGCGGTGGAGAACGAGTAGAACTTGAGGTCGTCCTGCAGCGGCAGTTCAAGGTTGTAGCTGGCGTTGGTGACCTTCTCGCGACCCAGGCCGTAGCTGGGGTTCCAGCCGTGGCGGTTGACCGTCTGGTCGCGGCTGTCGGGGGCGGCGGCGGTGCCGTAGAGGCGGCCGGTGGCACTGCCGGTGCGGTTGAAGGGTTCCTGCTCCTTGCTGTCCAGCGCCAGGTTGGCGAAGCCGTCGTTGGGCAGCGCCAGGCCGTAGTTGACGGTCTGGTGCACGGTGTCGCCGTCGCCCGCACCGTAGCGGCCGAAGGAGGTTTCGGCGCTGCCGCCGCTGTCGTTTTCCTTGAGGATGATATTGATCACCCCGGCGATTGCGTCCGAGCCGTACTGCGCGGAAGCGCCGTCGCGGAGCACTTCGATGTGGTCGATGGCCGACACCGGGATCAGGTCGAGGTTGACCGGTACCGCCGCCGTGCCGATGCGCGCCAGGTTGTTGATCAGCGCGGTGTTGTGGCGGCGCTTGCCGTTGACCAGGACCAGCACCTGGTCGCCGGACAGCCCGCGCATGGTCACTCCGCGCACCGACCACGACGTCCCACCGCCATTGATCGCCGGCAGGTTGAACGACGGCAGCAGGCGCGCCAGGAGTTCCTTGAGGCCGACCTTGCCACTGGCCTGCAGCTGTTCGGCACTGATCACGTCGATGGGCGAGGGGCTGTCGGCGATGGTCCGTGCCTGATTGCCACGGTTGCCGGTGACCACCACGGTACCGAGGGTTTTGTCCGGGTCTTCGGCTTGGGCCGGGACATTTATGGCGAGCAGGGTCAGCGCGACTGCGCCGTATTGAAAGCGGGATGGAGGCATGGGGGCTGATTCCAGGAGACCAAAGAACACCGCAGATCCCGCGTGGGCGCGGGCTGGCTCGCGAAGGTGGTGTCAGCTACCCATGAGCTGGCTGAACCGCCGCCTTCGCGAGCAAGCCCGCTGCCACAGTGAATCTGTGTGGGACTTTTAAAGGGTGATCAGGCCGCGTCAGCGGCTCTGACCCGATGCGGAATGTCGTCATAGGCAATCAGCACCCGCTCCATGCGACGCGGGTAGTCGCCGTAGTTGTAGACCGGGTAGTGCAGGGTCGAGCGGTTGTCCCAGAACGCCACCGAGCCCGGACGCCACTTGAAGCGCACCTGGTGCTCCGGCTTGTTGAATTCCTGCAGCAGGCGGTCGATCAGTTGCTTGCTTTGCTGGGGCGTCCAGCCGATCACCGAAGGGTTCTGCGAGAAGTTGATGAACAACCCGTCTTCGCCGGTTTCCGGGTGGGTGCGCACCAGCGGGTGGGCGAGGATCGGGTAGTCGTAGCCGACCTTGTCGAGGGCCTTCTTGAAGTCGTGGACCACATGCAGGTTGTCGATTTCAGCGCGCAGGTCACCCGGCAAGGCGCGGTACACCGCCCCGGTGTCGGCCCACAGGGTGTCGCCGCCGACTTCCGGCAAGTCCACCGCGCGCAGCACGGCGCCGAGCGTGGGTTGCAGCAACCAGCTGGTGTCGGTGTGCCAACGGCCGCTGGTGCGCGGGCCGTAGAGCTTGCGCTCGTCCTGGGCTTCGATCAGGTGGGCCTGGGGGCGCGACGGGTCGTTTTGCTGGGTGGTGGGGTGCACGTACAGCTCGCCGAATTCCTTGGCGAAGGCGATCTGCTGTTCGGTGTTGATAGCCTGGTCGCGGAAGAACAGCACCTTGTGCGTGAGCAGCAGGTGACGCAGTTCGTCGCGCAGCGCCGAGGTCAGCGGCTGGCGCAGGTCGATACCGCCGATTTCGGCGCCGAGGGTGGGTTCCAGGCGGGTGATATGCAGGGTCATGCGGGTGTCCTCTCGTGTGTGGGTTCAGCCTCCGCCTGGAGAGGGGTCGGATGTGGGGGCCTGCACCCGGGGTGGGTGCAGGCGGGTCAGGTCAATCAGATCACATAGAAACCGTGGGTGTCGTCGCGGCCCAGTTGCTCGACCAGGCCGAATTCCCAGTCCAGGTAAGCCTGCATGGCTTCCTTGGGGTTGTCGGTGCCTTCGTATGGACGGCGATAGCGGTCGATGCGCGGGGAGGCCAGGTGCGTCTCGCCTTCTTCCAGCGGCAGTTGCGCGTTGATCCAGCCGGCGGTGCCGTCCTGCAGCAGGAACACCTGCTTGCCGGTGATGGCCTCGACCTCGGCCACTGCCAGGCGCGCCAATTGGCTGCTGCCGCAGGTCAGTACATAGCGCTGGGCGGCCGGCACCTTGGCCAGGGCTTCGGGCAACTGCGCGCGCAGGGCCCACCAGGCGCCGGGGATATGGCGCTTCACGTAGTTGGCGCTGGCAGTGAAATCCAGCACCACGGTATCGCCATGGGCCTGCCAGTCGGCGAGGGTCTGCGGGCTGATCAATTCGGCCTGGGGCGGCGCGGGCACCGGCGCGACCCAGGCGCCTTTTTCGCTGAAGTGCGCCGCTTGCAGGTCATCCAGCACGTGCACTTCCCAGCCCAATTGCGCCAGCCAGGAGGCGGACATGTTGGCGCGCACGCCGTCGTCATCCGCCAGCACCAGGCGCGCACCGCGCACACTGGCGACGTGGTCGGTTTCCTGCACCAACTGGCCGCCGGGGGTGGAGCGTGCGCCCGGCAGGTGGCCGGCTTCGAATTCTTCCGGGGTGCGCACATCGAACAGGTAGGTGGTGCGCGCGGTTTGCTGCTGCCAGGCGTGCAGATCGGCGAGGGTGGCCCGGCCAACGCGGGCCTTGTCGGCGACGCGGCGCGCATCGACGGCGGCGACCTGGCGGTGTTCTTCCGAGGTCGGTGCAAAGCGGCGTGATTGGCCATGGGCGAGTTTCTGCCCGGCCAATGTCCAGCCGATGGTGCCGTTGCGCAGTGCGGAGACGGGGTTGGCCACGCCGGCGTTGATCAGCGACTGCGTGCCGATAATGCTGCGGGTCCGCCCGGCGCAGTTGACGATGATGCGGGTGGCCGGGTCGGGCGCCAGTTCACGGGCGCGCAATACCAACTCGGCACCGGGCACGCTGATGCCGGTGGGGATACTCATGGTCTGGTATTCGTCGAAGCGGCGGGCGTCGAGCACCACCACATCGGCCTGGTTATCGAGCAGCGCCTGCACTTCTTCAGCGGCCAGCGAGGGTGTGTGGCGCTCGCTTTCGACCAGCTCGCCGAATGCCTTGCTGGGCACGTTGACGTCGATAAACAGCTCGCCACCGGCCTGGCGCCAACCTTCCAGCCCGCCTTCAAGCAGGCTCACCTGGGTGTAGCCCAGCGCAACCAGGCGCTCGGCGGCGCGGGCGGCCAGGCCTTCACCGTTGTCGTAGACGGTGACCTGGGTGTCACGGCGCGGGATGCGCGAGTACACCTCCAGCTCCAGCTTGGACAGCGGGATGTTCGCGGCGAACAGCGGGTGGGACTCGGCAAACGGCGCTTCTTCGCGCACGTCCACCAGGGCGACTTCTTCACGGTCCAACAGGGCCTGGCGAATCCGGGCGAAGCTACGGGTCGATACGGTACTCATAGGGCAGGGCTCTTTTCTTTGGACAAATCCCAGATATTCGGGAGGAAGGCGTTGGAATAACCGGAGATAAACAGTTTCTCGCTGCCGTCGGGCTGGTACACCGCGCGGCGCACGGCGCCGATATTGGCGCCGTACACATGAATGCTGATGGACACCTGGTCGCTGTGGGCATTGCTGACCTGATGGATATCGCCGACCTTGGGCGACACCGCCTCGACCTGGCCCGGCACCAGTTGGATCGGTTTGCCTTCGGCGACCAGGCGGCCGTCAGGCGCGCGCTCGAAGCCTTGGGAAAATTCCGCGCCGCGCAACATGCCGATCAGGCCCCACACTCGGTGGTCATGGATCGGCGTGCTTTGCCCCGGCCCCCAGACAAAGCTGACAATGCTGAAGCGCTGGCGCGAATCGGCATGCAGCAAAAATTGCTGGTAGCGCTCGGGGTCGGGTTGGGCAAATTCATCGGGGAGCCAGTCATCATGGCTGACCAGTTGCGCGAGCAGTTTGCCGCCACGGTGCAACAGGTCGCCTTCGCGTGGATTGCCGTCGATCAATTCCGCCAGGGCGCCTATGAAGGCTCTGAGTCTCTCGGGGTGTCGGGCCTGGGTCATGACAATTCCATCGGTGGGTGTTGATGGGTTTATCTAAGCATAATGTTTATAGTTAATATGCTATTTTTTAATGATTAGCTTATAGCTGCAGGTAATTTAGAACCGGTCTGAATAGCGTTAGACGTTATCGATTGCAGCGCGGGCTATCCAGACAGCGTTCCTGCAACTATGCTTCGCACACATCTTAATGACTGTTCTCTATGTGCGGCCCAAATGAAAATTGACGATATCGATGCCTTTGTCGAAGTGATTCGTT
>Ga0153921_1000506_pt1 | contig 20652 bp, 10 predicted proteins | sample TSNJ005MetaG_FD_104691 | JGI IMG/M metagenome (GOLD analysis project Ga0153921, IMG submission 104691) | Attine ant fungus gardens microbial communities from New Jersey, USA - TSNJ005 MetaG | ecosystem: Host-associated > Fungi > Mycelium > Unclassified | place: USA: New Jersey, Brendon T. Byrne... | reverse complement strand
TCGTCAGCCAGACCCGGGAAACCGCGCAGATGTGCCTGCTCAACGGGCGCAAATACACGGTGGCACTGATGAAGGAGGGCGAGCGGCATTTCCGTATTTCTTCCGACATCGGCGAAAACGCACCGATCCCGTGGACCGCATCCGGACGCCTGCTGCTGGCGCATTTGAGCGACCAGCAGATCATCGACCTGATCGACGAAGACGACTACATCCTGCCCGACGGCGAACGCCTGCCGCTGGAGCGCTTTCTGGCAGAGATCCGGCAGGCCGGCATCGACGGTTTCTTCTCCTTCGACAGTGTGGCCGACACCTTCACCCATTGCTTTGCCGCTCCGGTCAAAGACCCCAGCGGCATCGCCATCTGCACCCTGTGCATCGTCGCCCCACGGGCCGATGCGAAGAACAATTACGACGACTATCGCCGGGTGCTGATCGAGAGCGCCAACAGCCTCGCCCGGCGGATTAACGAATAACCGCGGCTGCCTGCCGGCCGCGAAAGAACGCGAGGAGTTTGACCATGACGACTGCCATCAATACCGCTGTGGAAAAGGGCGACGCTGCCATTGGCGCGCAGCTTGTGCGTGACGTCAGCCTGCCGGCGCTGGTGCTGCACCGCGAGGCGCTGGAGCACAACATTCGCTGGATGCAGAAGTTCGTCAGCGACAGCGGCGCCGAACTCGCGCCCCACGGCAAGACCAGCATGACCCCGGCATTGTTTCAGCGTCAGCTCGACGCCGGCGCCTGGGGCATCACCCTCGCCAGCGCCACCCAGACCCGCGCCGCGTATGCCCACGGTGTACGTCGGGTGCTGATGGCCAACCAACTGGTCGGCACGCCGAACATGGCACTGATTGCCGATCTGCTGGCCGACCCGGATTTCGATTTCTACTGCATGGTCGATCACCCGGACAACGTCGCCGATCTCGGCGCGTACTTCGCTTCGCGCGGGGTCAAGTTGAACGTGATGATCGAGTACGGCGTGGTCGGTGGCCGTTGCGGTTGCCGCAGCGAACAGGAAGTCATTGAACTGGCCAAGGCGATCAATGCGCAACCGGCGCTGGCCCTGACCGGCATCGAAGGTTACGAAGGGGTGATCCACGGCGATCACGCGGTCAGCGGCATTCGCGAATTTGCTGCGTCGCTGGTACGGCTGGCGGTGCAGTTGCAGGACAGTGGCGCGTTTGCCATTGCCAAGCCGATCATTACCGCCTCGGGCTCGGCGTGGTACGACCTGATCGCCGAGTCGTTCGAAGTGCAGAATGCGAGCGGACGCTTTCTCAGCGTGCTGCGCCCGGGCAGCTATGTGGCGCATGACCATGGCATCTACAAGGAGGCGCAATGCTGCGTGCTGGATCGGCGTAGTGATCTGCACGAAGGCCTGCGCCCTGCGCTGGAAGTCTGGGCACATGTGCAATCGCTGCCGGAGCCTGGATTCGCGGTGATCGCCCTCGGCAAACGTGATGTGGCATTCGATGCCGGCCTGCCGGTGCCGCTGCTGCGCTACAAGGCCGGCGTGGTGCCGGCGGTGGGCGATGATGTCGGCGCGTGCAAGGTGACAGCGGTGATGGACCAGCATGCGTTCATGACCGTGGCGCCGGGGGTTGAATTGCGGGTGGGGGACATCATTTCTTTTGGCACCTCGCACCCATGCCTGACGTTCGACAAGTGGCGGGTGGGGTTGCTGGTGGATGAGCAGTTGGCGGTGGTGGAGAGCATGGAGACTTGTTTCTAAGACTTGAAACCGAGTCGCGGCCATTCGCGAGCAAGCTCGCTCCCACAGGGGAATGCATTCCAAATTGTGGGAGCGAGCTTGCTCGCGAAGAGGCCAGTCCAGACATCCGCGAATCAACAGAGACAGCACAAGATGAGCACCCTCAGCCCCCTGGGCCCGAACACCCCGCGCATCGCCCTGATCGGCGAGTGCATGATCGAACTCCAGCACCGTGCCGACGGCAGCCTGCAGCAAAGCTTCGGCGGTGACACCTTGAACACGGCGGTCTATCTGTCCCGCGCCCTCGGCGACAAAGCACAGGTCGATTACGTCACCGCGCTGGGCGATGACAGCTTCAGCGACGCCATGTGCCAGAGCTGGGCCGACGAAGGTATTGGCCTGGAATTGGTGCAGCGTTTGCCGGGGCGTTTGCCAGGTCTGTACTGCATTCAGACTGACGCCAATGGCGAGCGGCGTTTCCTCTATTGGCGCAATGAGGCGGCGGTGCGCGATTGCTTCACCACGCCAGCGGCCGAACCGATTCTGGCGGCGCTGCCCGATTACGACGTGCTGTACTTCAGCGGTATCACCCTCGCGGTGCTGGGGGCCAAGGGCCGCGAGCGCTTGATCCAGACCCTGATCGAAGCCCGGCAGCGCGATGCGCGGATCGTCTTCGACAACAACTATCGGCCGCGTTTGTGGGCCTCGCAGGAAGAGGCGCGGGCGGCGTATCGCAGTGTGTTGCCGCACGTCGATCTGGCGTTGCTGACGGTGGATGACGAGCAGGCACTGTTTCATTTTGCCGACTGTGAGGCGGTGTTCGAGGCGTACGCACAGATCGGCACACCAGAAGTGGTGCTCAAGCGTGGCGCCGAGGCCTGTCTGATTCGCTGCGATGGCGAGGCGTTCGAAGTGCCGGCACAGAAGGTCGAGAAGGTCGTGGACACCACGGCGGCGGGGGATTCGTTCAGTGCGGCGTATCTGGCGAGCCGCTTGCTGGGTGGTAGTCCGGTGGAGGCGGCGCACGCGGGGCATTTACTGGCGAGTCGGGTCATCCAGGTGCCGGGAGCCCTGATCCCCAAAGCCTGAAACACAACCCCTGTAGGAGCTGCCGCAGGCTGCGATCTTTTGATTTGCTTTTTCAAGATCAAAAGATCGCAGCCTGCCGCAGCTCCTACAGGGGAGATGGGTCAATCAGGTCAATCGCGGAAAAACACCTGCACCAGGTGATAGCCGAACTTGCTCTTGATCGGCCCGTGCACCGTGCGCAACGGCTTCTTGAAGATCACCGCATCGATCGCACCGACCATCTGCCCGGGCCGCACTTCACCCAGATCGCCGCCGCGCTTGCCGGACGGGCAGGTCGAGTATTTCTTCGCCAGCACATCGAACGCTTCGCCCTTGGCAATGCGTTGTTTGAGTTGTTCGGCCTCTTCGGCGGTTTTCACCAGAATGTGGCGGGCTTGGGCTTTCATCGTGTGATACCTGTAACGGGGTGACGGCGGGGCGCCGGATTATGCCTGAACTCACGGCGTTTGGCCGAGCATCGCGCGAATCTTGCCGGCCAGCACCTCAAGCGCAAAGGGTTTGGCCACCATGTCCATGCCGTCCTCGAGAAAGCCTTGGCGTTCAGCGGCTTTTTGCGCGTAACCGGTCATGAACAGCACCTTCAAACCGGGGCGATGCTGACGGGCGATTTCCGCCAATTGCCGACCGTTCATCCCCGGCAGGCCGACATCGGTGACCAGCAGATCCACGCGCAAGCCGGACTCCAGCAGCGGCAACGCCGACTTGGCGTCTTGCGCCTCGTGAGCGTGGTAACCCAGCTCCTTGAGCAGATCGAGTACCAGCATGCGCACTGCCACATCGTCTTCGACCACCAGCACGGTCTCTCCGGCAATCGCCTCCGGGGTTTCACTGGCGCCAGTGTCGGGCGCCAGTTCGGTTTGCAGGCTGAACAGGCGTGGCAGGTACAGCCGCACACACGTGCCCTGGCCTGGCAGGCTGTCGAGACTGACATGCCCGCCGGATTGCTGGGCGAATCCGTAAATCATCGACAGCCCCAGCCCGGTGCCCTGGCCAATCGGTTTGGTGGTGAAAAACGGGTCGAAGGCCTTGGCCCGCACCGAAGGTGTCATGCCGCTGCCGTTGTCGCTGACCGCAATCAACACGTAATCCCCGGCGTTCACGGCTTCAAGGGTGGTGATGTCGCTGCCGTCGAGGTAGATGTTGCGGGTTTCGATCAGCAATTGGCCGCCATCGGGCATTGCATCCCGGGCGTTGATCACCAGGTTGAGCAGGGCGTTTTCCAGCTGACTGACATCCGTGCTGACCGGCCAGACATCTGCGGCCAGTTTCAGGTCGAGTTCGATCGGATCGCCCTTGGTGCGACGGATCAGGTCTTCCAGCGAATGGATCAGCTCATTGACGTCCAGCGTCTTGCGGTCCAGCGACTGCCGGCGCGAAAACGCCAGCAAACGATGAGTCAGCGCCGCCGCGCGATTGGCTGACGAGACGGCGGCTTCGGTGAAACGCCCGATCTCGTTGGCGCGACCGTTGGCGATGTAGCGCTGCATCAGATCGAGGCTGCCGATGATCCCGGTCAACATGTTGTTGAAGTCATGGGCGATGCCGCCGGTGAGCTGGCCGACCGCTTCCATTTTCTGCGCGTGGCGCAGCGCGTCCTCGGCGCGTTCGCGCTCGAACATCTCGTTCTGCAGACGCTGGTTGGCCTGGGCCAATTGCTCGGTACGGGCGCTGACCCGCTCTTCGAGGGTCTCGTTGAGATTGCGCAACGCTTCTTCGGTTTTCTTGCGTTCGGTTTCATCGATCACAAAAATATAGAAGCCGTTGACCGCGCCATCGGGACCGTGTCGCGGCAGGTAATTCATCAGCGCATGCCGGGAGCTGCCGTCGCGGTGCGGGGTGTACAGGCTGAACGAACACGGCCGCCCGGCCAGCGCTTCAACGATGTAGGGGCGGCGCAGGAAATACGCCTCTTCACCGATGACGTCACGGATCGTTCGACCATACAGCTCCTGCGGCGTCAATCCGTACCAGTCCAGGTAGGCGGCATTGTTCAGACGAAAGCGCTCCTGCTGGTCGACGTAACTGATCAGGATCGGCATGGCGTTGATGATCAGTTGCAATTCGGTCTGACTCTGGCGCAGCGCCTGTTCGGTGTGTTTGCGCTCGGTCAGGTCCAGCGCCGCGCCGAGAAAGCGCATGGGCCGGCCATGGTGATCCTTGTAGCAGCGACCCCGGGCAAACACCCAGCGCAGCTCACCGTCAGGCTGCAGCAGACGGTATTCCTCAGCGTATTCAGTGCCGTGGGTAATGCAATGCTTGATGCTGCGCGCAATCAGCGCGCGGTCTTCGGGGTGTACGCCCTGCAGGTAATCGCTGATCGGCAGTTCGCTGGCCTGCATCGGATTGACGCCGTGCATTTGCGCGAAATGAGTGTCGGCAATGAAACGGTCTTCGCCGATATCCCAGTCCCACGTACCCACCGCGTCGGTGGCTGCCAGTGCCAGTTGCAGGCGCTCTTCGGTTTCACGCTGCGCCCGCAGGCTGTCTTCGGAGCGCTTTTGCAGTTCCAGTGCGACCCGTCGCCGTTCGTTGGTTTCGATGGCTGTCACCAGAATCCCGGCCACCCGGGCTGATTCGTCGCGAATCGGGCTGTAGGTCAGATCGAGCCAGAAGTCGGATTCCTTGCCATCGCGTTGCAAGGTAAAGCGTCGTTCGCTGTAGGAACGCACCTGGCCTTGTAGGACGGCGCTGTAAATCGGGTCGGTAAAGTCTCGAAGTTCTGGCCAGATCAGGTGCGCAGGCTGTCCGAAAGCATGCGGGTGCTTGCTGCCGGCGAGCATGGCAAAGCCGTTGTTGTAGATCTGGGTCAGCTGCGAACCCCATAGCAGCAGCATCGGCATCGGCGAATGCAGCACGATGTCCACCGCGGTGCGCAGGCTCTGCGGCCAGAGGCTGGCGTCGCCGAGCGGGCCGCGGCTCCAGTCGGTGCGGGCAATCAACGCCTGGGCGTCATCATGGGTGGGTGCAGCGTTCATCACTTGTATCCTGGGCATCTGTCGGTGAGGCGGCGTCTACTATGCTTGCAGGACGATAGACGCTCAACGCCTGGTTGCGTCACTGCGCCGGGCTTGCCCATTGAATGCCTTGCAGGTGCTTTTTGCCATGGAAATCGACGCGCTGTTAATTCGTCTGGCCAGCCAGCACGGCTCGGATCTGTTCCTGTCCACCGGAGCGCCACCGAGCGCGCGTTTCGAAGGCGTGCTGATGCCCCTGAGCGAGCGTGCGTTCAAGCCCGGGGAGGTGGCGGCCATTGCTGCATTTCTGATGGACGCCGAGCAGCGCAAGGAGTTCGATCGGGATCTGGAAATGAACCTGGCCATCTCCCGTACCGGGATCGGGCGTTTCCGGGTCAACATTTTTAAACAACGCAACGACGTGTCGATTGTGATCCGCAACGTCAAGCTCGACATCCCGCGTTTCGAAGACCTGAAACTGCCGCCGGTGCTGCTGGAAACCGTGATGCTCAAGCAGGGGTTGATCCTGTTTGTCGGCGCCACGGACTCCGGCAAGTCCACCTCCCTGGCCGCGCTGATCGACCATCGCAACCGCCACAGCAGCGGGCACATCATCACCGTCGAAGACCCGGTCGAATACATCCATCGCCATCAACGCTCGATCATCAACCAGCGTGAGGTCGGGGTCGATACACGCAGCTTTCACGCGGCGTTGAAAAACACCCTGCGCCAGGCCCCAGACGTCGTGCTGATCGGTGAAATCCGCGATCGCGAGACCATGGAACACGCTCTTGCATTTGCCGAAACCGGACATCTGGTGCTCTCGACCCTGCACGCCAACAACGCCAATCAGGCACTGGAGCGGATCATCAACCTGTTTCCCGAAGAACGACAGCCGCAACTGTTGCAGGTCCTGGGCAACCACCTCAAGGCGCTCGTCTCGCAGCGACTGGTTCGTACCCTTGACGGCCAGCGCCGGGCGGCGGTGGAAGTGATGCTGGGCACGCCAACCATTGCCGATCTGATCCGGCGCAACGAGTTCGGTGAACTGAAAGGCATCATGGAGAAGTCGACTGAAGCAGGAATGCAGACATTCGATCAGGCACTTTACAAGTTGGTTCAGGAAAACATGATCGGTGAAAGTGAAGCGTTGAAACATGCGGATTCCATTAATAACCTTAGACTGAGTTTGAAACTGAGCGATGACGCAAAGAGCGATCAGTCGCAAGGTTCCAGTGAATGGGGCTTGATTGAGTAATGGTGGTGTTGCTGTTTGGCCAGGTCTTCTAATCGGATGTAATGTCTATTAATTGTTTTTAAGTTTGCACGGGATTTTTATTGTTTAAAGTTCGCCTCGATTGCGCATTGCTTTTAGGGCTCGGTATTGATGCCGGTCTTGTTTGCGCAAATCTGAACTTCTTTGGTGGACTGTCGACAGTGGTCGCCATGGAGACGTATTTAAACTTATAGAAGTCATCGTGATGTCTGAATCAAACCAAAAAACAAGTCATTTTTCTGTTGATGCACAACAGCGTCTGCAAGCGAAGTCTGATGGCGAAGAACTTAAGCTGGCTGTAAAGGTATTAATGAGTGTGCTGGATGAGCAGGGTGACGCCGGGCCATACGACTGGACGGGTTATGAAGTCCCGCTGGTGCCGGGTTCATCGTTGCACGGGATTCACATGCCGGGTCGTGTGCACTGGAACTCGTTGACAAGTCGTTCGCTGGTGTTCGGCTTTTTGCAGGATTTGCGTCCCGAAAGTTCTACGGACATACGAATAGGTTCTGGTGGCAAGATAGAGTTTTATCGTAAAGAAGAATCGGCGTGGGAACAAAGCGACATCGGAAAACATATCCATCATGAGTCGTTCGACTACAAGCAGATATTGCTGATTGGCGAAATCGCGCAATTGGCCGGCGGATTTGTCTACCCACAAGATGTGGTAGATGTCGATCAATGGCTTCGTTTTCACGACCTGGATGTGCCAAAAGACGCCAAACAAGTCAGGAACCTTCTCGCCTGGATCGAGTTTTCTCCCCCGTTCGATGAGTTCGAGAACTACTGGGGTTATCTGGTCAATGATGACTTGCCGCTGGCCGTATTGTCGGCCGAACATTATTCGACGGTACGTAAAGTTTCGCGAACGCTTTGCGGTAACACCCGTTTACTCGACAAGTTGTTCCAGGAAGTCAAACCGGGCGTTGTGACGAATGACAATGCCAATGTGCGTATCACGCAGTTGCTGGAGCATCCGGTAGCCCAACAATACGCTCGACAATATATTCAGGCGCTGGGCTGGTATGGCAGTCAGACCGGGCAGGTAGCAACTCAGCGAGAACTCGGGCAACTGTTACTGACAGCCATCCTGCTCGACCTGTATCCAGCTGTCGGCACCCAGACGCGCCGTAAAACCATTGGCGGCTTCGATCTCTATGACGCCTCCAATGTCGAACGCCCGATGGCAAACGTACGCGCTGACCTGCATGTATTCCTTCATGAGCAAAAGTGGACGAATAGTGATACGGCGGTACTCGCCGGGCATTTGCTGTTGGCGCACATCGCTCCGGAATTCGTGGTCAGGAACGTGCCGGCGAACATGCTGGCGGGATCGCCAGGCTGGGTGTCCTTCTGTCGTGGGGTCAATCTGGTCGAAGGTGTCCGCAAGGGTGCTGCGCGCGTACTCACCTATGCGCAAATCATGGATTATGCGCAGCTGGAGCCGGTCAGCCCTGCCTTGGCTCGCCTGCGGGATCTGGCACTGATTGATCCGATTGTCGATTGGGCATTGATCAACAGTGTGACGACGCCGATAGCGCTGGCTCAGGCGCAAGAACAGGAGACGAAGCGGGCGGTCATGGCATTTGAAGCGTACGCGAACCGCTTCACGCAGTTTGCCACTGCCTGGTCGGCGCCTTTGCCAAGCCGGGAACAGATCGCGAGAGATGCCCTGGGTGATGCGATACCGGAATGTGACTTTCTGGATGACGAGATTCTGTATGAGCGCCCGAGTCCGATTGCATCGCGGTTGCCCATGTCGATGGTCAACCTGCACATCTCGGGCGATCTGAGTGGAAAGAACTGGGACCTCAAGGGCGTCTTTCCTAACGAGAACCCCCATGATCTCACTCAGCTACGTCCCGAACTCAAGCCGGCGACGATCAGCATTCACGAGCGGTTTACCGGGTTGCGCCGCCTCAAACCGATCAAACAGGAGTTCGAGCGCCAGTTACTCGCCTACTTCGACAACGTCAATGAAGCACTGACTGTAAACCTGAAACTGGCAATCTCGCACATGCCTCCCTATGACCTTGAGCACTTCCTCAAGGGTGACGTCACGTTCTTCACCGTGCGCGTACCGGCGGTGATTGAAAGCTCGCACATTGCAGTTGATGGCCGGGACGGGCCGAAAGAAGCTGTATCGCAATATGAAACACAGGAAAGCATCGATGCAGCGACCGGGCGTTTCGCACTGATCATGTGCGCCACCAGTGGCGACCGGATTACCTGTTATGAACTGTTCGGTTTGCGGTGTGTGCTGCGAAAGAACAATGCCCTCGGCGAGTGGCTGAAAAAGACCGGCAAGTTCGATACCTCGGCCAGGGTGGATTTCAAGGGAGACCCGAAAGCCCCCCGCATGGTTGCACCGCTGGAGCGTGTGCCGATTGATGTCGATGAATATACAGTGGGCATCGTGGAGCCAAGTTCGGCGCGGCTGCACATGGCAATCGTCGATAAGCTGGGCACGTTGAGCGCGCCAACTGTGGAATTGAAACGCGACGCCAGTGTTTATCAGAATTTCAACAACCTGCAGATTGCGCGCCTGGCCAGCTTCGTTGTGAAGAAGCATCCGTTGCGCACACTTGCCGAACTCAGACAAATGGCTGTGGTGGCGACGAAGCTTGAGCAGGAACGGCAAACGCTTGAAAACGTCGTCACCTACCTGGTCAATCTCGCGGTGCCGTTCAAAAAATGCGTCGAGGATCTGGCTTCCGGCGACAGGAACCTCGTAATCGACGGTGTGTACGGCTGCGTCATGGATGCCATCGCTGTTGGCGGTGCTTTTTTTGGTGCGGCGACTCAGGTCATCAGAATATCCGGCAAGGCGATTTCACTGGCCGCAAAAGCCTCGCGACTGACCAGCCTGGCGCTCACAACTTCGGTTTCGCTGGTCAACCCACTGGATGGTGTGCCGACCTTGTTGTGGGGCGGCGCAAAACTCGTTCACAAGGGCGCGCTGCGTCTGAACCGGCAGACACAGGAATTACTCCGTCTGGCGAACTCGCAGTTGAGTACGCTTAATGCAAATGCCAGTGTGCGAAAACTGATTGGCAAAAGCGATGATCTGCTCACCGGACAGGGGCTTGTGCGTTCGGGCGATTCAGTGGCGGATGGACTGAGCGTTATTGCTGTGCAAGTTCATTCGCGATGGTTCGCATTGAGTCGCAATGGCAAGCCATGGGGGCCGCAACTGGGCGGATTCGTATTACGCGAACCCGCGCGCGTGTTGCCTTCCAGCACCACGCTACCGGTCAATTACACCCGCCACTTTGTTGAGCGCAGCCTGGTTTTTGCCGGCTCCAAAATAGACCAGGCGCTCAAGGCCCTGAGCGATGCCGCTTCGTCGAAAGAGGCCGGGCAACTGATGCATATTCTGTTGGGGTCGAACTCGACTGAAGCGTTTGACCGGCTGCAAAAGTATCTGCGATTGGTGCGCGCCGACTTTGGTGGCGTCTCGATCAGCAACTTCTTCCTTGACCCGCTCAAGCAAACGCAACATCTGGCGGCATTCGATCCAGTCGCGTATGCACGCTGGAAAGACAAGCAGTCGGATGCAGCGTTTATTGAAATCTACACCCCGAACATCAATCGACAATTCGTCGGCTTGGGCTTCAACCACGATGTCATCGCCGACAACCTGATTCATGAGTTCTTCCACGGTGTGGCCCAGACCAATGACGTCAGCTATGCGCAAGATGCCGGTCGGGACGGCGAGCGAGGCCAGTTACTGGACGTCGCGCCGTTATTGAATCTGGCGACGGGGCAGCTTCGTGTTTCACCGCACAACGCTCAATTGCACAACCGTTCAAAGGTCTGGGAAAACGCTGATTCGCTGACTGTGCTCACATCGTTGTTGAGCCAGATGGTTGTTGATAATGAAACCAGTTCGAACAATCTCTCCATCCTCGAGGCGGCGCTCAAGGCTAATGCCGGCAAGTTTATCGAGCAGCCTGTACTGATCACACTCAATAAACTTCCGGCATTCAAACCAGCCACAGGTTTCAGGCCTACGCCCGGTACGGTCATCAATTAAGAACAGGGTGGTAAAACTATCATTCATTGACTGTGGCCGATCCCGAAGCAGTTCCAGCGCTTTGGGGTTGGCCGCAATATCATTTTTGATGAACTGGAAAATATCATGTATGAATTAACGATTTCATGAGCAGAGCGGCCAGTTGAGTGGCGACTGGCAATTCCGCGGCCGAATATATTCGTTTTTGTAATGTTGATTAATAACTTGGAGGTTGTTCACCGGCTTCTTTGGTTTAGAGTGCGCTTCGATTTAATTTATCGAGTCCATGATAAGGATATTTAATGGAAATCCGAAGTTCGCAAAGTCATCCAGATGCTGCAGATATCAAAAATTATTTAATGAATCTGGAGGCTGACCAGTTCGAGCGTGGACGGGTCATCGTTGCGCTGAAGAATGTCATCAAAGAAAAACCTGAGGAAGAAACGATCGACTGGTCGAGCTCCTTTATCAGTGTGCGTCTTGATTCGTCATTTGATCAGGTTCAAAAAGTCACTGACGTTTTGCTGAAAGACTTTCTCGCAACACAGCAGGTCCGTGCCATTCTGGATCGAGAAGGCATCCAGGAGCATCCTTCTCTTGTGGTTACGCAGGATGGCCGGGGGAAAGTTGATGATGTGGATCTCACCGCACAATTTCAGGCCGATGCGGTTGCAGCCACACTCTTGGGCGATCTGGCCGATGCGGCAAAAACAATGGGTGGAACGGTCAGTCAGGATCCTGTCCTAACCGTTCCACGCTGGCTTGCGTTTCACGGTATGAACGTTCCGCAAAGTGTAGAGCAGGCAAAAACACTGCTCTTTTTTCTGGAGTGGAGTTGGCCGCAAACCGATCAGCTGGGTAATTACTGGGAGTTGCTCGCAGGTCACGACGATGAATCGATCGTACTGCAAGACAGCGAATACGCGCAGATACGTTCGTTGACGGCACGGTTTGTTCCGGCGGGCGAAACCCTGTTGGAATTGCTCTACAGAAACACTCCGCAAGTTTCCGGGTTTGTCGACTGGGTGAATGCCGGGGAAGTGCTGGCGAAAATACTGACCAGCGAATTCGCCATCCATCTGGCCAGACAATATGTCGATGCATTGCAATGGTTCGGTGCGTCGGACGGGGAGAAAACCGGCGGAGTTGAACTGGCACAACTATTGAGCACCGCTCTTGTTCTCGATCTCGACCGTTCGTTCGGGAAAACTGGCAAACGTAACCATGTTGGCGCCCATGATCTGTACGCACCCCAGGTTGCGGCAGATAAGACCATGGATATTGTTCGGGATGGCCTGGAGAACTACCTGGTCGAAAACAAACGTGTTTCTTATCGTCTATGTCCATTGGCGTCGCATGTATTGCTGGCTTTCATGGCACCGGGTTTTCTGGTCAAGGATCTGCCTCAAGGGTTGTTCACCGGCTCGATTGGCTGGGTGACCTTTTGTCAGGCCGTGGCATTCATTGAAATCAATGTCAAAGGCGCATCGCGATTCATGACGTACGAGCAAGTCATGAACTTCGCCAACATGGATATGGTCTGTCCCGAGTTTGGTCAGTTGCAGGGACTGGCCGCCATCGACTCGATGATCGATTGGGCCTTGATCAATGAGGTGATTACCCACGAAGCACTCGCGCTGTCGATCAAAAACGCCAGCGAACAGGCGCTGTCCGCTTACCGCACATACGTGGAAAGTCTTGCTCTGGGCAGCAAAGTGTTCCGTCAGCCTTTACCGAGCCGTAAAAAAATTGCACTCGATACGCTGGAAAAAGCCATACCAGGCGCGGATTTTTTTGAAAAACGCATGCTGCGGCATTACAGCGACAGACTGTCGCACTCCTACAAGTTGTCGATGCTCGAAGTCCACATTGAAGGTGAATTGACCAGTGAAGACTGGGACTGGCGCGAAGACGAGCGGCTGTACGACCGCTACCCGCAGTTGACCGGGCTGCCGGCCGTCAGGGACATTTTCGAAGCACAGGTGCGCGACCATCACGACAAACTCCATCAGGCACTGGCAACCAACATAAAACTGGCCATGACCAGCATGCCGAAGAAACATCGTGACGTGTTCGAAAAGAGCGAAATCACGTTCTTCACCGTCCGTAGTTCTGTGAGTGAGCAGAAGTTCGGCAAGGACATTGGTTATGTCGGCAGTGGCGCCAAGTCTCCTGTCTGGGTAGAAACCCAGGCAAACCGGGATGCGGCAACCGGACGTTATGGCGTTGTCATGTGTACTGTCTCGCCGGATAACCAGTTCATTTGCTATGAAGTGTTCTACCTGCGCGGCGAGTGTCGCATCAACAATCAACTGGGCGATTTGATTTATCGTGGCGGCAAGATGCACACGCCAGCCAGGCTGGATTTCAAGGGGTCGCTGAAAGAATACCTGCCGGCCGAGCGTTCGGCCCGGTATCCGCTGGACCTCAAGTGCTATAGCAACGGTACTGCGCCGGCTCCCGCCATGCACAGCGACGTCGTGATCGACAGGCTCGGTACGCTCGCTGCTCCGCAATCCCTGCCGCCGACTCGACGCAGTATTTTTCAACACTTCATGCACCCGCATGTCGAGGCTATCGCCAGGTTCGCGATCACTCATCATCCGGTGGCAACCCTTGAGGAACTCATTCAGGCTTCGACGGAGTTGACTGAACGGGAAAGCAAGAACGCCGACCTGCAAAAGGCCGTGGATTTCGTCGTCGATCTTGTCGTGCCGTTCAAGCAGTGCATTGAAGATATTCAATCCGGTGAAAAGGATCGAATCGAACAGGGCGCATGGGGATGTGCAATGGACGCTGTCGGCATCCTTTTCGCGATGCTGGGAGCCACGACCAAGATATTGAAGCTGGCCTCGAAAACTCTGAAGCTGACATCAAGGATCAGCCACGGGGTCAGAATCGGTCTGACATTCACCGTAGAAATCCTCAATCCGATCGATGGATTACCGACTGCCGGTTATCGCATTACAAAAGGTGTTTTGAAAGGCGGATTGGGAGTCGCGCGTGAGGTATCGCACATCGTCACCGATGCCACTTTTCAACTGCGCAAGTTGACGGGCAAGGCCAGATCCGTCGATCTGCTCAAGCAGGCGAGTCTGCCTTCACTGGGCCATGGCACCTGGCGGTCGCATGACGGCGCGATTGACGCAGCGAGTGTGGTGGCGGTCAAAAAAGGTGAGCACTGGTATGCGGTCAATCGATTCGGCAGGGCATGGGGTAAAAAACTGACCGGTTTCGAGTTCAAGCGAGCGTTTACGTTTCCGAATGTTCGCAAACTGCTGCCGGTGGGTTACAGCCGCAAGATCATTGGCGGAAGTCTTCCCATTGCACGACGCAAGATTGATAACGCACTTTCCGCCTGGGTGGCTCCTTCCTTTGATAAGGATGTCGACATTGTCTGCAAGTTGTTCCTGGGGAGTAAGCACAATGCGCGGGAAGCAATGGGGACCATTTTGCAACTGACCAAGCTCGATATTCTGAAAACCTCGCACCTGCAATATTATTTTTCAGTGTATGGGCTGGATCAAAGTCTGTTCGAACTGCACAGGGCGAAGTACAAGACATGGTCGGAACTGAACCGCGAGGAAGCGATAAAACTGCAGTACATACAAGTCAATAATCTGAATTTCATCGAGCGTTTCCATTCGGCGGATTTGCGTCTTGGGGATATCGCTGATGATTTGCTTCACGAGTTTTTCCGTGCGGGGGCAGAGCGGCTGGATCTGGTACGTGCCACGACGGTTCCCGGCAAGCCGGGATTGAATGTCGCACCTTTATTGAATCTGGCCATGGGGCGTCTGCCGCGAGAGATGCAGTCGCAAACCGATCCTGAGCGGCAGAGCGCGCTGCAAAACGCGGATTCCTGCGTGCTGACAACGGCGCTGCTCAGCCAGCGGGTGAGTAACCAGGATACTTTTGAGAGAAACATCGCGATCGTAACGGCTGCTGTTGAAAACAGCGCAGGCGGTTATATCGATCAGGAAGTCGTCATTGATCTGAATGACGTAACACCCGGCTCGCGCGATTTCTGATTGTCAGTCGGCAAGCTCCGGTCGATCCCGAAACTGCTCCAGCGCTTCGGGATTGGCCAGGGCATCGGTGTTTTTCACCGGCTCGCCGTGCACCACATTCCTGACCGCCAGCTCCACCACTTTGCCACTGATGGTGCGTGGTATCTCGGTGACCTGGACAATTTTCGCCGGCACGTGTCGCGGTGTGGTGTTGGCCCGGATGACCTGACGAATCTGCTGTTGCAATGCATCATCCAACTCAAAACCGTCGCGCAACCTGACGAACAGCACCACCCGCACATCATCCTGCCAGCGCTGGCCAATGGCGACGCTGTCCACTACGGCGGTGACTTTCTCCACCTGTCGATAGATTTCCGCCGTACCTATGCGCACGCCACCGGGGTTGAGCACTGCATCGGAGCGCCCGTGGATCAACATCCCGCCATGGGGCAGTTGCTCGGCGTAATCGCCTTGTGCCCAGACACCGGGGAACAGGCTGAAATAGGATTTTTGCAGTTTCCGGCCATCAGGATCATTCCACAGGCCGACGGGCATGGCCGGAAAGTGCCGGGTGCAGACCAGTTCGCCTTTCTCGCCAGTCACCGCGCGCCCTGCGTCGTTCCAGACTTCGACCGCCATCCCCAGACTCTTGCCCATGATTTCGCCACGGCGCACGGCTGACAGCGGGTTGCCATTGACGAAGCAAGAGACGATATCGGTGCCGCCGGACATCGAACTCAGGCAGACGTCCCGTTTGAGATCCCTGTAGACGAAGTCGTAACTCTGCGGCGACAACGCCGAACCGGTGCACAACAGTGTCTTCAGGCTGCTCAAGTCGTGGCTTTCACGCGGTTTGATGCCGCTGCTTTCCAGTGTCGCGAGAAACTTGGGGCTGGTGCCGAACACGCTGATTCGCTCGTCGTCGATCAGGTCCAGCAGCCGCTGGTTATCCGGATGAAACGGGGAGCCGTCGTACAGTACGATGGCGCTGCCGACAGCGAGGGCCGAAACCAGCCAGTTCCACATCATCCAGCCGCAGGTGGTGTAGTAGAACAATCGGTCACCGGGGCCGAGGTCGACGTGCAGCCCGTGTTCCTTGGCATGCTGCAGCAGCACGCCGCCGGTGCTGTGGACGATGCATTTGGGCACGCCGGTGGTGCCGCTGGAATACAGCACGTACAGCGGCTGATCGAACGAAACCGGGACAAACTCCGGCTCGCCGCCGGGCTGATAAAAGTCGTCCCACATCGTGACTTCGGCCTGGGTGTGGTAATCCTCCGCACGGGCCTGTGTGCGGGAGTAGGGCACCATGATCAACTGTTGCAGCGACGGCAGTTGCGCGAGGATTTCGTTGACTTTGCTGGTCTGGTCGATGTCTTTGCCGGCGTAACGGTAGCCGGCGCAGGTGATCAGCACCTTGGGTTCGATCTGGCCGAAACGGTCGATCACCCCGTGAGTACCGAAGTCCGGCGACGAGCACGACCAGATCGCGCCCAGGCTGGTGGTTGCGAGCATCGCCACCAGGGTCTGCCAGGTATTGGGCATGCACGCGGCCACCCGATCCCCCAAACCGATCCCGCAGGCGATCAGGCTGGCCTGAAAACCGCTGACCTGCTCGGCCAGTTCAGCCCAGGTCAGTTGTTCGCGCTGACCGTTTTCTGCCACGGCGATCACCGCGACCGCATCGTCGCGGCGGCGCAGCAGGTGTTCGGCAAAATTCAGGGTCGCCCCGGGAAACCATTCGGCACTGGGCATCTGCGCGTCTTCACGCAGGACGGCGTCGGGTTGCGTGTGAAAGCGGATATCGAAGCCATCGACAATCGCCTGCCAGAACGCTTCGCGCTGTTCGACGCTCCAGCGGTGCAGGTCGTCGTAGCTGTTCAGGGTCAAGGCGTGACGCTGATTGATATCGCGCCGGAACTGATCCATGCGCGATTGGGCGATACGCTTGGCATCGGGTTGCCAGAGGATGTCGGACATTGGTTTGCCTCTTGTTTTGTTTGTTCAGTGGTACATCGACCCTGTAGGAGTGAGCCTGCTCGCGATCGCGGAATTTCATTCAACATTGATGTTGGCTGATACACCGCTATCGCGAGCAGGCTCGCTCCTACAGGGGGCACAGCATTACTGCGCCAACCATCCCCCATCAATATTCCACGCCGCCCCGCGCACCTGGCTGCCAGCCTCGCTGCACAAAAACAGCACCAGCTCCCCCAGATGCTGCGGCGTGACGAATTCCAGCGACGGCTGCTTCTCCGCCAGCAAATCATGCTGCGCCTGCTGCGGATCGACACCCTTGGCTGCCCGATCGTCGATCTGTTTCTGCACCAGCGGCGTCAGTACCCAGCCCGGGCAGATGGCATTGCAGGTGACGTTGCTGGTGGCCGTTTCAAGGCCGACCACTTTGGTCAGACCGATCACCCCATGCTTGGCCGCAACATACGCAGCCTTGCCGGTCGAGCCGACCTGACCGTGCACCGAGGCAATGTTGACGATCCGCCCCCAGCCCTTGGCGCGCATCCCCGGCAGGCTCAGCCGGGTGCTGTGAAACACCGACGACAGGTTGATCGCGATGATCGAATCCCAGCGCTCCACCGGGAACTCTTCCACGGCGGCGACATGCTGGATCCCGGCGTTGTTGACCAGAATGTCGACACCGCCGAACTCGCGCTCGGCGTAAGCGATCATGTCGGCAATCTGCGCCGGATCGCTGACATCCGCCGGGTGGTGGCCGACCTTGCCGCCGAACCGGCCGACCTCGGCGATCACGCTGGACGCATCGCCGAAACCATTGAGAATCAGGTTGGCGCCGGCCTTGGCCAGGCTCAGGGCGATGCCCAGGCCAATGCCGCTGGTGGAGCCGGTAACCAGTGCGGTCTTGCCCGAAAGAGTGGTCATGAATACCTCACACAATGCCAGTGGCGTAGAAAGTGCCGATCACGACGAAGACCGCCAGGGTTTTGATCAGCGTAATACAGAAAATGTCTTTATAGGCTTCGCGGTGGGTCAGGCCGGTGACGGCCAGCAGGGTGATCACCGCGCCGTTGTGCGGCAGGGTGTCCATACCGCCGCTGGCCATCGCGGCCACGCGGTGCAGCACTTCCAGCGGAATATTCGCCGCGTGGGCCGCCGCAATGAACTGCTCCGACATCGCCGCCAGCGCAATGCTCATGCCGCCCGACGCCGAACCGGTGATGCCGGCCAGCAGGGTCACAGTGATCGCTTCGTTGACCAGCGGATTGGGGATCTGCTTGAGCCAGTCGGCCAGCACCAGAAACCCCGGCAACGAGGCAATCACCGCGCCGAAACCATATTCCGAAGCGGTGTTCATCGCCGCCAGCAACGCACCGCTGACCGCACTTTTGCTGCCCTCGGCGAGCTTGCTGCGGATCGCCTTGAAGCCGAACACCAGCACCATCAGGATGCCGATCAGCAATGCCGCCTGCACCGCCCAGATCGCCGTGAGTTTAGCGATTTCCGTGGTCACCGGCGTGGCCATCCCCGGCAGCGCGAGGCTGTGGGTCTTGCCGTACCACTGCGGAATCCACTGGGTGAACAGCAGGTTCATGATGCCCACCGCCAGCAGCGGCGACAGGGCGATCCATGGGTTCGGCAGCTTCAGGTCTTCGGCAGTTTCCGGCTCGTTACGCAGTTCGGTGCCGTAGCCTTCACCCGCGCGCTGGGCCTTGTTGCGCTGACGCTGCAGGAACAGCATGCCAGTGCAAAACACGAAAATCGTGCCGATCACGCCGAGCCACGGCGCGGCCCACGCCGTGGTGTTGAAGAAGGTGCTGGGGATGATGTTCTGGATCTGCGGGGTGCCGGGCAGGGCGTCCATGGTGAACGAGAACGCACCGAGGGCGATGGTCGCCGGGATCAGGCGCTTGGGGATATTGCTCTGGCGGAACATCTCCGCGGCAAACGGATACACCGCAAACACCACCACGAACAACGACACGCCGCCGTAGGTGAGTAAAGCGCAGACCAGCACGATCACCAGCATCGCCTGGCGGGTGCCGAGCAGGCGAATCGCTGCCGCGACGATCGAACGGGAGAACCCCGACAACTCGATCAACTTGCCGAACACCGCACCGAGCAGGAACACCGGGAAATACAGTTTGATGAAACCGACCATTTTCTCCATGAACACCCCGGTGAATGCAGGGGCGACGGCAGAGGGATCGGTCAGCAGGACAGCGCCGAGGGCGGCAATCGGGGCAAAAAGGATAACGCTGTAGCCACGGTACGCGGCGAGCATCAGCAGCGCCAGGGCTGCCAAGGCAATGATCACACTCATGGGGTGTGTCTCCGGTGATTGTTATTTTTGTGGGTGTTGCCAGGTGGGAGAGAGCTATAGCGAGATGTGTGCCAGTTTTGTAATGCGTTGAAATATATAGGTTTTATTGGTTTGTGCGTTGAGATCTTCTAAGGTTCGTCTCGGTAGTGAGACTTCTTCCAAGCGAAAAGATCGCAGCCTTCGGCAGCTCCTACATGGGATTTCCATATCAACCCTGTAGGAGCTGCCGAAGGCTGCGATCTTTTGATCTTGAATCTACAGTCTCTTTAGAAAGACAGTGTCTCGTTATTGAGACTCGGCGATCCCCAAAGCCACCATCTTTTTGTACAACGTCGAGCGCCCCAACCCCAACCGAGCCGCCGCCTCCGGCACCTTCCCCGCACATTGCGCGAGTGCAGATTCGATCAGCTGCCGGTCAAACCGCTGCCGCGCCTGGGCGAAAGTCTCTTCAACCAACGGTTCCAGCGTCGGCATCGACGGGCGCTCAACTGGCGTAAAAGTACCGATGGCCGCACGCATATCCTCAGCGGTGAGGATCAGGTCATCACTGAGCAGCGCCGCGCGCTCCAGCACGTTGCGCAATTCGCGGATATTCCCCGGCCACACATGTTGACCGAGCAGCTCCAGCGCCGCGCGACTCAGCTCATGCTGACTGCGCAGTTCTTCAAGGATCGCTTCGCTGAGTGCCGGGAGATCGTCAAGGCGCTCGCGCAGCGGCGGAACCTGGATCGGCAGCACGTTGAGGCGGTAATACAGGTCTGCACGGAATTCACCGCGCTTGATCGCGGCTTGCAGATCGGTCGACGTCGCCGCGATCACTCGCACATCGCTCTGGATCACGTCGTTGGAGCCGACCGGTTCAAACTCCTTTTCCTGCAGCACTCGCAGCAGTTTGCTTTGCAGCGGCAACGGCATGTCACCGATTTCGTCGAGAAACAGCGTCCCGCCCTGAGCGATCTGCAACTTGCCGGTGCGACCCTTGCGGTCAGCACCGGTGAACGCGCCGGGCGCTGTGCCGAAGAACTCGGCTTCGAGCAACGTCTCGGGAATCGCCGCAGTATTGATGCTGACGAACGCCTTGTGCGCCCGAGGCGAGGCGCTGTGAATCGCTTGGGCCAGCAACTCTTTACCGGTGCCGGTTTCGCCGAGCAGCAACACCGGAGACTCGGTGCTTGCGCTGCGGCGGGCGCGGCGCTTGACCTCGAGGCTGGCGCTGCTGGTGCCGATGAAATGGGCGAAGTTGTATTTGGTCTGCCGCGCCCGCAGCAGCGAGCGGGTCGAGGCCAGCTCTTCCTGCATG
>Ga0153921_1000501_pt1 | contig 20775 bp, 18 predicted proteins | sample TSNJ005MetaG_FD_104691 | JGI IMG/M metagenome (GOLD analysis project Ga0153921, IMG submission 104691) | Attine ant fungus gardens microbial communities from New Jersey, USA - TSNJ005 MetaG | ecosystem: Host-associated > Fungi > Mycelium > Unclassified | place: USA: New Jersey, Brendon T. Byrne... | reverse complement strand
GATTTATGATAATATACTGGAGTGCATCGGCCATACGCCGGTCATTCGCCTGAACAAAATGACAGATCCGGAGATGGCACAGGTATTGGTGAAGTTTGAAGGACTAAATGTAGGCGGATCCATAAAAACAAGAACCGCTTATAATATGATTACACATGCGGAAAAAAATGGAATTCTGAATCCGGATTCCATCATAGTGGAACCTACCAGCGGCAACCAGGGGATAGGGCTGGCCCTGATTGGTGCGGTTAAGGGTTATCGTACGGTCATCATCATGCCCGATTCCGTCAGCGAGGAGCGCCGTAAGCTTGTGGAACACTATGGTGCGGAGGTTAAGCTGGTACATGATAATGGAAATATCGGAAAATGCATTGATGAATGCCTGCAGATGGCATTGGATATGGCCAGGGAAAATCCCAGGGTGTATGTTCCCCAGCAATTTGAAAACCCGGCAAATCCCATGGTTCATAAGCATCATACGGGACTTGAGATCCTGGAGCAGGTGGCGGGAACAATAGACGGATTTTGCTCCGGTATTGGTACAGGCGGGAGCATCAGCGGTATCGGCGAAGTGTTAAAAGCCCTGAATCCACACATGGAAATCTGGGCAGTGGAACCTGAGAATGCGGCAATTCTGGCGGGAGGAACAATAGGAACCCACCTCCAGATGGGAATCGGAGACGGCCTGATCCCGGAAAACCTGAACCAGGATATTTATGATGATATTTATGTAGTATCAGACGAAGAGGCAATCAAAACAGCCAAGAACCTGGCAAGAATGGAAGGACTGATGTGCGGAATATCCAGCGGAACCAACGTGGCAGCAGCAATACAGCTTGCCAAAAAGCTGGGAAAAGGTAAAACAGTTGTTACCATCCTTCCGGATACAGCTGAACGGTATTTTTCCACACCGCTTTTTGAATAAGAGAAAGGGATTATGACTAATATATTATACTAGAAGTCATAGTCCCTGAATTTATTTGGCCGCTTTGCCTTGTGTTTACGCTGTTTGCCAGGTTCAGCCACGTGAATACGCTTGCCGTTCCCATTATATTTTTTCAGGGGTCTGCGTCTCACAATCCTGGTTCTGCCGCGGCCGCTCTGACGCTTGCCGGTAAATTGATAATTCTTCAAAAAAGACCGCAGCATAATCAGAATCATAACCACGGCGGCAATACCAAGAATCCAGAAGAAAACCTTAACTACATTGATAAAGATAAAAGCCGGTTCTTCCTTTTCAGCTGCTGTTTCATCTGTTGCGGCTGCCTGCAGCTCCGTTTCAAAAGTATAGGCTTTCTGCTCACCTCCGGCAAGATCAACAGATGCGGTCCCGATTGAAACGCCGTTATAAGTATAATAAATGACAGCAGCCTGATTCTCATTATCCGTTTCATATGAAATGCCGGATTTCGTATCCTTGAAATTAGCCGCCTTCGGAAGGATAATACAATCATCTTTATTTAAGGAAAGAATTGGTTCGGAGCTTCCGAAAATGTTATTTTCGCTGTAAAAAAAACCGGCATTGTCAATATTATACTTGGTTTCTGTCTGAGAAACATTAACCTTATCAAAATTACTGAATCCATAATCAAATAAAGCAACGGTATCCTCATACTGCAGCGGACTTTCATCTTTCATAACTACACAAATCAGCTTCATACCATCCTTTTCCGCACAGGATACCAGACATTGTCTGGAAGCGTCCGTATAACCGGTTTTGCTTCCTACCAGATATTCATATTCATACGTTTGTCCTCGCAAAAGCTTATTTTTGGAATAAGCCGTAATATCATCCGGCTGCTTATCCGAAGGGGGAATCTGGAGCTTATAGGTGGAAGAGAGCTTGCATAACAATTCATTGGCAAAAAAGGCTCTTCCAACCACAGCAAGATCATATGCGGTAGTATAATGGTTATCATCTGCAAGACCGTTGGGATTCACAAAATTAGAATTCAAACATCCAAGCTCCGCTGCCCGCTGATTCATAATATCCCCGAAATCCTGCCAGGTGGTGGTGGAAATGTGCTCAGCCACGGCAAATGCCGCCGAGTTTTCGGAAGCAATCAGGATGGCGTTCAGAGCCTGTTCCATTGTCAGCTCCTCACCCACATCAAAGGCAAGATGGGCGTATCCGCTGGGCGTATCGTATATGGCAGAATGGGAAAAAGAAACCATTTCATCCAGAGAACATTGCTCTGCTGCGATCAGGCAGGTAAGAATCTTCGTGGTGCTGGCAGGATATTCCTGCTGATGGATATTCTTGGCATACAAAACAGTACCCGTATCCGCATCCATTAATATAGCGGCTTCCGCGCTGACAACCGGACCCGCCGGCCAATTTGGCGTTTCATTTGACTGTATTGCCATTCCGCGCTGGACTTCAATACGTTCTTCCGGAGTCTGCGCCGCATAAACAGACAGATTGCTGAACAGGGAAAATGCAGTAACCATTCCAACCAGTGAGATTTTGTTTATATACTTATATAATTTCAATTTTTATTATCCTTCTCTTTACAATGCCATGTCATTTCATTCATGATTTCCATGTGATTAACTTACTATATATTATCATACACTATTTCTTGAAAAATCCAACCTAAAATTTAAAATTTGTGAAAATTAATAATGAAACATATCTTTCCTTTTAATTGAAAATAGGTTATACTATTTCTGTCAAAGTGAAGAAAGAATAGGATACACCAGTCATGAGGTTAAGAAATATAACAGGCTCAAGGGAAATGATTACAGAAAGTGAGTTTGTGGTACAGGATCCGAAGCGTTTCAGGGGAAGATGGTCACAAGTGTTTGGGAACGACAATCCCATTCATTTGGAAATCGGTATGGGAAAAGGTAAATTTCTCCATATTCTGGCAGGAAGGAATCCTGATATCAATTATATAGGAATTGAAAAATATTCCAGCGTTTTGCTGCGGGCCATTCAGAAAATGGAAGAGGATAAGCTTCCGAATCTTAAGTTCATCCGCATGGAAGCGGAAGAGATCGCATCTGTATTTGGTGAGCAGGAGCTTTATAAGATATATTTGAATTTCTCAGACCCCTGGCCAAAAGACAGACATGCCAAAAGGCGGCTGCCCTCAAAGGAATTTCTGGCAATTTATAACAAGATACTGAAAAAGGACGGGCGGCTGGAATTCAAGACAGATAACCGGGAATTATTCGATTTCGCGGTGGAAGAGTATAAAACGGCTGCATGGCAGGCGGAAGCGGTTACCTATGATCTGCATCATGACGCTGCGTTGATGCAGGGGAATATTATGACAGAATATGAAGAAAAGTTTTCTTCCGCTGGAAATCCAATCTGTAAGTATATTATTTACCGCTGAATGGATATAATATTGTAATATATGGTTACCGATGATATTGGCGGAAAGGATGCCGTAATATAAGGCATAGGAAAGGTGTAAAGAATGGAAAAAATATTTACAACAGAAAATTTTGAAAATGAAGTGCTGAAAGCAGAGCTTCCGGTATTGGTTGATTTTTATGCGGATTGGTGCGGACCATGTAAAATGATGGCGCCGGTAGTGGCAAAAATGGCTGAGCAGTATGCAGGCCGGATTATTGTTGGTAAATGTAATATAGATGAGAATATGGATATTGCTCAGAAATACCGTGTGGCAAGTATTCCCACATTTATAGGTTTTAAGGATGGGTTGGATGTATTAACAGCAGTAGGCGGGATGTCAGAGAAAGATCTGGTAACCAAAATTGAGCAGATACTGGCTTGAGCCGGTTCGGGCTGTAAGGAAAAGAGGATTCTATGGGGGCAGCAAAGCAGGATAATCTAAATAAAGCGAATATTATAAATGAAGGCCGTAAGACAATGGGCAGCGTATTTGGAGCGCTGCTTTATGCTATGGGGGTCAATCTGTTCATAGTACCTTCAGGATTATATAATGGCGGTATCATGGGAATCTGTCAGGTCATTCGTACCATTTTGATTGACTTTATGCATCTGCCGGTACAGAATTTTGATATAGCCGGTATTATTTATTACATAATAAATATACCCATTCTTTTTTTGGCATTTACCAGAATAGGAAAACGTTTCTTTGCAAAGACACTGGTTACGGTTACTGCAATAACAGCATTCCTGGCGCTTTTGCCAACCATTCCTGTGATAACGGATACCATGGCAGCCTGCGTGGTAGGCGGTATCATATCAGGCACCGGTGTAGGTCTGATCCTGCGTATGGGTTCCTCCGGCGGCGGAACAGATGTGATTGGCGTGATGCTGATTAAATGGAAGAGAGACTTTAGTGTGGGCAAGATAAATATGATTGTTAATTTTATCCTGTACCTGGCCTGTCTGTTTTTGTTTGATATTGAAATTGTCATTTATTCTATTATTTATGCGGCAGTTTATGCAGTTGCCATGGACAGGGGGCATTCCCAGAATATTATTGTGGAAGCCAATATCATAACCAAAATAAAATCGCCTGAAATGGAAAAGGAAATATTTGAGGAAATTGGAAGAGGTATTACCAAATGGCAGTGTCTGGGTGCCTATACCAATGAAACCTCTCATATTCTGTATATCCTGCTTTCCAAATATGAGGTGCATATGCTGAAGGCCATTATACGCAAATATGACCCGGAAGCTTTCATGGTAATCAATGAAGGCGTAAGGGTGAATGGAAATTATCTGAAAAAAATATAGCAAATTTAAGAAATCTTTAATAGAAATCAAGTTTTTTTCATATTTCTTCTATTGATTTATATGCCTTTACTCTCTATAATAAAATAGACTTACATGTAGTTCTGATGAAAAATATGTTACAGAGAAATGGGGTATATATGGATAATCAATTAAATCAGTATGATGGGGGCGGAGGCCGTAATAACCAGGGCGGCGGCCAGGGCGGAGGCCAGGGCGGCAATAATGGCAATAATAACCAGTCTCCCAAGAAGCCCAATACAACGATGATTGTTATTGTGGGAATCTGCACCTTGGTTTTCACACTAATGTTTTATAATATGTTGTTCGGCAATAATGACGATGACAATGTGCCTTATACGGAATTTATCAGCGATCTGGAGGCTGGGAAAATAGAATCCGTTGAAATGTCGGGTACAGTGGTTTATTTTACACGAAAAGAGGAAAAAACCGAAACGACAGCGAATTCTGATAATCCAATGGATTTTTCGTCTTTTTATCGTTCACAGACGCCAAAGCGGTATTATACTGAGATGGCGGAAGATATGGGTACCTTAACGCAGCGTCTGCTTGATGCGGGAGTTACCGGCAGCAGGTTAACAACCAGCACCTCGGATTTAATTATAAATATTCTTCTGACATTTATATTACCGATTGCCCTGATCTATCTGGTGTTCAGTATGTTGTTCAAGAGAATGTCCGGCGGGGGCGGGCCGATGGGAGTCGGTAAGAGTACGGCCAAGGTTTATGTACAGAAGGAAACCGGTGTGACCTTCCGGGATGTTGCAGGAGAGGATGAAGCCAAGGAATCCCTGGTGGAAGTAGTGGACTTCCTTCATAATCCCGGTAAATATTCCAAGATAGGAGCCAGACTTCCCAAGGGTGCACTGTTGGTGGGACCGCCCGGAACCGGTAAGACATTGCTGGCCAAAGCGGTGGCTGGTGAAGCCCATGTACCATTTTTCTCCCTGACCGGTTCTGACTTTATAGAAATGTATGTTGGTGTGGGTGCCAGCCGTGTAAGGGATCTGTTCAAGGAAGCAACCAAGAATGCACCATGTATTATTTTCATAGATGAAATTGATGCCATCGGACGCAGCCGTGATTCCAAATTCGGAGGCGGAAATGAAGAGCGTGAACAGACTTTGAACCAGTTACTGTCTGAAATGGATGGTTTTGACAGTTCAAAGGGAATTCTGATCTTGGGAGCCACCAACAGACCTGAAATCCTGGATAAGGCCCTGCTTCGTCCGGGGCGGTTTGACAGACGTATCATAGTTGACAAGCCGGACCTGCGCGGCCGTGTGGAAATCCTGAAGGTCCATGCGAAGGATGTTAAGATGGATGAATCGGTGGATATGGATGCAATTGCACTGGCTACAAGCGGTGCGGTTGGTTCTGATCTGGCCAATATGATAAATGAGGCTGCCATTAATGCAGTAAAGGAAAAGCGGGAATATGTCAACCAGCAGGATTTATTTGTTGCAGTGGAGCAGGTACTGGTTGGTAAGGAGAAGAAGGATCGTATCATGAACAAGGAAGAACGCCGGATCGTTTCCTATCATGAGGTGGGGCATGCACTGATCAGCGCTCTGCAGAAGAATTCGGAGCCTGTTCAGAAGATTACCATTGTTCCGCGTACCATGGGTGCCCTGGGATATGTCATGCAAGTTCCGGAGGAAGAAAAGTATCTGAACACGGAAGCTGAACTCAGGGATATGCTGGTGAGTCTGGTAGGAGGAAGAGCGGCAGAGGAAATCGTATTTGATACGGTTACCACCGGTGCGTCCAATGATATCGAGAGAGCTACCAATATAGCAAAAGCCATGATCACGCAGTACGGCATGAGTAAGAAATTCGGTCTGATGGCACTTGCCACGGTTGAAAGCAAGTATTTGGAAGGCAGAGCATCTCTTAACTGCAGCGATACCACTGCGGCAGATATTGATTCTGAAGTGATTGCTATTCTGAAGGAAAGCTATGATAAAGCGCTGGAAATTCTCCGGGACAATCGTGATCTTATGGATCAGATTGCGGCATATCTGATTGAGAAAGAAACCATTTCCGGAAAAGAATTCATGGAAATTTTCCGTCGTGAAAAGGGGATTCCTGAACCGGAAAAGAATAAGGATGGGAAAGAGGTAAGAAACTCATCAGAAAAACCGGCTGCTATATCGGAAGAAAAGAATGATGTAGCCGGAGAATTATCCGGAGAACCGGTAAATTCCCCGGAACAGCCGGCAGATTTACCAGAAGAGCCGACAGATTTACCAGAAGAGCCGACAGATTCCCCGGAAGAACCGTCAGAAGATGCGATTAATCCCACGGAAGAGGGAAGCTGTGATAATCAGGCGGATACGCCAGACAGGGAAGTGGGAAGATTTTCTCAGGGATATGTTGAGTAAAGCGTAATTTTATGAAATAGCAGAACTGCATTGACTGAAGGTTGGTGCAGTTCTGTTTGGGTTGGTTCCCGCGAGTAATGAGCAAGGTGCAGGCTTGCCTGTATATGACTTGGGAAGGAGGAGGGTGTGTTCGATATAGAGGAAGAATTAAAGAAGCTGCCGGGTAAGCCGGGTGTCTATATTATGCGTGACGATAAGGATATTATCCTGTATGTGGGAAAGGCAGTGAATCTGCATAGCCGGGTACGTTCTTATTTCCGTGAATATATCGGGCGGGGACCGATGATCGACAAGATGGTCAGGCTGGTGGATCATTTTGAATATATTGTGACGGATTCAGAACTGGAAGCCCTGGTTCTTGAGAATAATCTGATTAAAGAACATTCGCCCAAATACAATACGCTCTTAAAGGATGATAAGACATATCCTTACATGAAGGTAACCATGGGAGAGGATTATCCGCGCATCTTGTTTTCCAGGGAAATGAAAAAGGATAAATCCAAGTATTTCGGACCTTATTCCAGTGCGACTGCGGTAAAGGATACCATTGAATTGCTGAATAAGCTGTACCAACTGCGCACCTGCAATAAAAGGTTGCCAAGAGACATTGGCCTTGACCGTCCCTGTCTGAATTACCACATCAGACAATGTCTGGCTCCCTGCCAGGGAAAGGTTACACAGGAGCAATACCGTGAGCAGATTGCCGGTGCCCTGGAATTTTTAAATGGCAATTATAATGTCATATTAAAAGATCTAGAGAATAAAATGAAGGAAGCAGCCGGGGAAATGGAATTTGAAGAGGCTGCCAGATACAGGGATTTATTCAACAGTGTGAAACAGGTGTCCCAGAAGCAGAAAATAACAGACTCCACGGGAGAAGATAAGGATATTATCGCCCTGTATCAGGAGGAGGCCGAAGCTGTGGTCCAGGTATTCTTTGTCAGGGACGGAAAGCTGATCGGCAGGGAACATTACTACATGACAAATGTAATGGGTGTGGACAAAGGGCAGATCCTGGGTGAATTCATCAAGCAGTTTTATGCCGGCACGCCTTTTATTCCCAAAGAGCTTATGCTGCAATATGATATTGAAGACATGGCGTTGCTGGAAAAATGGCTGACCCAGAGAAGGGGGGGCAGGGTTTATATACGGGTACCCAGAATAGGGACCAAGGAAAAGCTTGTGGAGCTTGCCGCCCAGAATGCCAGGCTCATTCTTAGTCAGGACAGGGAAAAGCTGAAGAGAGAAGAAGGCAGGACAATAGGGGCGGTGAAGGAAGTTGCCGGAATCCTGGGTATAGGACAGGCAGATCGTATGGAAGCTTATGATATTTCCAATATCAGCGGATTTGCCAACGTGGGTTCCATGGTAGTCTTTGAAAAAGGGAAAGCCAAGCGAAGCGATTACCGTAAGTTCCGCATCAAGTCCGTTTCAGGACCGGACGATTATGCATATATGCGTGAGGTACTGACAAGGCGCTTCCTGCACGGTATGGAAGAAAGCCTGGAATTAAAAGAAAAAGAGATTGAGAAAGAGTATGGAAGCTTTACCAGATTTCCGGACCTGATTCTCATGGATGGCGGCAGGGGCCAGGTGAATATTGCCCTGTCTGTCCTGAAAGAGCTTGCAATAGAGATTCCGGTCTGCGGTATGGTCAAGGATGATAACCATCGTACAAGGGGACTTTATTATAATAATATTGAGCTGCCCATCGATACCCATTCGGAAGGGTTCAAGCTTATTACCAGAGTCCAGGATGAGGCGCACCGCTTTGCAATTGAGTACCACAGGTCCCTGCGGAGCAAATCACAGGTTAAATCAGTACTGGATGAGATACCCGGAGTCGGGCCGGCCAGAAGGAAATCCTTAATGCGCCACTTCAACTCCATTGAGGATATTAAGAATGCATCACCTGAAATGCTTGCCCAAGTGCCGGAGATCCCTGAAAATGTGGCAAGGGACATCCACCGCTTTTTTTCATCAGGGGAGCAGCGACTGAACAGTAACCCTTGAATAGCATACGAGGGTGTGTTACAATTAGTTCTTGTAGAGAAAGTCAGAGGCAGCCGTGGTCAAACAGGCTTAGGAACAGCCTTACTTAAGGAGGAGATGGGAAATGCCAAGTGTCACTTTAGAACGGGTAATTGAAAAGATGAAGCTCGTTAATCTTACGCCGGATATTGATGTCAGTAATGTCCGTATTACACAGCCGGATATCAACAGGCCGGCATTGCAGCTTGCAGGATATTTTGAACATTTTGAAGCTACAAGACTGCAGATCATAGGGTTTGTGGAATACACTTATATGGAAGGATTAAACGAGGAACAGAAAAAGGCAATTTTTGAAAAGCTTCTTTCCTATGATATGCCCTGCATTGTATTCTGCCGGGAACTTAAGCCGAATCCCGTATTTATGGAAACAGCACATGCACGGGGAATCCCTGTTCTATCCACTAAAAAGTCCACCTCTTCCTTTATGGCGGAGATTATCCGCTGGCTGAATGTAAAACTGGCGCCGTGCATCTCCGTACATGGTGTATTGGTTGATGTCTATGGTGAAGGGGTATTGATTACCGGCGAAAGTGGTATTGGTAAATCAGAAGCAGCACTGGAGCTGATTAAGAGAGGGCACCGTCTGGTTACAGACGATGTGGTGGAGCTGCGGAAAGTAAGTGACGACACATTGATCGGAAGAGCACCTGATATTACCAAGCATTTTATTGAATTGCGCGGTATTGGGATTGTAGACGTGAAAGCCCTGTTTGGCGCCTCCTCTGTAAAAGATACCCAGGGAGTGGATCTGGTCATACGGCTGGAGGACTGGGATAAGGATAAAGAATACGACCGGCTTGGACTGGAGGAGAGTTATATAGAATACCTGGGCAATAAGATCATCTGCCATAATATCCCCATTCGTCCGGGCAGGAATCTGGCGATAATCTGTGAATCTGCAGCTGTTAACCACCGTCAGAAGAAGATGGGATACAATGCGGCGCAGGAGTTATATACCAGAGTACAGAATTCACTTGCAAAACGGCGTGAAGAAGACGATTTTTAACAAAATATATTATGAAACTAAGGATTTACTTAACGAAAGGAAAATGACTTATCATGTGTAAATATGCTTTTGGAGTGGATGTAGGCGGTACGACATTAAAGCTGGGTTTGTTTGATGAGAGAGGAAACCTTCTTGATAAATGGGAAGTCAGGACAGATACGGAAGATAATGGTGCCCATATCCTGCCGGATGCGGCGGAGAGTATCCGGAATAAAATAACTGAGAAGAATCTGAAGGCTGAGGAGATACTTGGTGTCGGTATTGGAGCACCCGGTCCCGTGGATGCAGAGGGTACTGTGTATAAGGCTGTAAATCTGGGCTGGGATGTAATTAATATTCCGGCGATATTCAGGCAGTATCTGGATATTCCGGTAGCAGCGGCCAATGATGCCAATATTGCTGCTTTTGGTGAAATGTGGCAGGGAGCCGGCAAAGGATTTAAGGATGTGGTGGCAGTAACCCTTGGAACCGGCGTAGGCGGCGGAATCATCGTTAACGGCAATATTTTGACAGGCGCGATTGGTGCCGGCGGGGAGATTGGTCATCTCCATATTGAAGATGAGGAAACAGAAGCGTGCGGGTGTAAGAACAAGGGATGTCTGGAGCAATATGCTTCCGCAACCGGTGTGGTAAGGCTGGCAGAGAAAAGGCTTCATAAAAAGGATGATGCCAGTGTGCTCAGAGAAAGAGAGCTCTCGGCCAAGTCGGTATTTGACGCAGTAAAGGCAGGAGATCAGGCTGCGATTGATGTTGCATGGGAGTTTGGAGATTACCTTGGCAAAGGTCTTGCTTTGGTTGCTGCAGTTACCAATCCGGAGGTGTTTGTAATCGGCGGAGGCGTTTCTCATGCAGGAGATATCCTGTTTGACTATATCTGCCCGGCATATCAGAAGTATGTATTTGCAGGATGCCGCGATGCGAAGTTTGTTCTGGCCAGACTGGGGAATGACGCCGGTATTTATGGAGCGGCAGGATTGATCCTGGAAAAGCAGAGGGTATAACACTATAATTATTATGATAAAAAGAAAGAGCCGTTGGTAGAATGATTAGTGATACAATAATACAAAGCATAACCAAATTTGTACCTAAGGAAAATCTATTTTTAAAAGAACCAATGGATACACATACTACATTCAGGACAGGAGGGGAGGCTGACTGTCTGGTAGAAATAGAAAACGCTGAACAATTAAGTAAGCTGCAGAATTATCTTCGCCAGCTGGATATATCATTTTTTATATTGGGAAACGGCAGTAATCTCCTGGTGGGAGATGGGGGGTATGCCGGAGTTGTTTTACACATTGGACGCCATATGGCTGCTGTAAGGATAGAAGGAAACCAGGTGACTGCCCAGGCGGGAGCTTTGATGTCCAGGGTGTCCAAAGCAGCCTGCGATAACAGTCTGTCCGGTCTTGAGTTTGCTTCAGGGATACCCGGTACGATTGGCGGCGGTGTGGTGATGAATGCCGGTGCCTATGGCGGTGAGTTAAAACAGATCGTTACCAGTGTCCAGGTACTTGACAGAGAGGGTAATTTGCTGAAGCTTGATAATGATACCATGGAATTTGGTTATCGGACCAGCGTTATCAAGCGTTATCCCTTTATCGTAACAGAAGTTACGATGGCGCTTGAGAGAGACGGGAAGGATGCTGTAAAAGCAAGGATGGAAGCACTTTCTGTCAAGAGAAGAGAAAAGCAGCCTCTTGAATATCCCAGTGCGGGAAGTACATTTAAACGACCGGAAGGCCATTATGCAGGAGAACTGATCATGAATGCAGGACTTGCAGGTTTTCAAATCGGAGGCGCCAGGGTTTCGGAGAAACATTGCGGATTTGTCATCAACACCGGGAATGCCTCATCCAGTGACATCCTTGCGGTAATAAAAGAAGTGAGGAAGGTGGTTAAGGAACAATTTAATGTGGATCTGGAACCGGAAGTAGTAATATTGGGGAAATTTTAGTACAGTTCACAGCCGGGCTTTAAGGTACATGTGCGGCGGGGCGCAAAGAAATGAGGAGTATATGAGGTTTGTTGTAGTAACTGGAATGAGCGGCGGCGGTAAAAGTACGGCCCTTAAGATGCTGGAAGATACAGGCTTCTATTGTGTGGATAACATTCCGGTTTCGCTGATCAATAAGTTTGTGGAATTGATTGCCAGACCGGGCAGTGAAGTGGCCAAGGTGGCACTTGGTCTGGATGTAAGGGCAGGTCAGTCATTTACAGATGTAATGCAGGTACTTAAGCTGCTTAAGAAGGAAGGATATGTATTTGAAATCCTCTTTATGGATGCCGGCGAAGCCGAATTGATCAAACGATATAAGGAATCACGCAGAATCCATCCTCTGGCAGCCCGCGGACGGGTGGAAGACGGCGTCCGCAAAGAAAAAGAGATGTTACAGGAAATCCGTAAAAACGCTGATTACGTCATAGATACTTCAAATCTTCTTACAAGAGAACTAAAAGAAGAGCTTGACCGAATTTTTATCAGGAATGAGGAATATAATAGTCTCATAGTAACCGTAATATCTTTTGGATTCAAACATGGGATACCTGCTGATGCAGATCTGGTCTTTGATGTACGCTTCCTGCCGAATCCCTTCTATATGGAAAGCCTGAAGCATAAAACCGGCAATGACGAGGAGGTGCAGGCTTATGTTATGGGCTTTGCAGAAACAGTGGAATTCATGCAGAAGCTGTTGGATATGATAGAATTCCTGATACCAAATTATATCAAGGAAGGCAAATACCGGCTGGTCATTGGAATCGGCTGTACCGGCGGCAAACACCGAAGTGTGACGCTGGCGAACCATATATATGCCAGATTGAAAGAAAAAGGGAAATTCGGTATCAATTTATTCCATAGGGATTTGAATATCCAGGGAATGTAAGGAAAAGAATCAAAGCAGAGGTGTATATTATGTCATTTTCCAGTGATGTAAAGGATGAACTGGGCAGGCAAATAAATCCTGCCAGGCATTGTCAGATGGCAGAACTGGCTGCGTTATTGAATTTTTGCGGTAATTATGGGAAGGATAAGGCTGGCAGGTACACAATAGGATTTCAGACAGAAAATGAAGTGGTCGCGAGAAAAGGCTTTACATTATTGAAGAAAACCTTTAATATAGATACTGAAAACGGGTTAAATGAAAATGTAATGCATGCTGTACTGGCTAAGTTCGGTTCTCCCAGGGAACCGGTCAGTTCGCTGCTTATCAAGAATACCTGTTGTCAGAGGGCCTTTTTAAGAGGAGCCTTTTTGTGTATCGGTTCCATGAGTGACCCGAAGAAAGGTTATCATCTGGAATTTGACTGCACGGATATGCCTGAAGCAAATCAGCTTAAGGATTTGATACAGGGATTTGACATAGAGGCCAAGATCGTACTTCGCAAAAAATATTACGTGGTATATCTTAAGGAAGGTGCAGGCATTGTCGATATTCTCAATGTAATGGAGGCGCATGTTGCGCTTATGGAGTTGGAGAATCTGCGTATTCTGAAGGATATGCGCAATTCCATTAACCGCCGGGTAAACTGTGAGGCTGCCAATATTACCAAAACAGTGAATGCAGCATCCCGGCAGATTGAAGACATTAAACTGATAAAAGCTCATTATGGTTTTGATAATCTGCCGGATAATCTAAGAGAGATGGCACTGGTAAGGCTGGAATATCAGGACGCTACGCTGAAGGAACTGGGAGAAGCGTTAAGTCCGACCGTGGGTAAATCGGGAGTCAATCACAGATTACGGAAGTTAAGTGAACTTGCAGATAGGATCAGAGTGTAATATATATTTGTATATTGAAATAGGAGGATAATTTTATGACACTAAAATCTATCGAAATCAAGCTGCAGAATGGGTTGGAAGCGAGACCGGTAGCGGTGTTGGTTCAGGTGGCAAGCCAGTACGACAGCACAATTTATATTGAGTCAGCCGGCAAGAAGGTAAATGCAAAAAGCATCATGGGTATGATGAGTCTTGGCCTGAACAGCGGTGAGATTGTTGTCGTTACTGCTGACGGTAATGATGAAAAAGCGGCAGTGGAAAATATCGAAAAGTTTTTGAGCGGTATGGATGTAGCTTAAGCTGAAAACGGAATCGATAGCATTCTATTGATTCCGTTTTCAGATAAGGAGAGAGACTATGCCTGATAAGAAACTGATGTTTATCTATAATCCCAAAGCCGGAAAAGCACAGATTCGAAGTAAGCTTGCTGATATTCTTGATGTATTTGCAAGAGGCGGGTATGAGATCACAGTATATCCAACAAGTAAACATGGAGATGCCGTTGCAATTATGGCTGGAAGAGGCACCGATTACGAATTGGTGGTCTGCTGCGGCGGTGACGGGACTTTGGATGAAGTCGTAACAGGAATGATGCAAAGCGGATTTGTAACAACAATCGGTTATATTCCCGCCGGAAGTACGAATGATTTCGGAGGCAGTCTCAATCTGCCCAAGAATATGGTGAGGGCTGCGGAAACAGCTATTATAGGCAAGAATTTTGCTTGTGATATCGGATCCTTTAATCAGGGTATATTTGTCTATATTGCGGCTTTCGGGCTGTTTACGGATGTATCCTATGAAACGGGACAGGATATGAAAAATCTGCTGGGTCATATGGCATACTTGCTGGAAGGTATGAAACGCCTTTCTTCCATCCGGCCCCATTCCATGAAAATTATATATGAAGGACACACCATTGAAGAAGATTTCATATTCGGCATGATTACCAACTCTGTATCTGTTGGAGGATTCAAACGGATTACCGGCAAAAATGTAAAGCTGGATGACGGCGTCTTTGAAGTCACTCTGATTAAAAATCCCAGAAATCCCATGGAACTTAATAATATTATGATGTCTCTTCTCAATCGTGATATTGATACGGATGCCATGTACTGCTTCCGGACAGACAGGATTGAATGTATTTCCAATGAGCCGGTCGCCTGGACCCTGGATGGGGAATACGGGGGAACGCATGAAAGGGTAGTGATTCAAAACCGGCAGAGAGCAATTGAAATTCGGGTGAAAGAGGATTATTAGGATGTTAGTATTCCATTTTGCTGAATATTGGGTTATAATGGATTATCAACAAATAAAAACAATAACACGGAGGTAAGAATATGTTAGTATCAGCAACAGAAATGCTTCAGAAAGCAAAAGCAGGACATTATGCAGTCGGACAGTTCAACATTAACAATCTGGAATGGACCAAGGCTGTTCTGCAGACAGCGCAGGAATGTAATTCACCGGTTATTCTGGGTGTATCGGAAGGAGCAGGCAAGTACATGGGCGGTTATCATGTTGTGGTAAACATGGTAAAAGGAATGATTCAGGATTTGAATATTACGGTACCTGTAGCCCTGCATCTTGATCACGGTACATTTGACGGATGTTATAAATGTATGGAAGCAGGATTTTCATCTGTAATGTTTGACGGATCCCACTATGCAATTGATGAGAATGTTGAGAAAACCAAGAAAGTAGTGGCAGATGCCCATGCACAGGGAATATCTGTGGAAGCAGAGGTTGGTTCCATCGGCGGTGAAGAAGACGGCGTGGTAGGTGCGGGTGAATGCGCAGATCCGCAGGAATGTAAAGCAATTGCTGACCTTGGCATTGACTTCCTGGCAGCCGGCATTGGCAATATCCATGGTAAATACCCAGAAAACTGGCAGGGATTAAGCTTTGAGACGCTGGATGCCGTCCAGCAGCTGACAGGCGAAATGCCCCTTGTATTACACGGCGGAACAGGAATCCCGGCAGACATGATTAAGAAGGCAATTACACTTGGTGTTGCCAAGATCAATGTTAACACAGAATGCCAGCTTTCATTTGCGGAAGCAACCCGTAAATACATTGAAGCAGGCAAAGACCTTGCAGGAAAGGGATTTGATCCCCGTAAGCTCCTTGCACCCGGTACTGAGGCAATCAAAGCTACCGTAAAGGAAAAAATGGAACTTTTTGGTTCTATAGGACAGGCTTAAGTCCGGCAGCTTTCATGCAGGTATAGTTTAAGAAAATAATATCCCCAAACAGGGAGGATGCCAAGTAAAGTAATCTTTACTTGGCATTTATTATGAAAAAGTTATTTAATAACAATAAACTGATGTTGTTTTGGCTGTGTGTTCTTTTGTTGATAAACATAGTATAGTTCATAGAAGTGTCTAAATCGTGATCGGGAATGAAAGAAATATTGAATTAATTGTAAACAAAATATGAACATTAGAATTAACAACTGCTTAACATAACCCTGATCCAACACACTTCTCATGCCGCCGAAGGCGGCCCAAACAGCCCTCACGAAAACCCGGAAGAATAAAAAAATGAAATTCCAATGGATTTCATTTTTCTATTCTTCCCAGACGAGACATAGCTTAACTTAGGTGGCGTCCTTTGACACCTTAGTTAAACTTCTCGTCTTTCTCGTCTTAAGTCGGGATTTAATTTTTTCCGGGTTCAGGATACGCTGCGCCAAAAGTATCCACGCGTACGGTTTTCATGATCTGGCTGGTCAGAGGTTTATCTGAATAATCCACAGGTGTTTCCGCTATGGCATCCACAACATCCATCCCTTCAATAACCTTGCCAAAAGCAGCATAACCGCCGTCAAGATGAGGCGCATCCTTATGCATAATGAAGAACTGTGAGCCGGCTGAGTCGGGAAGAGCACTTCTGGCCATGGAAAGAACACCTTTTGAATGTTTTAAGGTATTTGTAACGCCATTCTGAGCAAATTCACCTTTGATGCCATAACCGGGGCCGCCTGTTCCGGAGCCTTCAGGACAGCCTCCCTGAATCATAAAGCCTTTAATAACACGGTGGAAGATCAAACCATCATAAAATTTTTTCTGAATCAGACTGATAAAATTACTGACAGAAACAGGCGCAATCTCCGGGTACAGTTCCAGTTTTATTTCCCTATCAATTTCATTGGTATTACCGCTCTCCATAGTAATGGTGACGACAGGATTTTTTTCCATAAATTAATTCCTTTCCTTCCTTACATTGTAGTATAATGATATCCAATATAGTAACTGAGCAGGCAAGCAGCCATTTGGATATTTATCATTATTGTAGCCTAAAATGTGAAGAAGGTAAAGTAAGATGTTAAAAAATATTTATGTTATCTTAGAATATAAAGAGTATATGGAGTCATTTGCGTTATTGGGAAGGCAGCTGGAAGCGGATGGAGTGCGTGTCAGCTGCTTTACCATGGAGCAGCTTTTTTCCGGCGGTAATATACCGGTCAGGCCGCAGGATGCATGGGAAGCGAAAGTAAAAAGCGGAGACTGGAAGGCGTGTCTGTGGATTACGGATAACGGTACCCTTGCCAGGAAGCTTGCCTGTTGTGAATTTCCTGTCCTTATATTTCTGCATGCGGGAAATCAGGATCAGGACTTAACTGAATTTCGTTTTGCCATGGAAAATCCGGAAGAGCAGATCTACTTTTATTTAAACAGGGTATATCAGCGGTTAAGAAATATCCCCTGGGAAATAACAGTTACAAAACGCTGCCTTATCCGTGAGACTAAGGAATCAGATGTGGATGCATTTTATCAGATTTACAGTGCGCCCGCCATTGTACGGTTCATGGAGAATCTATATCCTGAAATAGAGGCAGAGAAGCGATATATAAGAGAATATATAGAGAAGGTTTACTGCTTTTATGAATTTGGCATATGGACGGTGACCTTACAGGAAACCGGTGAAGTCATTGGCAGGGCAGGATTCTGTTACCGTGAAGGGTATGAAGAGCCGGAAATGGGGTTCATCATAGGGGTTCACTGGCAGCGTCAGGGACTGGCTTATGAGGTATGCAGCGCCCTGATTGAATATGCCCGGGAGGAATTGCAGTTTGATAAGATCTGTGTATTCGTTGATCCGGGGAATGAAGCCTCGTTTTGCCTGTGCAGGAAATTGGGCTTTGTGGAGACCGGTGAGGTAAAGGAAGATGGAAAGCAGTATATACGGATGATTTCGGGTTGACTTTTTGCCATTTTATTAGTAGTGTATAATCAATACAAAAGAAGCGGGAAGGTTACTGTTCAGAGGATAACATCCCGCGGGAAGTGTTTGGGACAAGAAAGGAAATGAGGGACAATGGCACAGGATATAAGGGTAGTGGCAAGGACTTTTGAAGTACAGGACAATCAGGGCATGAACGAAGATTTGACGTTATTGGCCGGGAAAGCAGCCGGCGTCTGTTATATGCCGGATGATTATATGGAAAAAGGAATACAGAATACGGAAAAGGCAATGAAAAGGGCGGCAGGTACGGCAAAAAGCGGACACCATAGTGTATTTGACCATGGTCATATCACCTTTGTAGTGAAGACCAATAAAGTGCTTGCTATGCTGCTGAACAGTGTGGGTGCCTATACCACATCGGAGAAAAGCGCCCGCTATACAGTAATGCACCCGGAGACGGAGTTGGAGCTTACCTTATATGATAAATGGAGAATCAGGCTGCAGGGACTGATTCTTGAAAAATACCCTGATATGTCAGAAAAAGAAGCAGACAAGCTGAGTATTGAGAATGCCCGGTATCTGATCAGTATATTTACCCCTACCACCATGGAATACACCATATCCTTCCGGCAGGCTTTCCTGACAGCGGACTATCTGGAACGTTTAAGCAGGGACTGCCGGGAGCTTACCGATTCCTTCAGCAGCAGGCTGGGCAGCAGTGCCGGAGAGCTTGCCGGGCTTTTACGGGAGCAATTGGGGGAAATGCGGGTTGCGGATAATAAGAATCAGTATTTCCGCTTTCTGGAGTATCAGCACAGCAAGAGAGAAGCGGCACCCAAAAAAGAAATAGTGGGAGACAGCTACACCTTGGTGTATACAGGCTCCCTCGCCATACTTGCGCAGATACAGCGCCACAGAACCTTAAGGTACAGCATGTTTTTTGACGGTAATCCTGAACGCTTTGGATTCTATATACCAACAATTGTGAAGGAAGCCGGCTTTTCTGAGGAATGGCTCAGAGATATCAGCAGCGTAGCTTACTGCATTCCCCAGGGAACCCTGGTAAGGATTACAGAACAAGGTATATTTGAGGATTTCGCCCTGAAGTGTAAGGAGCGTCTTTGCGGCAGAGCACAGCTGGAAGTGACCAAAAATACGGAAGCTTCCGTATGGAAATTCATAAAGGGTGCCGAATCCCTTTGTGAGGAGAATCAGGAACTGCTTACAGCCATTACATACACACCTGCAGACGGAGGTACCATGCAGCCCTGTGCCCGCTGTATGTTCCGGGATTTTGTCTGTACGGAAGGCTGCCGGTTCGGAGCAAAGGAAGCATTAGCCAGAATAATATAGCTTAGGAACTGTCAATCCTGCGGAATCTATAATTAAAAAAGGAATTCTATGGCATAGAAAGAAGCGCCATAGAATTCCTGAATTTTTATAGCCTTACTGACCATAGAAAATCTTTGCAATGGGAGAATCCGGTGACAGGATAATCGTTTTATTATTACCTGTCATAGAAATCTTCAAGGCATCCAGACTTCTCACAAAAGAATAAAATTCCTGCTTTGATTCATCTGCGTATGCTTCAGAAAGGATCCGCATGTACTCAGCTTCCCCTTCTGCGATCAGGATGGCCGCTTCCTTTTCTGCTTCCGATAATAATACAGTCACTTCCTTATCCGTGGAATTTCTGATCATCTGTGCTTCAGAACTCCCCTCAGCAATATAAGTTGCTGCAATATTGCCGCGCTCTGAAATCATTCTCTCATAAACTGCATTTTTATTATCACCCGGCAAATCCAACTGCTTAATCTCATAAGACAGCAGCTCAATCCCATACTGGTCCAGCGTACTGCCGATATTAGTCACTATACTTTGCGCAAGGGCACCGCCCCGGCCGGAGATCACTTCATCCTGTGGCGTGCTGCTGATCACATTCTTGGTTGAGTTATAAATAACAGTATCCAGACGGCTTTCTGCAACTGTGACAGAAGAATTCAAAGTCTGGGCGAATTTCAGGGGATCGGTAATCCGCCATAATATGTAACTGTCACAGATCATGGTCTTCTTATCACTGGTAATGACATCGGAAGGTGAAAGATCATATAACAAAGTCTGATTCGGAAGCTTCTCCACACTCTGGACAAAAGGAAGCTTAAAGCTGATGCCTGCCTCCGTAATTACATGGTCTATCCTGCCGAACTGACGGATCAGACTAAATTCATTTTCGTTGGTAACCACCATACTTGAGCCGCCTACGATCAACAGGGCTAACAATAACACGATCCATATCACTTTCTTAAATACTTTCATAAGCCGCCTCCTATTCCACATCAGACTGCGTATCGCGGTCTGATGAATTGCTGCCACTATTAACAAAAGATTCCAAAGGATAAATAGTCTGTACTTCCCCGCTTGGACTCTCAATGATTACTTTTAAATCGGGAAGAACCTCCTCCATAGTCTCATAGAACATCCGCTGCCTGGTAATAACCGGATTCTTGATATATTCCTGATACATGGAATTAAACCTTGCAACCTGCCCTGTTGCTTCATTGATCCGCTCCGTTTTCTGCGCTTCTGCTTCCTTTATGATACCGTCTGCATGTGCCTGTGCCTGAGGAATCTGTTCATTCCGGTATTTATTGGCATTATTAAGTGCCGT
>Ga0153921_1000500_pt1 | contig 20794 bp, 21 predicted proteins | sample TSNJ005MetaG_FD_104691 | JGI IMG/M metagenome (GOLD analysis project Ga0153921, IMG submission 104691) | Attine ant fungus gardens microbial communities from New Jersey, USA - TSNJ005 MetaG | ecosystem: Host-associated > Fungi > Mycelium > Unclassified | place: USA: New Jersey, Brendon T. Byrne... | reverse complement strand
GACCCCTCGAACGGGTGCCAGCTATTGACAAACGGTCAATAACGTCTAGGTTTGCTCCTGGACTTGGCTGCACTGGCGCGTCAAGCCCCCGAACAGGAGGATCGATGTCGTTTCGAAAGTTCGCCGGCACGCACACGGGCCGCATCGTGCTCGCCGCGGTGCCCGTCGCCGTGGTGTCGACGCTGCTGATGGCCGGGGTGGCGCAGGGCGCCGTGCCCGTGTCGTTCGCGGTCTCGGGCAGCCAGTTCCAGATCAGCGCCTCGAAGCTCGACGGCAGCGGATTCTCGCAGTACGCGGGCGTCGCCCCCGACACCGCGGGCACCGAGCACCAGGTCGCGATCGCCAACATCAAGTCCGCGACGCTGGCCGACCTCTGCCAGTCGGTCGTCACCGACACCCCGCTCGGCAAGGTGGGCATGCTCATCACGGCCGGCGGCGGCGGCAACCCCGCCTCGGCCTCCGACCTCCAGATCGGGATGACGGACCTCAAGGGCGACTCGAAGTTCGGCAACATCCGCATCGGCGTCGACGCCTCCGCCGTGAACACCGCCGCGAAGGGCACCGCGGGCGACTTCGCCCAGGACGCCGACACCGTGACGATCGACAACCTGCAGCAGACGGCCTGGAGCACCCAGGCCTCCGTGTTCACCCTCACCGGGATGCACGTGCAGCTGACGGACGGATCGAAGGGGTGCTTCTGAACGCGGCGACCGCCGGTGCCGCGGGCGGCACCGGGGCGGCAGGCGACACCGGCGCGGCCTCCCTCGGCGGTGACGGCGGCACCCGACGCGAGCGCTTCCGCGCCTGGCGCCGCAGCCGCCCCTTCGTCGGCGGCCTGCTGACCGCGCTCGGCGGTGTGGAGCTCTTCTTCTCCGGCCAGCTCGACATCGGCAAGATCCACGTGCAGCTCGGCATCGAGGGCCTGCAGGCGACGATCATCCCGATCGTGCTCGTCCTCCTCGGCATCCTGGTCCTCGCGATGCCCGCCCACCGCGTGTTCTACGGCGTGATCGCACTGGCCGTCGCCGTCTACTCGCTCGTGGGGGTGAACCTCGGCGGCTTCTTCGTCGGGATGCTGCTCGCCAGCGTCGGCGGCATCCTCACGGTCGCGTGGATCCCCAAGGACCGCGCGGCGAAGGGACGGGCGACGAAGGGCCGCGCAGCGACGGGCTCGGCGCCCGACCGGACGGCGCCGACGGAGAGCGCGGAGCGATGAGCCCGCGACGCGCCCGCAACCGCCCCGGCACCGTCGTCGGTGCGCTGTTGGCGTGCGTCGTCGTGGCGGTCGCCGGCCTCGGCGCGGCGCGCGTGCCCTCCGCGGTCCCCGCGCAGCTCTGCATCCCGATCCTGCTGCCGTGCGCGTCGCCGACGCCCACCCCGACGCCGACACCGACACCGTCCTCGCCGGGCTCGGGGACGCCGGGCTCACCGCTGGACCCGCTCGTCCCGACGCCCACCCCCACCGCGCCGGGAGCGACCCCGGCGCCCGCGACGCCCGCACCCGCGCCGACCGACGACGCCGGAGCGCCGGTGTTCACCCAGCCCCCCGCGCAGCTGGGCAGCCAGTCGCTGTCGTTCACGGGGCTCTCGGGCATCAGCATCGTGAACGTCCCGCTGGCCGACGGGAGCCGCGTCCCCGCACTCAGAATCTCCGCCGAGAGCATCACGATCGGCGGCTTCAGCCTCACCGTGCGTCACGACACGGGACCGTCGCTCGCCACCACGGCCGACTCGATGACGCTGCGCGGCCACGTGCAGGTCTACCTGAACTCCATCACCGCGACGACCTCCGACGGCCACTCCCTCACGCTCGGCGCAGACACCCCGCCGCCGGCGGACGGCGTGCCGAACGATCTGCTGCGCGTGACGCTCGGCCTGGTCGGGGCGACCGCGGACTCCATCGTCTACACGAACACGAAGCAGCACCTGTCGGAGTGACGGGCTAGCGTCCGCGCTTCCTCCGCCGCCGTTCGCGCCAGGTGAGGGAGGCGAGGGTCTCGGCCTCCGCCCGGCGCCGCTCCTCCGCCTCCCGGAGCCGCGCCGTGCGGCGGTCGAGCCACGCCGCGACCTCCGCGTCGGCGTCGCGCATCGGCGTGACGACCGGCGGGCCGCCCTGCAGCTGGCGGCGGGCCTCCCGCACGCGCCGGTTGAAGTCCTCCACGTGCTCGCGCACGGCGCGCTCCGAGCCGAGCCGGTCGAGGCGGTCGGCGAACTCCTTGTCCTCCGTGCGGAGCGTGAGCGCGGGAGGCCCGAGCCCGGTGAGCTGCTCGCGTTCGATCTTGCGTCGGATCCACCAGTCGGGGTCGTGCGTCCCGGTGAGACCGGGGAGCGGCTTGCCTGCGCCCGGGAGGTCGTCGAAGTCGCCGCGGCGGATGGCCTGCTGGATGGCGTTCTCGATCACGTGCGCGCGCTGGTCCATGCTGGGCTGGCCGGCGTTGGTCTCCTCGACCTCTTCGCCCCGCTCCTCGGCCTCGCGGCGGAGGCGGTAGCGGACCGCCTCGACACGCGCGTCCCCGGGCTGCGATGCGGCGGGCTCGCGCGTCTCGGGCATGCATTCAGCCTACGCTCGGCGGGCCGCCGCCTGAAGCTCGCCGTCGGTGGTCCGCCGTACTCTCGGCCCATGGAGGACTTCCGCATCCACGTGACCGACGACGAGCTCGCCGACCTCGACCAGCGCCTCGAGAACACGATCCTGCCCGCGTCGCGAGCGGGCGCGGACCCCGGCGACTGGACCCGCGGCATCCCGCCCGCCGTGCTGGCCGACCTCGTCGAGTACTGGCGCACGGTGTACGACTGGCGGTCGGTCGAGCGACGCCTCAACGGGTTCGAGCAGCACACGGTCGAGGTCGACGGTTGCCGCATCCACATCGCACGGGTCAGGGAGCCTCGGCCCGGGCGGCTGCCGATCGTGCTGACGCACGGCTGGCCGTACACGTTCGCGGCGATGCTGCCCCTGGCGGAGGCGCTCAGCGGCGAGCTGGAAGTCGTCGTGCCGTCCGTCCCCGGGTACGGCTTCTCGTCGCCGCTGCCCGGCCCGTACAGCAGCCGCGCGGTCGCCGAGCGCTGGAACACCCTCATGACCGACGTGCTCGGCCACGACCGCTACCTCACCTACGGCGAGGACGTCGGCGCGGAGGTCAGCGACTACCTGGCGGCGACGCATCCCGCTTCCGTGGCCGGCATCGTGGCGACGCACGCGTCGTTCTCGGCCCGTGAGCGGCCGGGCGTGGAGCTGGACGACGCCGAGCGCGCCTTCCTCGCGACCGTCGCGCCGGCGACGGAGTCCGGCTACGCGCACCTCCAGGGCACCCGGCCCGACACGCTCGCCGCCGCACTGCTCGACTCCCCCAGCGGCCTGCTCGCCTGGATCACCGAGAAGGTCGCGGGCTGGAGCGACGGCGCCGCGCTCGAGACGTTCGACGTCGACGACGTGCTGACCAACACGATGCTGTACTGGATCTCCCGCTCCATCGGCACCAGCTTCCGGCCGTACAGCGATGACGCCGGGGATCCCCTGCACCCGCTGATCGAGGTGCCGGCGGCCATCGTCGTCCAGACGCACGAGGCCGCGTACCCGCGGTCGCTGGCGGAGAAGAGCTACACCGACATCCGCTCGTTCGAGCGTCTCGAGCACGGCGGCCACTTCACGGCGTGGGAGGCGCCGGGGGCCGTGGCCGCGACGGTGCTGGCGCTCGAGGCCCAGGTGCGCGGCTGACGTCCGCCCCCGAGACCGGGCGGCCCAGCGCTCCCGCACGATATGGTGTCGGCAGAACCGTCACACGAATGGGGGGGGCGACGATGCTGGATGGGTTGGCCGGATGGCACGCGCTGATGCTGATCTTCTGGGTGGTGCCCTTCGTCCTCTGGGTGATCGCCCTGGTGCAGGTGGCGCTGAGCCGCACGACCGCCGCGTACGTCATCGCCTGGATCGCGGTCACGACGCTCGTCCCGCTGATCGGGCCGATCCTGTGGTTCACGCTCGGCCGGACGAACGCGTCCCGCAACCGGAACGCGGCGGGCGCGGCATGAGCACCGTCGACCCGACGATCGCCCGGAAGGCGCGGCTGGCGAAGCGACCCAGCACGGCGCGCGTGGTGTTCTTCGCGCTGGTGCAGCTCGTCGGCGGGTTCGGCCTCGGCTACGGCTGGGGCGCGTTCGGGATGTTCGAGGCCTACGGCGAGCCGCCGTGGACCGCGATCGTCGGCATCATCGGGGGCCTGCTGCTCACCATCCTCGGTTCGATCGGCTGGGCCGGGATGCTGCTCAAGCGCTCCGACATCGGCCTCGGCTACGGCGGGGCCGCCGTCCTGCTCGGCGCGGGGACGGGACTGCTCGTGGCCGCCTCCCCGAACGGCTTCCCGAGGGTGGGCGTCGCGATCGCCGTCGCGCTCTACGCCCTCGGCGCGCTCTTCCTCGTGATCGGCGTGGTCGCCGCCACGAAGCGCCGGCGGCAGCGGGCGCGCGACGCGGAGACCGCGACCTCGGGCACGCTCACCACGGGGACCGTGAGCGACAAGGGCTACGACTTCTTCCGCGAGAGCTCCCGCATCATCACCGCCGTCACCTTCACCTTCCGCGACCTGCAGGGCACGCAGCGCTGGGTGCAGAAGACGATGGTGATCGAGCAGTCCGATCCGATCGTCGTCGGTCAGGAGACGCGGCTCTGGTACGACCCCACGAACCCCGGGGACACCCGCAGCATCGTGGTCGAGCTCGCGCGGGACCGCGCGCTCCGCCGGTAGACGCGGGTCGCGCCCACCGGCGGAACGCTCACCGGGTCACGACCAGAACGGTGCGAGCCGCTCGGCCAGCGCTCCGCCCTGGGCGGCGCCGGCGCGAGCGGCGGGCACGCGGGTCGACAGATCCATCATGTTGTCGCCGAACGCGTCCAGCGCGGCGGCGTCCGGGAACACCGTCTCGACCGCGCTGCCGCCGGCGCGGAGCTCGTCGAGCTGCGCGGCGAGCTGCATCCCCCACTCCAGCGGATGCCGCGTGCGGCCGCCGAACGGCGACAGCACCAGCACGCGCGCGTATCCCGCCGCCAGGTCGGCGTTCTCGTTGCGCCGGTAGCCGCCGTCGAGATAGCGCTCCTCGCCGATGCGGTACGGCGGCACGCCGAACCCGTTGGAGGTGCTGGCGGCGACGGCATCCACCAGCTCGATGCCGCTGTCCCGGTCGAACACGACCCCGTCGCCGGTGCGGGCGTCGATCGCGGTGATCGCGATCGCCCGGTTCGGCCAGTTCGGGTCGGGGAGCCGGCCGGCGACGATCTCGCGCCAGCGACCGCCGGCGCCGTCCGCGTCCTCCAGTTCGAGGGCGGCGGCGCCCATCCGGCGGCGCATGTCGGCGGCGTCGGAGGAGGCGGCGATGATGCGGTCGGTCCGCTCCATGTGGTTGACGACGGAGACGCCCGTCGCGAGTCCGCCCGGTGGGCGCCCGCCGGGACCGGCCGCGCGGGGACGCTGCGGCGGCACGGCGGTGAGGATCGCCTCGAGCAGCTGGGGCGGTGTCGCCCCGCCGAGTTGCGCGGCGACGGTCGCGCCGGCGGACGTGCCGATGGTCAGGTCGGCGTCGGTCACGTCGAGCCCCGCGTCGAAGAGACCGGCGAGCACGCCGATCTCCCACGCGTTGCCGGCCGAGCCGCCGCCGCCGAGGACCAGCGCGCGGTCGCGCCGGCCGGAGGAGGGGTGAGAAGAAGAAGGTGAAGTGTTCATGGGAGTCGCCTTTCGCGAAATGCCTGCCGGGCGCTCCCTGTGACGACTACCTCAGCCGCGCGATCGTGGACTGCAGGGGAGCACCCGATGTGGATACTGCGTTCATGGGTCTCACCTCCTGCCGACGGATCACGATCGGCAGCGACGCTAACACGCGGCGATCCGGCGCGCAACAGGCCGTCACACACCCGTGGCCGTTCGCGCCGGGCTCGGTAGAACGGTCGGATGGCATCCTCGCGCGAGCGCTTCGCCCTGGCCGCGTGCGTCGGCGCCGGTTTCGCGACCCTCCTGGACCAGTCGGTCGTGACGTACACCATCCCGTCGCTCGGGCCCGAGCTGGGCGCCACGGCGGGCGGGGTGCAGTGGTTCCTCGCGGTGTACTCGCTGACGTTCGGGGTCGGGCTGGTGCCGGGCGGGCGGCTCGGCGACGCCTACGGGCGGCGCGGGATGTTCGTCGGCGGCCTCCTGCTCTTCCTCCTCGGCGCGGCACTCTCGGTCTGCGCTCCCGGCATCGGTTGGGCGATCGCCGGGCGCGCCGTGCAGGGGTTCGGCGCGGGGGTCGTGAGCGCACAGGTCCTCGGCGTGATCCAGGACGTGTTCGCCGGTCGGTCGCGGATCCGCGCACTCGCGGCGTACGGGATGGCGGCCTCCGCCTCGGCGATCGTCGGACCGCTCGTCGCCGGCGGCATCCTGGCGACCGTCCCCGCGGAACTCGCCTGGCGCGTCATCCTCGCCATCAACGTGCCGTTCATCGTGGCCGTCGCGGTGCTCGCCGCACGCTTCGTGCCGCGCGGCGGCCGGGCACCGGGCCGTCCCTCCCTCGACCTCGTGGGCATCGGCGTCACCGGCGCCGTCGTGCTGCTGGCGACCGCTCCGGTGATCGATCCCGGCCTCGGACCCGTGCGGACCGGCCTCGCGATCGGCGGGGTGGCGGCCGGAGCACTCCTCCTGATCTGGTGGGAGCGCCGGTACGCCCGGCGCGGCGGGCGCCCGCTGTTCTCCCCCAGCCTCCTGCGTTCGCGCGGCTTCACCGGCGGCAGCGTGATCGCCCTGCTCTGGTTCGGCTCCGCGGTCGCGCAGTCGGCGATCGTCACGGTGTTCCTGCTGCAGAGCCTCGGGATGCCCGCTCTGGTCGTCGCGCTCCTCCTCGCGCCGGGTGCGGCGGCACGCATTGCGACCTCCGCGCTCAGCTCCCGCCTGAACGACGCCCTGGGGCGATGGACGCTCGTGGCCTTCCTCGGCCTCCAGACGCTGTGCAGTGCGCTCCTCGTCGTGCTGGCCGGGCTCACCGACGCGACCGCGCTCGTCCTGGCGATCGTGCTGCTCGAGACCCTCATCGGGGCGGCCAGCGGCGCCTTCGAGCCGCCGATGCGGGCGCTCACCCTCTCGTACGCGCGGCCCGGCGAGTACGGGCTGGCCGCGTCGTTCCTGCAGCTCGCCCAGCGGCTGTCGGCGACGTTCTGCGTGGCGCTGGTGACCGGCGTGGCGTTCGGGGGCGCCGGCATCGCCGTGAGCCGGGACGGCCTCCAGACCGGCCTCGCCGTCTGCGCCGTGCTGCTGGTCGCCGCGGCGTCCGTCGCGCTGGGGATGGTGCCGGACCTTCTCGGCGTGCGGCGCCGATCCGGCCGCCGCCTCCCCGTCGACGCGCCGGCGGAGGACGCGCAGTGAGCTCTTGTGCCGCTCGCGGGACCCGTGATGGGCTGGGGCGGTGAGCTTCTTCCCCCTCGACCCGCCGGCCGACGACGATCCCCCGCTCGAGCAGGAGCGGAATCCACGCTGGCAGCCGTCGGATGACGAGCTGGCCCGCGTGTTCCCGATCAGCGAGGTGCTCGCCGCCACCGACACCGTGGCGATCGTCGTCATGGAGGCTCGCGTCTACAGCGACGGGATCGAGTTCCTGATCGAGCGCCGCCTCCGCCGCGGCGACCGGTCGGAGCAGGAGTGGCAGGTCGCCCACTGGGGTGCGCACGGCCTGCACGGCGGACCGAGCGCGGGTCGCCTGCGCTACGGCGTCGCCCTGAGCGACGGTCAGCAGGTGCTGCTCGATGCGTTCGCAGGCCCGCCCGACGGCGACCCGCACGACGCGTCCTGGCACAGCCTGTTCCCCACGAACGGCCACGGGAGCGGCTCGGGCGACTACCAGCGCTTCGAGGACGGGCTGTGGCTCTGGCCGCTCCCGCCGAGCGGCGCTCTCGAGATCGTCGCGGAGTGGCCGGAGCAGGGGGTCCCGGAAGCACGGGTGGTGCTGGACAGCGCCCCGCTGCTCGACCTGGCGGCGTCCGTGCGACCGATCTGGACGTAGCCGCGGCGTGCGCTCAGTCGTAACCGAGGATGACGACGTCCTCGTCTCGCATCCGATCGATGTCGAGTTCGTCTTCGATGGCGACGCTGGCAGGCATGCACTGGATGCTACGGCGGCCACGACGGGGCGATGAATGGACGCGCTGGCCAATCGCGCGGCGATCGAGGACAGCGCGTACAAACCGGCCTGGGCCGTCCACGCCCGCCGACACGACGAAGGCCCCCGCTCGGTGAGCGGGGGCCTTCGCTGGTGAGGTGCGTTACGCCTGGGTGGCGCGACGGCGACGCGAGACGAACACGCCCGCGGCACCCAGCAGGACCAGGAGACCCGCGAGGGTCGCCGGGATCACGTTGTCGTCACCCGTGGCGGCCAGGGCCGCGGTGGTGGTGACGGCGGCGACGCTCAGCGCCACGGCCTGGACGCCGCCCGAGGTCTGACCCACGAGCACGAGGGTGTGCGAGCCGGCGGCGAGCTTGGCGAGCACGGCGGCGCTCAGCGTGACCTGGACCTTGCCGTCGACGACCGGGAAGGTTCCGAGCAGGACCGGGGTCGAGTACAGGTACACGTCGACGAAGCCGTCGTTCGCCGTCCACTCGACCGAGGCGGTGTAGCCCTTGGTCGGGTCCAGGGTGGCCGGGAGGCCGGCGGAGAGCGGGGTGCCGGGGGTGACGCCGTTGGACGCGAGGTAGGCCGGCAGGTCGGTCGAGTTCGCGACCGGAGCGGCCGCGGCCGGCTTCTGGACGAAGGGGACGAGCTCCGTGTCATTGCTGCGGATCACCGCGGTCGTGAAGCCCGGGAGGGCGGCGGTCACGGTCGCGTTGACACGGCTACCGGCGACCTCGTCGGTCACGGTGTAGCTCGTGCCGGTGGCGCCGTCGATCGGGCCCCCGCGACCGCCGCCATCCCAAGCCCACTGGTACGAGAACTGGCTACCCTGCGGGTATCCGGAGGTCGAGACGGTGAGGGCGGACCCAATCGCAGGAGTCCCGGACACGATGGCGGTGCCGGTCGCTGCGAACGTGTAGGTCGTGCCGTTGAAGGCGATGGAGTCGATCGAGGCGGTCGGATAGGTTTGCTCGGGATCGAAGGTGCCGTCGGTGAGCACACCGAAGCCGATGAGCTGGGCAGTGCTGAGGGCGCCCAGCAAGTCGCTGAGCTTCGCGGTGGCGTCCTTCGCGTAAACGACCGTGCCGGTCGAGTCCGTGATCGGGCTACTGGTCGCCCAGGTGTCCTCCAGCGAGACCGCCGCGGCGCCGCTCGCGCCGTTGGCCGGCCGCAGAGTCGTGAAACTCTGTGCCGGCTGGCCGTTCTTCGTCTGGCCGCCGTTGTAGAGGAAGGGCAGCTGGAAGTAGGACTGGCCGTAGCTGGTCGTCCACGCGCCGCTCGTCACGGCGCTCTCGAGCGTACCGCCCGAGATGAAATGGTCGGGCGTGAAGCCGTAGAGGATCTGGGACTGCGCGAACAGGTCGAGGCTGTCCGCGCTGACCACGGCACGGTCGGCCGCGTTGTCATAGCCCTGGTGCCAGCCCGGGTAGCTGTCCTCGTTCGAGCGGATCTCGTTCTGGTGGACCGTCTCGGTGGCGGGCGCAGCCTGCGCCGGCGCGGCGGCCACGAGGGCTGCCCCGCCCGCGATCGCCACACTCAGACCGAGGGCCGCAGCGCGTGCGGCCCAGGTGGTGTTCTTCTTCGAATTCACGTTGTCGATGACCTATTCACGTCGGTGGCGCTCGTCTGGTGAGAAGGGGCGCGCGCACGAACATGCGATCCCCCGTGTTATTCATTCGACTCTAGGGTTGGTTGACAGATGCAACTATCCCCCGCACGGGGGTGATTTTCACGATTCAGGGGACGGCGCGGGGGCCCGGCGTCCGAGGAGGGCCGCCAGCACGATCCCCACCGCGCTGATCGCCGCGCCGACGCCGAAGGCGGTGCCCACTCCCCCGGCGAGCGCCGCCCGCATCCCCTCTGCGGCGCCGGAGGTCGACGCCACCGAGAACAGTGTGATGAACAGTGCGATCCCCGCCGCTCCGGCGACCTGCTGCAGCGTGTTCACGATCGCGCTGGCGTGCGGATAGAGGTTGGGGGTCACCGATCCGAGTGCGGTGGTCATCAGCGGCGTCATCATGAGGGCGGTGCCGACGTTGAGGAGCAGGTGCATGGCGATCACGAGCCAGACCGGTGTGCCCGTGCCCAGGGTGGAGAAGGCCAGCATCGCCGCGGTCACGATCACGGCGCCGGGGAGGACGAGGGTGCGGGCGCCGACCTTGTCGAACAGCACGCCGACGAAGGGTGCGAGGACGCCGGAGAGGATGCCGCCGGGCAGCAGCATGAGCCCGGCCGCGTACGCCGGCTCCCCCAGCACCTGCTGGATGTAGAGCGGCAGGAGGATCAGCGAGCCGAACAGCGCGATCGAGACGACGACGATGGTGAGGGTCGCGACCGTGAAGACGCGTCCGCCGAAGACGCGGACGTCGAGCAGGACGCGGTCGGTGTCGCGCAGCGCGAGCTGGCGCCCGACGAGGCCCGCGAGGGCGACGCCGCCGACGGCCAGCGGGATCCACACGGGCACCCCGGCGTGGTCGCCCGCGTTCTCTCCGATGGCGGCGAGACCGTAGATCACGCCGGAGAAGCCGACGGCCGACAGCAGCACCGAGAGCGCGTCGAACCGCGCCTCCCGGGTGGGCGTCGCATTGCGGAGCCACACCGCACCGGCTGCGAGGGCGAGGAGGGCGACCGGGAAGACGAGGACGAACACCCAGCGCCAGCCGAGCGAGGAGACGATGACGCCCGAGACCGTGGGGCCGAGGGCGGGCGCCGCCGCCGTGACGATCGTGACCAGCCCCATCGTGCGGCCGCGGCGCTCGGGGGCGACGAGCTGCATGACGGTGGTGAACAAGAGCGGCAGCATGATCGACGTGCCGAGCGCCTGGACGATGCGCGCCACGAGCAGCACCTCGAAGCCGGGCGCGAGGCCGGCCAGCAGCGTCCCGGCGGCGAACAGGCCCATCGCCGTGAAGAAGTTGCGGCGCAGGGAGGAGCGCTGCAGCAGCACCCCGGTCACAGGGATGGCCACCGCCATCGTCAGCATGAAGGCGGTGGTGAGCCACTGCGCCGAGGCGGCGGAGACCCGGAGGCCGTCCATGATCTGCGGGATGGCGACGCCCATCGCCGTCTCGTTGAGCACGACGACGAACGCCGAGACGAGCAGGAGGGGAATCGCCGGCCCGCTGCGGGGCCGCGGTCCGGCGTCGGGGACGGTGGAGGGCGATGCGGTCGTCATGGAGACTCCTGGGTTCGAGTTACAACTTGGTACTGAGTACCATGTGGGTACAGCGTGCTAACGTAGCACCATGACTCGCAGTGAGCAAACGCCCGTCCCGGCACCCGACCTCCGGGAGCGACGGCGCCGTGAGATGACCCGTGCGATCGCGATCACCGCGGTCGAGCTCTTCGAGCGCGACGGGTTCGCGGCGACGACGGTGGACGACATCGCCGCCGCCGCGGGCATCTCGCGCACCACCTTCTTCCGCCACTGCGCGACCAAGGAGGCCGCGGTCCTGGTCGACGACGCCGGCCTCGAGGCGCACCTCCTCGACATCGCGCGGGACGCCTCCCCCGCCCACCCCCTGCGGGATCTCGAAGAAGCGTGGAGCGGGATGACCACGATCTTCGACGCGGACCCCGACGGATACGACCGCTTCCTCCGCGTCCGCCGGCTGATGCGCGAGAACCCGCCGCTCCACGCCGCCGGGCTCGAGCGCGACGCGCGCCTCACCGCCCAGGTCGCGGCGGCCCTCGCGGACGGGCCGGGACTCGCCCCGGTCGACGCGCACGCCGTCGCGGAGACCTTCGCGCTCGGGATGCGGTTCACTTTCGACGAGTGGGTGCGACGCGCGGATCATGCCGAGACGCACATCCCGCCACTCGGCGACGTCTACGCAGACGTGCGCCGCGCTCTGGCGCGCGCCGCCGCCGGGACCGGGCGATGACGGAGACCTTCGGCGCCGAGTACTGGCGCGCACACTGGGCCGAGGCCGGCCACGGCGCTCCGCCACCGCATCCCGCCCTCGACACCGAGGTCACCGGTCTCGCCCCGGGCACGGCGCTCGACGCCGGGAGCGGGGAAGGCGCGGAAGCCCGCTGGCTCGCCGCCCACGGCTGGACCGTCACGGCCGTCGACCTCGCGGCCCGCGCGGCCAGGCCCACCGGCACGACGCCCCTCGACGACGCGATCACGTGGATCGAATCCGACCTGACCACGTGGGAGCCGCCGGATCCGTTCGCGCTCGTCACCACCTTCTACGCGCACCCGACCATCGGCCAGCTCGCGTTCTACGAACGGATCGCCCGCTGGGTCGCGCCCGGCGGAACCCTGCTGATCGTGGGGCACGCCCACGACGGCGAGCACGCCCACGACGGCGGGCGCACCCACGACGGCGGGCACGCCCAGGGCCACGCGCACCCCGACGGCGCGACGGCCGACGTCGAGGGCGTCCGCGCCCTCCTCGTCGCCCCCGCGTGGACGATCGAGACGGCCGAGTACCGCGACCGCACGCTCGCCGACCGGCACGGCCGCGCGGTGCCGCTGCGGGATGTCGTGGTGCGCGCCCGCCGAAGCGACCGGTAGGGGCGGCCCCTCAGGCGTCGCCCTCAGGCGTCGCCCGCCGGCGCCTCCCCGAACCACGCCCCGAGCCGCTCATCGAGCTCGTCCTGTTCGTCGCCGATCCAGGCGACGTAGCCGTCCGGTCGCAGGAGCACCCCGGGTGTGTCCAGCTCGTCGCTGACGTCCGCGAGGCGGTCGACGCGCTCCGCCCATCCCCCGACGGAGAGCGCACCGGTCTGGTCGAGCAGCAGCCCGCGCCCCGTGCGCAGGTGCTCGTAGAGGCGACCGCCCTGCGCGAGCGGCAGGTCGCGCAGCCGCCGGCCGAGCAGCTCCGGCCCGTCGCCGAGGTCGTAGCGGATGCCGATACCGCTCACGCGCTCCGCCAGCAGCCGGCTGACGTCGTCGAACGCCATCAGCTCGCCCATCAGCCGGCGCACCGCCTGCGGCCCGGGTTCGGGGGAGATGAGCACGCTCTGCGCGCGCGTGATCGTCAGCACGCCGTCGGCGACCGGGTGGCGCTCGGTGAAGTAGGTGTCGAGAAGGTCGGTGGGCGCCCATCCCGCGACCGCGGCGGCGAGCTTCCAGCCGAGGTTGAACGCGTCCTGCACGCCGAGGTTGAGGCCCTGGCCGCCGAGCGGGGGATGCACGTGCGCAGCGTCGCCCGCGAGGAAGACCCGACCATCCCGGTACCGCTCGGCGAGGCGGGTCGCGTCGGTGAAGCGCGAGAGCGCGCGCGGCGAGTGGATGCCGAAGTCGGTGCCCGCGTACGCCCGCAGCTGCGCGCGGAACTCCTCCAGCGTCGGCGGCACCGCGCGATCCTCGGCGACCGTGGCGGCCGGGACCACCGCGCGGTACAGCCCGTCGCCGGAGGGCCCGATGCCGAACCCGCGATGCGTCTTGCGCACCTCCTCACCCACCGTGGCGATCTCGTCGGCGGAGGCCGTGGCCTCCACCTCGCCCAGCAGCCACTCGGTCGTCGCGGCCTCGCCGGGGAAGCCGATCCCGAGCCGCTTGCGCACCAGGCTGCGGCCGCCGTCGGCGCCGACCAGCCAGCGTGAGCGCAGCCGCGAACCGTCGGCGAGCTCCACCGTCACGCCGTCGTCGTCCTGCTCGAATCCGGCCAGCTCCGCCCCGCGGCGGATCTCAGCGCCGAGCTCGGCGGCATGCTCCGCCAGCAGCCGGTCGGTGAGGGGCTGCGGGATGCCCAGCAGGTAGGCGTGCGCGCTGTCGAGCACGACCGGCCGACGCCCGGCGATGCCGGCGAACGAGCCGACGCCTCCGGGATACTGCGTCCCGTGCTCGAGGAACCGCTCCAGCAGTCCGCGCTGGTCCATGATCTCGATGGTGCGCGGCTGCAGCCCGAGGGCGCGGACCGCGGTCGTCGGCTCCGCATCCCGCTCCAGCACGAGCACCTCGACCCCGTGCAGCCGCAGCTCGGCCGCCAGCATCATCCCCGTCGGGCCGCCTCCGCTGACGATCACGTCGTACGTCTCGGAATCCATCCACTCCCCTGCCTCGACGCGACCTGAATGCGGCCGCGACCAGCAATTCTGCTCCAGACCGGGGCCCTTGCCGCAAGCCCCCGCCCCTCCGGTATCCTGGAAATGCGGGAACGGAGCGCGCCGGCCGGGCGGTCACATGGTCTGGCGCATCCCGCCGTCGATCACGACATCGGCGCCGGTCAGGTTGCCGAGCAGCGGGCTCGCCAGCATCGCCACCAGGGCGGCGACCTCCTCCGGAGTGGTGAACCGCCCCGTCACCATCGCCTGCTCCGCGCCGTGCCGCACCTCGTCGGGCGAGCCTCCCCCGGCCGCGGACACCGTCTGCGCCACCCCGCCGTCCCCGAGCCATAGCGCGGTCGCCACGGGGCCCGGGCTGATCGAGTTCACGCGGATGCCGCGCGGGCCCAGCTCCTTCGACAGGCTCTTCGAGAAGCTCAGGGCCGCGGCCTTCGCGGCGCTGTAGTCCATGACCAGCGGATCGGCGAGCATCGCGTTCTCGCTCGCGATCGTGATGATCGCGGCACCCTCCGGCACGAGGTCCAGGAGCGCGCGCGTGACCCGGACGCTCGCGAGCGCGTTCAGCTCGTACGTCCGCATCCAGTCCCCGTCGGTGATGGAGGCGAACCCACCGGGCCGCGGCGGTGCCGACCCGACGTTGTTGACGAGCACATCGACGCGGTCGCCGACCTCGCCGCGCAACCGGTCGATCTGGGCGGGATCGGAGAGGTCGGCCGCGACGAAGCGGAACCGCGGATCCGCGGCGAGCGCGGTGGTCTCGCCGGTCGCGCTGCGGGCGACGCCGACGACGGTCGCACCCTCGGCCAGCAGCGCGCGGGCGGTCGCGAGACCGATCCCCCGGCTGGCTCCGGTGACGACGGCGGATTTTCCTGTCAGGTGAAGGTCCACGTCGCGACTATGGCGCGCGGGAGGGGGTGCGCACCAGGGGCGATCGCGTGGAGGGACGACATCGGACAGGTCCATCCGGCCCCCCCTGCCATAAGTTCGCGCCGCTGTCGAGCATTGCCGCGCCCTCCCGGCCCGTGGCAGGCTCGCCAGCACAGCGGTCAGGACCTGCCGCACGGGCATGTTCGTTCCGCGAGCGAGGGGAGGAGCATGTCAGAGGTGTTGCCCGGATCCGTTCTTCCGACGCCCGATCAGACCTATGTGGGGCCGATCACGGTGGACGAGAAGAAACTCGACGTCAAGCGCGATCCGATCGAGGTGAAGCGGCCCCCGAAGCAGGCGCCCAACGTGCTGCTCGTGCTGCTCGACGACGTGGGGTTCGGTGCGTCGAGCGCGTTCGGCGGCCCGGTCCCGATGCCGACGGCGGAGCGCATGGCGGGTGCGGGGCTGCGGTACAGCCGGTTCCACACCACCGCCATCTGCTCACCCACCCGCGCGGCCCTCCTGAGCGGCCGCAACCACCACCAGGTCGGTATGGGGCAGATCACCGAGACGGCGACGCCTGCGCCCGGCTACCGGTCGACGCGGCCGAACTCGTGCGTCCCGCTGCCCGAGATCCTCCGGCAGGCCGGGTACAACACGGCGCAGTTCGGCAAGTGCCACGAGGTGCCGGTGTGGGAGAGCGGGCCGACCGGGCCGTTCGACCACTGGCCCGCGTTCAGCGGCTTCGAGAAGTTCTACGGGTTCATCGGCGGCGAGACCAACCAGTGGACGCCCGCCCTGGTCGATGGCGTCTCGCTCATCGAGCCGCCGGACGACCCCGACTACCACCTGATGCCCGACCTGGCCGACAAGACCATCGAGTACATCAACCAGCAGAAGGCGCTCACGCCCGACAAGCCGTTCTTCGTCTACTTCGCGCCCGGCGCCACGCACGCGCCGCACCACGTGCCCCGGGAGTGGATCGCCAAGCACCAGGGCAAGTACGACCAGGGCTGGGACGCGCTCCGGGAGGAGACCTTCGCCCGGCAGAAGGAGCTGGGCATCGTGCCCGCCGACGCCGAGCTGACCGAGCGCTCGGAGGGCATCCCGGCGTGGGACGACGTCCCGGCCGAGCGCCGCCCCATCCTGTCGCACCAGATGGAGGTGTACGGCGCGTTCCTCGAGTACGCCGACCACCACACCGGCCGCGTCATCGACGCCATCGAAGGCCTCGGGATGCTGGACGACACCCTCGTGATCTACATCATCGGCGACAACGGCGCCTCCGCCGAGGGCGGCCTCGAGGGCGCGTTCATGCTCTCCACCGCGGCCAACGGCGGCGCCGAGTACGAGACCGTCGAGTTCTGGCAGGAGAACCTGGACAAGATCGGCGGTCCGGAGGCGTACAACCACTACGCCGTCGGCTGGGCGCACGCCATGTGCACGCCCTACCAGTGGACCAAGCAGGTCGCCAGCCACTACGGCGGCACCCGCAACGGCACCATCGTGCACTGGCCGAACCGCATCGCCGCCCGCGGCGAGGTGCGCAACCAGTGGCACCACGTGATCGACATCGCGCCGACCATCCTGGAGCTGGCCGGCCTCGCCCAACCGCACACCGTCAACGGCGTCACCCAGGTGCCGATGCACGGCGTCTCGATGACGTACACCTTCGACGACGCGGCGGCCGACGAACGGCACCTCACGCAGTACTTCGAGATCATGGGCAACCGCGGCATCTACCACAAGGGCTGGACCGCGCAGACGCGCCACCGCACCCCGTGGGACGTCGTCAGCGCCGCCCCCGACTTCTCGGACGACGTGTGGGAGCTCTACGACACCACCGTCGACTGGACCCAGTCGAACAACCTGGCGAAGTCGAACCCCGAGAAGCTCGCCGAGCTGCAGCAGCTCTTCCTCATCGAGGCGACCCGCTACAACGTCATCCCGATGGACGACCGCGCGGCCCAGCGGATGAACCCCGAGTTCGCCGGTCGCCCCACGCTCGTCTCCGGCACCTCCCTCCGGCTCTACCCCGGCATGGTGCGCCTGAACGAGAACGTCGCGATCAACGTCAAGAACCGCTCCTGGTCGGCGACCGCGGAGATCGTCGTGCCCGAGAGCGGCGAGGTGGACGGGGCGATCCTGGCGCAGGGCGGCCGCACGGGAGGCTGGTCCTTCTTCGCGGAGGGCGGCAAGCTCGGGTTCCACTACAACTTCTGCGGCCTCATCCGCAGCACCGCCCTCTCGGAGAAGGCCATCGGCGCCGGGACGCACCAGGTGCGCGCGGAGTTCGCCTACGCGGGCGGCGGCATCGGCCGCGGCGGCACGGTGACGCTCTACATCGACGGCGACGCCGCGGGCACCGCCGAGGTGAAGCGCACCCACCCGATGTACTTCTCGTTCGACGAGGGCCTGGACGTCGGAACCGACACCGGCATGCCCGCCTACGAGGGCTACACCACCCCGCGCGGCACCTTCACCGGCACCATCGACTGGGCCCAGATCGACCTCGGGCTCGACGACCACAGCCACCTCCTCGATCCCGAGGAATGGCTGGCGGCCGCGATGCGCCACCAGTAGCCGGGACCGGCGGGCGGCCGCGAGGGCGCGCTCTACGCGGACTTGTTCTTCGAGGCCGCCCGCCGCACGAACCCGAACACGATCGTCCCGACGAACAGGATGATCCCGATGATCGCGAGCCAGAGCAGCCCCTTGATGGCGAAGCCGACGACGGCGAGGATGGCCCACACCACGAGCAGAATGACGATCGTTGCCACCATGGTGACCTCCAGAGTCCCGGACGCAGTGGCCCGGGCTGCTCCGACCCTACGTCCGGCGGCGCCCGGTTACTAGCGGCCCGGCAGGATCAGAGGGCGATGCGCAGGCGGCCGGTCACTCGTCCCGCTCGTCCGGCCCGTCGAACTCGTCGAGCTGGTCGACGCCCTGCGGCACCTCGACCTCCACTTCGACGCCGCTCACGGCGTCGTCCGCGGCCCTGTCGTCGGCGCTATCCGCGGCGTCGGCCTCGCGGAACACGCCGGTCCCCTCATCGAGCGTCCCCTCGCCGTCGGGGTAGCCTGCCTCGTCCGGATACTCGACGCCGCCCGTGTTCGTGCTGTCCATGTCCCGCTCCTTCCGCTGGTCCGATCCTGCACCCGGAGGGAGGGGCGGGGCCAGGACGGTGTCCCCGGTCGCGCTCACCGCTCGCCCCCTGCTCTGGGGCGAGTCGGACCGGAACCGCATCCGTTACCGTCGGGCGACATGGGGGACGACACGGCCGGGCTGCCGGCCGACCCGGCGACACGGGTCGATTTCGCAGGCATCAATGCGCTGTCATCGCGACCGGCCGGCTACGCCGTCGCGCTGAAATGCCTGCAGGTGCAGGCGGCGGCGGTCGAGGATGAGCCGGCGCTGCGATCGCAGAAGCAAGAGATCCTGCACGCGGACGCGTGGTCGTGGTACCAGGGAGCGCTCGGCGAGATCGAGGTCGGAGCGATGCTCGACGCCCTCGGCCCGGAGTGGTTCGTCCGCCACTCGGTTCCGATCGGCGCGGGGACCAAGGATGTGGACCATCTGGTGATCGGCCCCGGCGGCGTGTTCGCCATCAACACGAAGCACCACGCCGACGCCTCCGTGTGGGTCGGCGACCACGTCCTGCGGGTGAACAACGCGAACACGCCGCATCTGAGGGCCGCCCGGAGCGACGGCCTCGACGTCGCGCGACGCCTGGCGGCGAAGACGGGCTTCCCCGTCCCCGTCACCCCCGTGGTCGCGATCCTGAACGCGCGCTCGTTCAAGGACGCCCGCCCATCCAACACCCGCGATGTCGCCGTGATCCAGGGCTCGGCGCTCATCGCCTGGCTGCGGGCGCAGCACTCCCCGCTGGGCGCGACGAAGACCGACCTCATCGCGCTCGCCGCCGAAGAGCCGGGCACGTGGCATGTCGACCCGCGAGCCGCCGACACCCTCCGCGTGATGCAGCGGTTCGAGCGCCTCGTCGCGCGGGTGGAGGCCCTGCGGCCGCCGGCCGCGTCCATCGCCTCGGGCGCCGCACGCCGGAAGCCCGGCCCGACGACGACGCGCACGAAGACGACCACCCGCCCGCGCTCCGTGCGCCCCGGGCTGTTCCGGCTGTGGCTGGCGACAGCGTTCGTGATCGGCGCGATCCTTCTCGTCCGCGGGATCGCCAACCAGCCGTGCGCGACTCCGCTGGCCTGCCTGATCCCGGCCTACTACCTGGCGTGGAAGCCCCTGTTGATCGTCGGCGCGGTGGCGGTCGTCGGTCGCGCGGTGTTCCTCACCTTCACGAAGCCGAAGCGAACGACCGCGTCGAAACGAACGTCCCGGTGAAGAAGACGACGGGCCTCACACCCGATTGACCGGCGCCTCCGGCACCCCCGCCACGACCGCGCTCACCGCGTTCTGCGCCTGCACCCGCACGTACTCGACCTCGGTGAAGCGCGAGAAGTAGGCGATGTGCGGGGTCAGCACGACGTCGTCGCGGCCGACCAGCGGGTGCGCGGGAGAGGGCGGCTCCTCGTCGAGGACGTCGAGGGCCGCACCCGAGAGACGGCCGCTGTCGAGCGCGTCGACCAGGGCCTCGTTGTCGATGAGGCCGCCGCGGGAGACGTTGAGCAGGATGGCGCCGGTCGGCATGTCGGCGAGGAAGGCGGCGTCCACCATCCGGGCGGTCTCCGGGATCAGCGGCACGTGCAGGGAGAGGGCGTCGGAGGTGCGGCGGACGTCGTCCAGGCTCGCCCGCTCGATGCCGAGGCGCTGGAGGTCGGCCGTCACCTCGGGGGTGTCCGGCAGCATCGGGTCGTAGCCGAGCACACGGCCGAACAGCGGGCCCGCGAGCCGGGCGAACGCGCGGCCGATCTTGCCGAGGCCGACGACGCCGAGGGTCCGCTCGCTGAGACGCGGCGGGGCCTCCGGAGCACGCTCGTTCCAGCGCTCCGCCGTGGCCGAGGCGGTGTAGAAGGGGAGCTGCCGCGCGCTAGCGAGCAGCAGGGCGAGCGCGTGCGTCGCGACCTCCTCCGTGGCGGCGCCGGGCACGTTCGTCACCCAGACGCCGTGCTCGGTCGCGGCCTCCACATCCACGTAGTCGAAGCCCATCGACATGAGCGCGACGACCTTCAGCCGTGGAAGGGAGGCGATGACCTCGCGGGAGATGGCGGCGTAGCCGGGGAGCAGCGCATCCGCATCCTGTGCCCCCGCGATGATCGCGGCCGGGTCGCGGGTGCCGAGCACACGCACCTCGAAGCCGTGCGACTCGAGCAGTGCGATGCCGGGCGCGGGATCGGTGTCCTCGACGTCGGTGTAGACGGCGACCGGCCGGCGGGCGGCGTCAGTCATCGGCGCCGGCTTCGCTCGACCCGCCGTCGACGCCGCGCGGGTGAGCGCTGCCCTCGCGCACGATCACCTGCGCCATGGCGGTCATCAGCTCGTACGCGACGTGCGCGGCGGCGATCCCGGTGACCTGGGCGTGGTCGTAGGCGGGCGCGACCTCCACGACGTCGGCCCCGACGATGTTCAGGTCGGTCAGGCCGCGGAGCAGACGCAGCAGCTCACGGCTGGTGAGGCCCCCTGCCTCGGGCGTCCCGGTGCCGGGCGCGTGCGCGGGGTCGAGCACGTCGATGTCGATGGAGATGTAGAGGGGGCCGTCGCCGACGCGGCGGCGGATGCGGTCGAGGGCGGCGGGGATGCCGTTCTCCTCGATGTACTCGCTCGACACGATCGAGAAGCCGAGGCGCTCGTCGTCCTCGAGATCCTGCTTGCTGTAGAG
>Ga0153921_1000499_pt1 | contig 20799 bp, 14 predicted proteins | sample TSNJ005MetaG_FD_104691 | JGI IMG/M metagenome (GOLD analysis project Ga0153921, IMG submission 104691) | Attine ant fungus gardens microbial communities from New Jersey, USA - TSNJ005 MetaG | ecosystem: Host-associated > Fungi > Mycelium > Unclassified | place: USA: New Jersey, Brendon T. Byrne... | reverse complement strand
ATTGGTTAATATGGGAGCGGCAGCAGTAGTGGCAGATTCCTTTGCGCGAATATTTTTCCGCAATGCCATCAACCTGGGGCTTCCGCTGATTGTCTGCAAAGGAATCAGTAAAAAAGTAAAAGATGGTCAGACCATTATCATTGATATCGAAAAAGGTATCATAACCATCGAAGAAACCAAGGAAGAACTCATTTGCGATCAGCTGGGAGAACAGGCTATGAAGATATTAGAAGCCGGTGGAATAAAGCCATTGATGCGATCCAGATTCGGTGCTGATGAGTAAAAAAAGGGGCGGGAGTGAATTTCATAATTGCTCCCGCTTGATAGCCTGAATATCAATGCCAAAGCGTTTGATGCGATATTGCAGGTTTTGTCGGCTCATTCCCAAATCAGCTGCTGCTTTTGTGACATTTCCTTTATTCGCACGCAGTGTGTCACACAGAGCACGATATTCGATGTCCTGCACGGTGCGGCTGAGATGATGGTATTCCTTTTTCATCTCTGGTGGGACAACGGCAGGTGTGACAGAGGCAGAGATGTGGGTAGGGAGATATTCTGGCGTAATCACGGAACAGTTGTCAGGCAAAATATTCATTGCGTGTTCAATCGCATGCTGCAGCTCGCGCACATTTCCCGGCCAATCGTAGGAATGAAAGAGTGACAGCACGGCGTTGTCAATATTGCTAATGTTTTTAATTAGTTTTTTATTACACTGAAGAATAAAGGACTTGGCCAAAAGCGAAATGTCTTCCTTGCGCTCACGAAGTGGCGGAATGTTGATGTTCACAACACCCAGTCGATAAAACAGGTCGCGGCGCAGCTTTCCTTCCTCAATGGCCTGATAGGGTGGGAGATTGATGTTGGAGAGCACCCGCACATTGACATGGATTTCCGAGGTGCTGCCCACGCGGCGAATCATGCCATCCTGCAGTACTCGCAGTAGTTTTGATTGAAGCGAAATTTGCATGGAGTTAATTTCATCCAAGAGCAGCGTACCATTGTCGGCCTGCTCAAATAATCCCGCACGGCGCTCTGCGCCGGTGTATGCCCCTTTTTCGGTGCCGAACAAAATCCCTTCCAATAGATTTTCGGGGATGGCAGCACAGTTAATCGCCAAAAAAGGGCCGTTTGCACGTGAACTGGCATTGTGAATACTCTGTGCAAGCAATTCTTTTCCGGTGCCGGTTTCGCCATAAATCATGACCGAGGAGTCGGATTTTGCCACCCGTTTACATTGAATGAGGACAGAATTCATGTTGCTGCTGATATGAATAATATCCTTAAATTGGTATTTTGCCGAGAGCAGACTTTTTTCTCTGCTCTTTCGTTCTGCTGTTCGCTCAAGCAGTCTGTCATGCAAATCCAGGATTTGCCTGTTTAAATCATTAATTTGGCTCCAGTCCTCCATCACAGCGAAACCACCAAGTATCTGTCCATTTTGTATGATTGGATAATTGTTGGACACGACATCCAGGTCTTTTCCATATTTTGTGGTATAATATTGCCGATGATTTATGCGCGGACGACGATCACGAATTACCTGTGGGATCAGCAGCTCTGACCCGTCGCGGGTATGATAGACATCGCTGACATTATCCCCCAATACATCAAATGTTACAATCGAATCCATCTTCACTGCCGCGTCATTGAGAAGATACATTCGCCCCTGGGCGTCGCACAGCACAACTGATTCGCTGATTTGGTTGAGCACACTAATGAGCATGTCGTGGCACGCATCGTTCTCGGCATTGCGAAATACCACCAGTTCACTGTGGTGAGGCAGGTCAGAAACTTCCGGGGAGGGGCAGCGCAGGAGGTATTCGCGAAAGAAGATATTGGCGTATACCGGACGCTCGGTGACCTCGCACAAAGGCGCAGCGACATCCCACAAGAGCTGACCGACAAGTTTGCCATCTCCGTGCAAGAGGCGGTCTGCCATTTCGTTTAATGCCAATATTCTGGTATTTTTTTCCATCAAAACCGCACCAAGTTCACATTGAGACAGCACTTGCATAACCTCAGCACATTTCATTTTGTACCCTCCAGTCAAAGTGGTTATTTGTTGGGTGTTTTCTTGTTGTAAATTGCACATATCTTTGCAATAATGGTATCAATGCGCGTGTTTTTTTGTCTGAATTCATATTTCTAAGAATAGCATCCTTACATAGATTCGTCAAGAGAGAACATTTTCTTTACAATTCGCGCTAAAAATTATGCACTTTGCATTTTGCACGCAAATAATCTTTGCGTTTTTTGCTCTTCTTTGTTCGTGTCAAAATGGCAAAAAAACGATTTTTTTCTTGATGTCTCATGGGTTTTTCGGCTTTTTCACCAAAAGAATGATAACTTGGCATGTGGTTTGCTTTAATTATAACCAGACACCTGCTGGGGCATCTTCGACGTAACCAGTTTGCAATTGCTGCTTATCGCCGGAGTGAGAAATGTAACAAGAGACAAATAAAAGGAGAGAAGAGGAAAATGGAACACATGAGCAACATGAAACGCAAATTTAAGCTTGGCATGCACAGCTATACCCTGCATCTAAGCGGCTGCGGCGAGAGCTGGGGCTTTCAGTCTGCAGGCGAGATTCATGCCTTCGAACGAATTTTAACACTGGATAAACTGATGGAGCTTGCCGTAGAAGAAGGGATTGACGTACTGCACATTACACTGGTTGACCTGGACAATGACACCTCACCCGAACATCTTGCCAGGGTAAAGGCGCTGTCTGAAAAGCTGGAAGTTGAGTTGGAGCTGAATATTTCGTTTGACGCACCTTGCGATCCCCGTGTGAATGCAACCATTGAGGATGCCATTGAAATCGGCAGCGCTATCGGCGCGAAGCTGGTAAAATTCTCGATGGATATCAGGCATCCCGAAAAGCTCAGCCACAGCTGCATGTGTCCAGAGGTGATGGGGCAGTTGGCGGACATTGCGATGAAGTTTAAAGCAGCAATACCGCTGATGGAAGCACACAATATGAAAATTGCGCTGGAAAACCACTGCGATGCGTGGGCGGATGAGGTGATTTGGCTGGTGAAGGAAATTGGTCATCCGCTGGTCGGCGCGTGTCTGGACACCATGAATGCACAGAACATGACTGAGGGACTGCGTTCAGCAATTGAGAAGCTTGCGCCCTACGCCTTCTGCGTACACTTCTGCGACACGAAAATTGTTACCGACCCAGATGGCGTGCATTCTTATGGCTGCGCACTGGGCGAAGGAAGCATTGATCTTCCTAAGGTAATGAACACCATCCGTGCGGTGGCACCGCCGGAGCTTGACACCATTGATTTGGAAATTGAGATGCCGCTTTCGATGTATACTCTGGAAGAGGGACGCAAGGCAGAGTATGAAGCCATGCGCAAGAGTATCGCATATCTGCACGACGTGCTCGACGTTGGCATAAGAGGCCGATGATTCTCGCAGAGAGGCAGGGACAAAAGGAAAGTAAATCATAACAAGGGGGAAAACGATATGTCTGATTTTATTAATACACTAAATGGCGCCATTTGGGCGACACCGTTGATTGCACTTGTATTCGGAGGTTCTATTCTGTACTGTTTTGTTATCGGGTTTGGCAATATAACCAAGGCAAAGCTTCAGTGGCAGCTGCTGAAATCCGGTGATGGCTCAGTTGAGGGGATCTCGCCATTTGAAACGTTCTGTTCGGTGGTCGCTTACCGCGTGGCGGTTGGTAATATCGGCGGTGTCATGGTGGCCATTATGTACGGCGGTCCGGGCGCTGTGCTCTGGATGCTGGTCACAGCGCTGGTCACCTCGGCGATTGCCTATGCGGAAAACAGCCTGGGGCAGATTTACAAAGTACGGCAGGATGGACAATACCGCGGTGGTCCGTACTTCTATATGGAGAGGGGAATTCCCTGGAAGGGGCCTGGCAAAGTTGCCGCGGTTATTTTTGCGCTGTTTGCCGCCATTGGCGTACCGATACTGGTCACCGGACCCAGTGCCAACAACATTGCCATGGCATTTCAAAACAGCTTTAACGTAAATCCTGTTATCTCCGGTGCGGTGGTGGCTGTGATGTTGTTCCTGGTTATCGCTGGCGGTGTGCGTCGGATCGCAAAGGTTTCTACGATTCTGGTACCCTTTATGACCATCGGCTATCTGATCGTAACGGTTGTTGTGCTAATCGGAAACGCAAGCGCAATTCCGGCGACCATCACGATGATCATCGGCAGCGCGTTTAACTCTCATGCAATTTTTGGCGGCATGATTGGCGGTGCGTTCTCCTACGGCGTAAAGCGTGCGGTCAACTCCTCCGGATCTGGCTTTGGCGAAACCCCGCCATCTGCGGCAGCAGCAGAAACTGCCCATCCGGCCAGCCAGGGTCTGGTTAATGCCTTCTCCGTTTACATTGACGTGGCAGTTTGCTTTTGCTCGGGGATTATGGCATTGGTTACGGACTGTTTCAATGTGCTTGGTCCCGACGGCACCACCTTTATGCATATCGGCACCGGTTCGGCCGCCATGGCGGCACAGGCACAAGAAGGTATTGCGGGCGTTGTATGGGTGCAGGAAGCGGCGAATACAGTCATGCCCGGCATTGGCGGCGCAATCATTGCCATCGCCCTGACCACCTTTGCCTATTCCACTTGCATCGCTTACTACTATGAGGGTGAGTCTGGGTTGGCATATCTGTTCCGAAGTGCGAAAGACTCAACCCGAAGTAAAGTGATTTGGGCGACTCGTATTGCGCTGCCTGTATTCTTCTTCATTTGGGCAAACGTTAAGGCGAGTACCGCCTGGGCAGTAAGTGAGATTATGTTCGGTTTGATGGCGTGGTTTAACATTGTTACCCTAATCATCCTGATTCCGGTAGTCAAAAAAGTTTACGATGACTATATGACACAGCTGAAGGCAGGAGTAGAGGAACCCTTCTTCAATCCGGAAAGGCTGGGCATCGAGAATTGTGAAACATGGATGGATATCAATAAAGAACTGATTGCAGCCGAGGAAGTGGTGGCAAAGAATGAACAGGAGGCTTATGCATGAATGGAAATTATATGGAACGCATTGAAGCGCTAAGGACGCAGTACCTGAATACCCGTGTAGACATGGACGTGTGGAATGCGAAATATCTCACCGAGGGTTTTAAGGCGTCGGAGGGTCAGCCATGGATTATCCAGAAGGCAACAGGATACTTTAATCAGTGCCAGAAGAAAAACATCTACATTCAGGATCACGAGCTTTTGGTAGGCGGAGCCGGGTTTAAGCCACGTGCAGGCATTCTCTGTGCCGACAGCTCCTGCTCGATCCTGGATCGTGAGATGGACACTATCAGCACCCGCAAATTTGATCCCTTTTTCCTAAGTGAAGAGGGCAAGAAAGTTTTTAAAGAACAGGTATCCGAGTACTGGAAGGGAAAATGCGTGCTTGACCGCTGGCGGGTTATGGCTCCCGGGGATATGGAGACGCTGCGGGACAACGGCATGATTTACATTGACCGTAAGGCTGTGCGCGGTTACGGCGAAACGACTCCGGATTGGCCGCGTTTGTTGAAAAAGGGGATTGGCGGTATCCGTAAAGAGATTGAAGAAGCGTTAAGTAAGCTGGATGATGCGCAGGTCGGTGATTTGGAGAAGATTATGTTCTTCCAATCCGAACTGCTGGCCTGTGACGGTATTATCCTTCTGGCCAACCGCCACGCCGATCTGGCACTGGAGATGGCAGCAACATGTGAAGATCCCAGGCGTAAAGCAGAGCTTGAAAAGATTGCCGAGGTGTGCCGCCGTGTGCCGGAGCATCCCGCCACTACGTTCTACGAGGCATGTCAGAGCATTCTCTTCTATGAGTATGCTGTGTATATGGAGCAAAATGCATCATCTTATAACCTTGGCCGCCTTGACCAGTATCTGATTCCGTATTACAAGGCTGATGTGGCGGCGGGAATTTTGGATGCGGACGGCGCGCAGGAGCTGCTGGACTGTCTGTGGATTAAGATTGCCGAGCTGTCACTGTTCCAGGACGAGGTTACAGCGCAGTATGCCGCAGGTTATTGCATCACGGTTCAGGTGACCCCTGGCGGCATCGATCAGTACGGTAATGACGCGGTAAATGATCTTTCTTATATGCTCATACAGGCGACGATGGATGTGAAGTTTAAAGAACCAAACCTTTCCATCCGCTACAATATTTCGAAAAACCCGGACTCTTTCCTGCGCAAGGCAATTGAGGCTATCCGCCTTGGTCTGACGATGCCGGCCGTCTATCATGACGATGCCGGAATTCGGATGCTGCTTAACAAGGGTGTGCCATTAAGTGAGGCGTGGGACTGGAATCCCTGTGGCTGTGTGGAGACGAATCTGGCCGGACGGATGAAGCAATATACCGATATGGCTGACGTTAATCTTGGTGGTATCATTGAAATGGCACTTAACGATGGTATTAGCCGCAAAACAGGTAAGCGCGTCTCGGTTTCTACCGGCGATCCGACGAATTTTAAGACGTTTGAAGATTTCTTTGACGCAGTAAAAACCCATATCCGCTATTTCGTAGATGTGGTGGTTTCCGGCAACCAGCTGCTTGATTATCTTAGCATGAACTACCGTCCGGTTCCGGCACTGTCGCTGGGTTATCCGGAGTGTATTGAAAAAGGGCTTGACTACAGCGTTGGCGGAGCGAAGTACAATTGCGGCGGCGGTGTCATCACGGTCGGGCAGGCAGATATTGTCAATTCTCTTGCGGCTGTGAAATACCTGGTGTATGACGAGAAACAGGTAACCATGGAAACACTGTGTGCGGCACTGGCAGCGAACTTTGAGGGATATGAAGACATTCAGAAGCTTTGTATGGAGGCGCCGAAATACGGTAATGACGATGAACGCGCAGATTTCTGCGTCGGCGAGGTATTTACCTACATCATTGACCAGTTTGAAAAATACGATACCAAATTTGGCAAGATGACCACGGGAATGCTGCCGGTGTCAGGCAACACCCCGATTGGTGAGTGGGTGGGAGCATTGCCTTCCGGACGCTACGCCTGGACGCCACTGACCGACGGTATCGGAGCTACCGGTGGTACTGACGTAAATGGTCCGACCGCACTGTTGAAATCAGTAAGCCGCATCCCGCATGCACGCTATACCCAGGGAACCCAGCTTAACATGAAGATTGAGCCGGCCCTGCTTCAGGGTGAGAGCGGTATGACGCACGCCATGACAATGTTAAAAACCCTTTGTACCCTGGACGTGTACCATGCGCAATTTAACGTGGTTGACCGTGAGACGCTGATTGCTGCCCAGGAGAATCCGGAGCAGTACCGGGATCTGCTTATCCGCGTAGCGGGTTACACGGCATTCTTTGTCGAGCTGGGCAAAGAAGTACAGGACGAGATTATCGGACGAACCGAAATCAATAGCTGGAGCGGAGCAGCTTCAGCATAGATGATTACTTTCAGATAACGGAGGTGGCGCACATGACGGAATTTGATGACGATAAGCAGGCGATGGTGCTGCGCCTTGAGCGCTCCTCCGTCCATGATGGGGACGGCTTCCGCACGGTGGTTTTTCTGAAGGGCTGCCCGCTACGCTGCCAGTGGTGCTCGACACCGGAGAGTCAGTCGTTTGAAATTGAGCGCACGAAAGAAATGGTTTATGGCATGCCCATGACGGTGGAAGCGGTGATGAAAGAGGTGCGCAAGGATTCTCTTTTTTTCTTCCATTCAGGAGGCGGGATGACCCTGTCAGGCGGTGAGCCACTTGCGCAGGCAGAATTTTCCACCCGGCTTTTAGCGCAGGCGCGGCAGGAGTGTATTCATACAGCTTTAGAAACCTCTCTTTTTGCCAAACCGGAGACGGTCGATGCGGTATTGCCATATGTAAACCTTTTGCTTGCGGATTTGAAATTCGCGGATGAGAAACGGCATAAGCGTTTCTGCGGTGTGTCAAATGAACTGATTTTAACGAATCTCCGGAATACTAAACGCTTCTCCGGTTCGACTAAACTGGTGGTACGTATTCCTCTGATTCCGACGCTCAATGACGATGAAGAAGAACTGGAACGCATGGGTAAAGTATGCGCCGGCTTACGGCATCTTAGCCACATCCAGTTGTTACCCTATCACCGGCTGGGGAGCGATACCTATCGCAAGCTCGGACGAGATTATCCGCTTGGCGATATCCGGCCGCCCACAGACGAACAGATGCAAAATTGCCGGGCGATACTGGAGCGATATGTTCCGCGGGTGATTTGAGAAGTGCTTTAGGGCAGATGAGAGAATCGGCAAAAAAACAATGAAAGGGAGCACATCATTTGAATCTCGCCTCAGCTACAATAAACATATAAGCAACATCAAAAAAATAAATTAAAAAATTAAAAGGAGATTTTGATTATGGATTTCGTAAACAATGTAAAGAACAAACCAATTGCCATTCTGGGTGCAGGTGGTGTCGGAAAAACAATGGCCGGTGACAGTGCCCTGGCCGGTGCAGAAGTACGCCTGTGGGAGCAGGAGTCATTCAAGAAAAATTTCGTTAATATCGAGCGCGGTATTACCATTGCCGGCGGACAGTTCAACTATTACAGCTTCGAGCGTTCCGGCATCGCAAAAATTGCCATGGCAACTATCGATATGGCGGAAGCAGTAAAGGGGGCCGGTAACGTTATAATTGCAACAGTTGCAATGGCTCATGAAGCAATTTTTAAAGAGTTGATTCCGCTGCTGGAGGATGGTCAGATTGTTCACCTGGTCCCGGATAACTATGGCAGCCTGCTGCTGCGCAGAATGATGCGCGAGATGGGCTGTACGAAAAAAGTTATCGTTGGTGGCTGGGCAACAGCGCCTTATGGTGTGCGTATTGTTGTCCGTGGTGGTGTGACCACCAATACCTGTAAGATCAACGACCGTGTTACCTTCCTGCGTGGCGCGGCATTGCCTGATTGCGATACCGAAGAATTCCTGGCATCAGCCAGCACCATTCCGGCTTTTGATGCCTGCACCACCGGTGACGGTTATCAGCGGGCAAACACCGTTATTGATGCGAACCTTTCTAACGTGAACCCGGTTATTCATGTTCCGGGTACTGTTTTGGCAGTATCTACGATGGAGAATTTTGGAACTGTGCTGGGGCAGGATCCGAAGAACTACTCCCTGTATGGATTTGGCCTTTGCCCGTCAATCGCAGAGGTTCAGTCCGTGTTCTGGGAGGAAGAGAAAGCGATTGCAGCAGCAATGAACGTCGATGTCTGTACGGTCAATTACGAGGATTTCTTCTCTCGGACAACGATGTATGGCAAGGAGTACATGGGACCGGACTTTGCCGTTCCATTTACGGAGAAGTATGAGAACTTCTTCGGCGATGGCCCATTCAGCCTTGAAAACCGTTATATCACTGAGGATGTGCCGGTAGGCTGCTATGTATATCAACAGCTGGGCCGGAAGTACAATGTTCCAACCCCGACCATTGATTGCATGATTTACCTGGCTAACATCATGATTAAACGCAACCTGATCGAGGAAAGTAAATATACTCTGGAGTACCTTGGCATTGGTCACATGAATGATGAGCAGCTTCAGAAATATCTGCGCGAAGGTGTTTACACAGAAGCTTAACCAGCATTCACGCTATCTCTATCTGCGGCTGGGATAGCGTGAAAACAACAAAACAGGAGGTTTTTCGAAATGGATAATTTTACTTTTTACAGTCCTACATATTTTGTTTTCGGTAAAGAGACCGAAAACCAGACCGGTGATTATGTCAGGCAGTACGCCGGCAGCAAGGTTTTGATTCACTACGGCGGCGGCAGTGTTGTGCGCTCCGGTTTGCTTGACCGGATTAAAGCATCTCTTGACGCGGCAGGCATCGCCTATGTCGAGCTTGGCGGTGTAATGCCAAATCCTCGCAGCGGTCTGGTGTATGAGGGGATCGAGCTGGCCAGAAAAGAGAAGGTCGACTTCATTCTCGCAGTTGGTGGCGGCAGCGTAATCGACTCCGCCAAAGGTATTGCCCTGGGCGTTCCCTATGATGGGGATTTTTGGGATTTTTATGGCGGCAAGCCGGTAACCGAAGCGCTTCCTGTTGGTGTCATCCTCACCATTGCTGCCTCCGGTAGTGAGGGCTCCACTGATTCAGTCGTTACCTATGAAGATGGTGATAATCTCTACAAACGCTGTGCCGATGGCGATATTCTGCGCCCGAAGTTTGCGATTATGAATCCGGATTTAACCATGACCCTGCCTCCTTATCAGACGGCCAGTGGTATTTCCGACATCATTGCCCACTGTATCGAACGCTATTTCAGCCGTACCAGGGAGTGTGAGATGACGGACCGTTTGCTGGAGGCGATTATGCTGACCATGATTAAAGAAGGCCGCCGCATTATGCAGGAGCCGGAGAACTATGCCGCCCGGGCCAATGTGATGTGGGCAGGCATGATTGCCCAGAACAACAGCACCGGCGTTGGCCGTGCTCAGGACTGGGGTACCCATCATATGGAAAATGAACTTTCCTCGATGTATGGATGCTCCCATGGTGCCGGGCTGTCGGCATTGTTCCCGGCCTGGCTGACCTATACGATGAATATCAACATCAATCGCTCGGCTCAGTTCGCGGTACGCGTTTGGGGCTGTGAGATGAATTTCGATGATCCTGCCGAAACTGCGAAAGAAGGAATTGCAAAGTTCACCGCCTTCATGAAGGAGATTGGCATGCCAACGACGATCACCGAAGTCGGCGCGAAGGAAGCGGATATTCCGGCACTGGCAAAAAATATGTTCCATGGTGCACCAAACCATGGCAATTTCCTGAAATTAACCATGGAAAATACCATGGCGATTTATAAGCTCGCGCTGTAGGGCGGAGTAAGTGGGGCATATAGGAAACAAGAGGAGGTTTCATAATGATGAAAAAGGTCGAAATTATGGATGGTAATACCGCCGCGGCATATATATCCTATGCTTTTACTGAAGTGGCGGGCATTTTCCCCATTACACCCTCGTCCCCCATGGCTGAATATGTGGATGAGTGGGCGGCAAAAGGTAAGAAAAACATATTCGGGCAGGTGGTCGAAGTTGCTGAGATGCAATCTGAGGGCGGTGCTGCGGGTACCGTTCACGGATCCCTCGGAGCGGGTGCACTGACAACGACGTATACTGCCTCCCAGGGATTGCTATTGATGATTCCCAACATGTATAAAATCGCCGGTGAGCTGCAGCCAGGCGTATTCCACGTCTCTGCGCGTTCCCTCTCCGTGCATGCACTGTCAATCTTCGGTGACCACTCCGATGTCATGGCATGCCGCCAGACAGGCTTTGCGATGCTGGCATCCGCCAATCCCCAGGAAGTTATGGACATGGGTGCGGTTGCCCATCTTAGCGCAATCAAGGGGCGCGTTCCCTTCCTGCATTTCTTCGACGGTTTTAGAACCTCACATGAGATGCAGAAAATTGACGCTCTGGATTATGATGATTTAAAAACCCTCGTGGATATGGAGGCACTTGCGAAATTCCGTCAAAGTGCGCTTAATCCCGGACATCCGGCAACCCGTGGCACCACGCAGAATGCCGACATCTATTTCCAGCAGCGCGAAGCGTCCAACAACTTCCACGCCGCCGTTCCCGGTATTGTCGAAGAGTATATGGGCAAAATCAATAAGCTGACGGGCAGAAATTATAAACTGTTCGACTACTATGGCGCCGATGACGCAAAATACCTGGTGATCGCGATGGGTTCCGTGAGTGATACGATCAAAGAGACAGTTGACTATCTCGTGGCAAAGGGCGAAAAAGTGGGTCTTGTTAATGTTCATCTCTACCGCCCATTTTCAGTAGAACACATGATGGCAGTGATTCCCCGGACGGTGGAACGCATCGCCGTGCTCGACCGCACAAAGGAACCAGGCAGCGTGGCAGAACCATTGTATCAGGATGTTGCGCAGGCTTATTACAGCATCAGGAAACCGATGTTCATCATCGGTGGCCGCTACGGTCTTTCGTCAAAGGACACGACCCCCGCACACATCATAACGGTGTTCGAGAATTTGCAGGCAGAGAACCCGAAAAACAACTTTACGGTTGGTATCGAGGACGATGTTACCTTCCTGTCTCTCCCGGCGAAGGAGGAGCTTGACATCTCTCCGGAAGGAACCATTAGCTGTAAGCTATGGGGACTTGGCTCTGACGGTACTGTTGGGGCAAATAAAAATACAGTAAAAATTATCGGTGAACACACTGATTTGAATACCCAGGCATACTTTGTCTACGACTCTAAAAAATCAGGCGGCCTGACACAATCGCACCTGCGTTTTGGCAAGGAAGCAATTCGTTCGCCGTATCTGGTGACCACTGCCGACTTTGTCGCCTGTCACAACCCGTCGTATGTCAACAAGTATGACCTGGTCAGGCATTTGAAAAAAGGTGGTACCTTCCTGCTCAACTGTCAATGGAGCGCAGATGAATTAGAGGCTCATCTCCCGGCGGACATGAAAAAGGCTCTGGCTGAAAAAGAAGCTCAGCTTTACATCATCAATGCGATTGATATTGCGAAGGATCTTGGACTCGGCGGCAGGACCAACACCATCTTGCAGGCAGCATTTTTTAAGCTGGTAGAGGTGATTCCGGTAGTAGATGCATCTGGTTACATGAAGGAGGCCATTAAGAAAACCTACGGCAAAAAAGGCGAGACAGTCGTTAACATGAACTGTGCGGCAGTGGATCAGGGCTTCGAGAATCTGATTAAGGTCGAGATTCCGGCAACATGGGCCAATGCTGCCTGTGCTGACCGGCAGAAAAAAGAGGTTCCGGAGTTCATCGAGAACATTGTCAACGTCATGAATCGTCAGGAGGGCGACAGTATTCCGGTCAGTACGTTTGTTGGTATGGAAGACGGCACCTTCCCGGCAGGTACTACGGCATATGAAAAGCGTGGTGCGGCAGTGGAAGTACCGGCGTGGAATATTGAGACCTGTATCCAGTGTAACCAATGCTCCTACGTGTGTCCTCATGCGGCTATCCGCCCGATTTTGCTTGATGAAAACGAGATGGCAAATGCCCCGATTGGGTTTGAAACGAAAAAAGCCACCGGTGCCGGGCTGGATGGTTACGCTTATCGGCTTCAGGTGTCTCCCCTTGATTGTACCGGCTGTGGCAGCTGCGTGACGATTTGTCCGTCAAAGACCAAATCCCTTTCCATGGTTCCGCTGGCAAGTCAGAAGGACGAAGAGGCGAATTGGGATTATGCAATGGATGCGGTAGCGATCAAGAAAGATATTGATATTCAGAAATCAGTGAAAAACAGCCAGTTTGCGCAGCCGCTGTTCGAGTTTTCCGGTGCCTGTGCGGGCTGTGGTGAAACACCGTACATCAAGCTGCTCACCCAGCTTTACGGGGAGCGGATGTATATTGCCAATGCTTCCGGCTGTTCCACTGCTTATGGCGGAAGTACCCCGGCAACCCCGTATACCAAAAACAAGGAAGGTCAGGGTCCGGCGTGGGCGATGTCACTGTTTGAGGATTGTGCAGAGTATGCGTTTGGGATGCTGCTTGGTTCGGAAAAGATTCGCGAACAGATTCGTAATCATGCCGAATATTTTGCCCGGAAAGATCAGCTTAAGGAACCGGCAACTTACTGGATGGAAACGATGGAGGACGCAAAGGCATCGAAGGCAGCTTCCGCAGCTTTCACATCAGCTTTGCATCAGTATCGCGCCGAGACAGCCAGGGAACAGGAAATGCTGGACTTTATCCGTGAAAATGCGGATTATTTGCCGGCTAAGTCCTACTGGGCATTCGGTGGTGATGGCTGGGCGTATGACATCGGTTATGGTGGCCTGGACCACGTGCTGGCTTCCGGTAAAAACATCAATGTGCTGGTATTGGATACCGAAGTATATTCCAACACTGGTGGCCAGTCGTCAAAATCAACCGCGGCCGGCGCAGTTGCAAAATTCAACTCGGCCGGTAAGCGCACCAAGAAAAAAGATTTGGGCATGATGGCAATGAGTTATGGTTATGTCTATGTTGCGCAGGTCGCAATGGGTTATGATCAGGCGCATACGCTGAAGGTAATGAAGGAGGCTGAGGCCTATCCCGGTCCATCCTTGATTATCGCCTACTCCCCTTGTATCGAGCATGGTATGAAGTGCGGTATGGCCAATAGTCAGCTTGAGATGAAACGTGCCGTGGAAGCGGGCTACTGGCACCTCTATCGTTTTAACCCGGCATTAAAGGAAGAAGGCAAACATCCGTTTACCCTGGATTCCAGAGATCCAACCGGCGATCTGAAAGAATTCCTCCGGGGGGAAAACCGTTATGCTTCACTGGAGCTTGCCTTCCCTGATACAGCAGCACAACTCTTTCATAAGGCGGAGTCTGATGCGAAGGAGCGTCTGGATTCTTACAAGAGACTGGCAATGCAATAAAAATAATGCTCCCTGCCTGTAGCGGGGAGCATTAAACATAAAATCCGAAATAAGGAGGAAAACCAAGATGATGAAAGGTGAGCAATATCTGCAAAGTATTCAGGATATTAACATGGAAATCTGGATGTTCGGTGAGAAGGTTGAGAGTGCGGTGACAAATCCAATCCTGCGGCCCTCGCTCAATTCCGTAAAGGCGACTTACGACCTGGCGAAGCAGGAGGAGTACGAGGACTTAATGACCGCGACTTCCCACCTTACCGGCAAAAAAATCAACCGTTTCTGCCATATTCACCAAAGCTCAGACGACCTGATTAAAAAGGTAAAAATGCAGCGTCTGCTGGGACAAAAAACCGCCAGCTGTTTTCAGCGTTGTGTTGGTATGGATGCGATGAATGCAATCTATTCCACTACGTTTGAGTGCGATAAAGCGCATGGAACCAGCTATTTTAAGAATTTCAAAAATTATCTTAAAATGGTACAGGAACATGACCTTGTTGTTGATGGTGCCATGACTGATCCCAAGGGTGACCGCGGCTTAGGTCCGGCCCAGCAGGCTGATCCTGATCTCTATCTGCGGGTGGTGGAACGCCGCGCGGACGGTATTGTCGTGCGCGGTGCAAAGGCGCATCAGACTGGTATCACTAATTCTCATGAGGTGATTGTCATGCCGACGGTTGCGATGAAACCGGGTGAGGAGGATTATGCTGTCAGCTTTGCTGTTCCGGTGGATGCGGAAGGCATTTTGATGATTATCGGCCGTCAGAGCTGTGATACCCGCAAACTTGAGGGCGGGGACGGATGCACCTGCATAGACGTGGGCAACTGCCAGTTTGGCGGGATGGAAGCCCTGGTTGTATTCGACGATGTATTCGTTCCCAACGACCGTATTTTCCTGAACGGTGAGATTGATTACTCCGGTATGCTGGTTGAGCGTTTTGCCGGCTATCATCGCCAGAGCTACGGTGGCTGTAAGGTTGGCGTTGGTGATGTGCTGATTGGCGCGGCTGCGGTTGCCGCTGACTATAATGGGGCAGACAAGGCCAGCCATATCAAAGATAAACTGATAGAAATGACACATCTCAATGAGACCCTGTATTCTTGTGGCATCGCCTGTTCTTCACAGGGATGGAAAACAGAGTCGGGCAGTTATATGATTGATCTGTTGCTGGCCAATGTCTGCAAGCAGAATATTACACGCTTCCCTTATGAGATTACTCGTCTTGCCGAAGACATCGCCGGTGGATTGATGGTTACAGCTCCTTCGGAGAAGGATTTGCGACATGAGAAAATTGGTCCCTATGTCGAGAAATACCTCAAGGGTATCAACAGCGTTTCCACTGAAAGCCGCCTGAAGATTCTGCGTTTGATTGAAAATCTGACGCTGGGCACAGCGGCGGTAGGGTATCGTACGGAGTCAATGCATGGTGCCGGTTCGCCACAGGCGCAGCGGATTATGATTGCCAGACAAGGGAATCTTGCTATGAAAAAGGAGCTTGCAAAGGCAATTGCCCAGGTTGACGAATGACACTTGCAGTGAAATATTGCGGTGGTTGTAACCCACATTATGACCGTGTGAAAAAGGAGGGGGCAGATGTACAAAATAAAAGCCAAAAGGAAGCTGCGGATGATAAGATGGCGACTACACATGAGGGAGTATGGGCCGGCCGCGATGCTGTCACCGGTGCAGCAACAAGGAGTGTAGCATGAAAAAAATTCTGGTAATTAATCTGGGATCGACCTCAACCAAAGTTGGTGTGTATGAAGGGAAGTCGGTCCGGTTTATCGAAACGATCCGCCATACTGCTGAGGAACTGGCTGATTGTGGCGATCAGGTGGCATTTAGAAAAAATATCATAATGAAGACAATAGAGGAAAAAGGATGTTCTATTGACAGTGTTGATGCCGTTGCAACCAGAGGCGGGGTATTGCGCCCAATTGAGTGTGGTACTTATGTCGTTGATGAAGCGTTAGTTGCAGATTTAAAATCAGCAAAATACGGCGATCACCCCTCAAATGGTTCTGGTATTATCGCATACGAAATTGGCACCAGCTATCAAATACCGGTCTATACAGTGAATCCGACAAGTGTTGATGAGCTTGACCCCGTTGCCCGAATCACGGGCCGGCCGGAAGTGGAACGTCATTGTATCTGGCATGCGCTGAATCAAAAAGCGGTTGCAATCAATTATGCGGAGAGTATCGGCAAGTCCTATCAGGATTTGAATTTAATTGTCGCCCATATTGGTGGCGGAACAACAATTGGCGCTCATGCGAAAGGACGTACGGTTGATGTTAATCATGCATTGGACGGGGAGGGGCCATTTACCGTAGAGCGTGCCGGGCGATTACCATATTCCGGAATTGCAAACAGCTTTTTAAATGGTGGTTACGATAGCTTGGACAGTTACCAGAAATTTGCCAACGGACGTTCCGGAGCAGTTGCTTATTTAGGCACAAACAGCGGTATCGAAATCGGTAAAAAGATTGATGCCGGAGACGGGCAGGCAGCTTTGGTATATCAGGCAATGGCTTATCAGATCAGTCGGGATATTGGCGCTGCGGCAACTGCTCTGTACGGCAAAGTAGATGCGGTTTTATTAACCGGTGGCCTGGCCTATGACAAACGGTTGATTGGCTGGATCAAAGAAAGGGTATCCTTTATTGCGCCGGTTTCCGTAATTCCGGGCGAGGATGAAATGGAAGCGTTAGCGTTGGGTGTATTGCGTGTATTGGAAGGACGGGAAAAAGCAAAATATTATTAAATGCTACCGCAAAATTTTTTGCGGTTTTTGCACAAGTTTTGCGGTAGTTTTCTTTGTTTACAAAATTGGTGGCTTTTCTTGGAACGGTTTCTTTCTGGAAACATATTATTATGTACAATTTAATAATGATCAACCCATTGTGTTTTGTGCAATAACACTTTTTTGATGAAGCGCAAAATTCCACCCTCCTCTTTTTACAATTTGGCACCATTATTGCTTAATACTTAATCAGAACTATAAATGCAAAATAGCAAAAAAACCATCAAAGCAGAGGAGGATAAAAAATGTCCAGATTAAACTTTCGTATTGAGCAAGAGTGTCAGGGGAGTCATGTTCACTCGTCCTATTCCCAGATATTAGTTCCTATGCGCAGTGGGATGGGCATCCATATTGGAGACTCTGTTTATGATGTAATGTCACAAGGGTTGTGTTATATTCCGCCGGGCATGGTACACCAATGCCAGTATGCAGGCAATCTGATGGTCATTAACATTCCCCCGGACATGATCAACAGGAAGGATCGAAATACCCTGTCCTCGCCACTGATTGTCCAGGCACAGAGCCAGATGTCGGCACTGATTCAGCTCATTCGCACTGAAATAGAACAAAGTCCGGAGAGTAAGGCGGTTTATCATCTGTATAATTACTTATACAGCAAACTGATAGAAGCCACTTCCACCGCCTCGATGCGCTATATCAGCCAGCATTATGACCGTGCTGTCAGCGTTGCCGAGCTGGCGCGACTGGAGAATTACAACCCCACCTATTTCAACGACTGGTTTAAGCAACAGACTGGTTTGCCCCCCAGCCACTACTTGCGTTATGTTCGCATCGGCAAGGCAAAAGAGTTGCTGGAGACAACAGAGTTTTCCATCATGGAGATTGCCGTTATGGTCGGCTACAGCAGCAACTCCACCCTTACCCGTGCTTTTCACGAAGTAACCGGGGTCACGCCAAAGGCTTTCCGTGGTGAACATTTCCTTGGAAAAACCGGCTGACAGTTACATAACATTTTCCATCAGGAGGCGTATGTATTTATGAAAACTATGAATGCCAGGCAAATTGATATGACGCAAAGGGACATCTTCCCAGCCATCATCGCCTTCGCTGTTCCGCTATTGATCAGCAGTCTCCTGCAAACCTTTTATAACACTGTGGACAGTATTATTATCGGACAATTCGTCAGTACAGATGCGCTTGCCGCTGTTGGTGCGTGCAACTCACCAATGATGCTTTTGCAGTCAATTATGCTTGGTCTTAGCGGTGGCATGACCGTTTTGATATCCCAAATGTTTGGTGTTGGGCAGATGGACGAAGTCAAGGAGGCGGTATCGACGGTTAACAGTTTTTTTGTGCTGAGTGTGATACCAATTACCCTGATTGCGTTGCTGCTGGTGAACCCGCTGTTATCCCTTATCGATATTCACGACAGTTCACGTAGCTATGCATTTCAGTATCTCATTATTGTATTTAGCGGTCTGATTGGCAGCTTTGGCTATAATCTTAACTCGGGATTGTTACGCGGACTGGGTGACAGCCGCTCGCCGCTGATTTTTCTGCTGATAGCGTGCCTGGTCAACATTGTATTGGATCTGGTTTTTGTCCTTTTGCTGAACCGGGGTGTTTTTGGTGTTGCGATCGCAACCGTTATTGCGCAAATGGTCTCATGGATTTACAGTCAGTGGCATATCAGGAAACACTACCCGTTTCTTGACTATAAACTGTTTCGCATTGCTGTCAATCCGGTGCACCTTAAGCGTTTTATGTCATTGAGCGTCCCGATGGTTAGCAACCATGCTATATTCTCGCTTGGCTTTCTGCTATATTATCGTTTTGTCAATGGCTTTGGCCCGGTCTTTATGGCTGGTTACAGCATTGCGGGAAAGATTGAAAATCTCATATGGCAGCCGGTTTCAAGCCTTGGCACGACAGCCGTAACCTTTGCAGGTCAAAACTGCGGAGCAGGAAATTTGAGAGGCATCAAAAGGGGTGCTAAAATCATTTTGCGAACGGCTGTTATCTTCAATGTTGCGGCCTCAATGATTGGTTTGATTTTCGGACGTAAACTGCTGGCACTGTTCACACCGGATGCGGCAGTAGTGGAAGCAGGGTACCTTTACCTCAGGTGCCTCAATCCATTTTACTGGATTTATGCTTTTATCCATATCCTTGGCGGTATCATGAATGGTGTTGGTGATGTGAAAATCCCGACTATAAGTAACATGGTGATGTTCTGGGGGGTGCGTCTGCCGGTGGCGTGGTATTTCTCCACTCATTTTGGTGAGAGCGTACTATATTACTGCTTCCCTATTAGCTGGGTGGCCGGCTTTACGATAACGGTTTCCTATTATTTGTCCGGTCGCTGGAAACAAAAGGTTCCTCAGGGTAACTAAGGATAAGGAAAGGAGAGATCGTGCACATCCCCTGCTGCGGAAAATGGTTCGTGGCAAACAGTCAGGCAGAAAGACAGGAAAAGGTTTTTATACCTATTAAGGAGGACTTATCGTGAATTTTGAATTTAGCAAGGAACAAAATATGACAAGACAACTGTTTCGCAGCTTTGCTGAAACAGAGGTAAAACCGTTGGCGCAGGAGGTTGATGAGCAGGAGCGATTTCCGGATGAAACAGTGGCGAAGATGGCGAAATACGGTTTTCTGGGAATACCGTTTGATCAGGAATTTGGCGGACAGGGTTGTGATACCTTAACTTATATCATGTGCGTGGAGGAGCTAAGCCGCGTTTGTGCGACGACGGGAGTCATCGTGTCAGCTCATACATCGTTGTGTGCCGATCCGATTCGCAAATATGGTACTCCGCAGCAGCAGGAAAAATATCTGACACCACTGGCAAAGGGGGAAAAAATTGGCGCCTTTGGTCTGACGGAACCGGGTGCCGGTACCGATGCGTCAGGACAGCAGACGAAGGCTGTTTTGGATGGTGATCATTATGTGCTGAACGGTACTAAGATTTTTATTACGAATGGTGGTGCGGCTGATATTTTTATCGTTATGGCAATGACGGATAAGAGTAAGGGCAATAAGGGGATTACGGCATTTATCGTAGAGAAGGATTTTCCGGGATTTTCGATTGGGAAAAAGGAGCTGAAGATGGGTATTCGCGGTTCCTCAACCACCGAGCTGGTATTTGAAGATTGTATTGTGCCGAAGGAGAATCGACTGGGTGCGGAAGGCAAGGGCTTTGGGATTGCGATGGGAACGCTGGACGGGGGACGGATTGGAATTGCGGCGCAGGCACTGGGAATTGCCCAGGGGGCATTTGATGAGACGGTTGCTTATGTGAAAGAGCGTAAGCAGTTTGGGCGCAGTATTTCAGCATTCCAGAATACCCAGTTCCAGCTGGCGGATATGAAAACACAGATGGAAGCGGCCAGACTGCTTGTTTATAAAGCGGCGCTGGCGAAGGATAGTGGTGAACCATTTTCAGTGGATGCCGCGATGGCAAAATTGTTTGCTGCCGAGACGGCGATGGCGGTTACGACAAAATGTGTACAGCTATATGGCGGTTATGGTTATACCAGAGATTATCCGGTAGAACGAATGATGCGTGATGCAAAAATTACGGAGATTTATGAAGGAACCAGTGAAGTGCAAAGAATGGTTATTTCCGGTTCGGTACTTAAATAGAAGACAGGAGGAT
>Ga0153921_1000498_pt1 | contig 20854 bp, 27 predicted proteins | sample TSNJ005MetaG_FD_104691 | JGI IMG/M metagenome (GOLD analysis project Ga0153921, IMG submission 104691) | Attine ant fungus gardens microbial communities from New Jersey, USA - TSNJ005 MetaG | ecosystem: Host-associated > Fungi > Mycelium > Unclassified | place: USA: New Jersey, Brendon T. Byrne... | reverse complement strand
CGTTCGGATAGGCTGGTCGGCTCTCACGCGTTGTGCGCGGGGGCCGCCTGTCGACCGACCCCTTTGGATCCACGATGAACGCCGTTCCCCCGACCGAACTGAACACGGGCCTCCTCACCCCGCCTCCGACCCTGCGTGGCCGCCGGGTGCGGCTGGACCCGCTCGGCCCGCTGCATCTCGACAGCGTGTGGAGCGGACTCCACGACCCGGACACGCTGCGCCTGACCGGAACCCGCGGCCACTTCGATCGCGACGCGGTCGAGACCCATCTCGCCACGATCGGAGCAGCGGACGACCGCGCCGACTGGGCGATCATCGACATCGAATCCGGCGACTACCTCGGCGAGATCGTCCTGAACGAACTCGATGCCGACAATGCGTCGATGAACTTCCGGATCGCCCTCCTCCCGGGCCTCCCCGGGCGCGGCTACGGGACGGAGGCCACGACGGTGGTGCTCGACTTCGCCTTCGGCCGGCTCGGCCTGCACCGCGTCTTCCTCGACGTCTACTCGTTCAACCCGCGCGCGCTGCGCTCCTACGAGAAGGCTGGGTTCGTCACCGAAGGCCGCCAACGCCACACACTGAACTGGGACGGAGAATGGGCGGATTCCATCCTCATGGGAATCCTCAGCTCCGATCCACGGCCTGCGTTGAGCTGAGCGAATGCGCGCGCGGCCGGCGTGCACCTCTTCTCATCGTCGTTTCACGCGAGACGTCGCACGGCGACTCGCTCGCTCAGACGTCGCGGAAGTGCGCGCTCGGTCCTGGTCGACGTGATCGACCCGACGTCCATCCGATTCGTTCAGATGGTCGACGGGGACAGCTCGTCGGCGGGAGCGCCCTCGAGCGGCACACGGGCGCCAGGAAGCTCCACTGTCACGCGCAATCCGCCCTCGCTCCGTGCCTCCAACTCCAGCGTTCCGCCATGGGCGTTCACCACGGCGCCCGCGATCGCCAAGCCCAGGCCGTGACCGGGGGCGCCTTCGGACAGAACGGCGCGACCGCGTTCGCGGTAGAAGGGCTCGATCAGTCGCGCCAGAGAATGCTCGGGTATCCGATCGCCGCTGTTCTCGACGATGACCCGGACGCGGCCGCCTTCGGCGCGGGTCGTCTCGATGGCGAGGTCGCCTGCGACGTGGTTGTGTCGCACGGCGTTCCGGATGAGATTGCCGATCAGGAGGCGGAGGAGACCGTCCGAGCCGCACGCCGTCTCCGCGCCGATGCGCACGGACAATCGGAGACCGCGCTGCGATACTTCGTCCGCGATCGCTTCGAGCTCGCGCGACACGAGTTCCCGGAGGTCGACCGTGTCGCGCACCGGCTGCGCCTGCCCGATGGTCGCGAGGTCGAGGAGCGCTTCGGTGATGTCGATCAGGCGATCGTTCGACTCCGTCAGTCGCCGGAGGAGGAGGGTCACCCGCGGGGAGTTGTCCTCGGTGGCCGCGACCTCCAGTAGCGCCTTGGTCGTGGCGAGGGGCGTGCGGATCTCGTGGGAGGCGTTCGCTGCGAACCGTTGCGAGGCATCGAAGGAGCGCTCCAGCTCTGCGAGCATGTCGTCGAACGTCTGCGACACGGCATCGAACTCGTCGTGCCGGCCGGTCGTGCCCACGCGGTGGGAGAGCGACCCGCGGCTGGCGAGCTCGGCCGCGGCGCTGAGCGACTGCAGCGGCCGCAGCATCCGCCCGGCGAGGAACCAGCTGGCGACCGCTCCGACCAGGGTCAGGATGACGAGGGCACAGGCGCTGTAGATCAGGAGCGTGTTGAGCACGTCCGACCCGCTGGAGACGACGATGCCGGTGGGGAGGCCGGTGACCGGCTTCGCGCTCGCCAGGGTGATCGATCCCGACGCGTCCGCCGGGTCACGCACTTCTCCGCCCGGGACCGCGGACGACGTCGGGATGCGGTACTCGGTCAGGAATCGCATCGACGCATAGACGACGACGAGGATCAGTGCGCCTCCGCCGGCGACGAGCCCGGCCGTGGCCGCCGCGAAACGCATGCGCGTGGAGCGATGGAACGGCGGGCGGCTCCGTCCGTCACTCATCCGCCGACTCCATCCGGTAGCCCACTCCGGGAACGGTTCCGACGATCCAGGGCCGCCCGAGTTTCTTGCGCAGAGTGGAGATGGTCACACGCACGCCGCTGGTGAAGGGGTTCGCATTCTCGTCCCAGGCCTTCTCGAGCAGCTCCTCCGCGCTGACCACCCCGCCGTCGGCACGCATCAGCAGCTGGAGCACCGCGAACTCTTTCGGCGCGAGAGACAGGAGCTCACCGCCGCGCCACACCTCGCGCCGGTACGCGTTCAACGTCAGATCCCCGAAGGCGAGCACGGGAGGGAGGGCCCGCGCCGGCCGACGCCCGAGCGCCGTGAGCCGGGCGATCAGCTCCAGCATCGCGAACGGCTTGGACAGGTAGTCGTCCGCTCCCAGTTCGAAGCCCGCGACGGTGTCGCCGAGGCCGCGAGCGGCCGTCAGCATGAGCACGCGCACGTCGAGTCCCTGCTCGCCGATCTGCCTGCACACTTCGTCGCCGTGCACGACGGGGAGGTCGCGATCGAGGACGACGACGTCGTAGTCGTTGATCGTGAGCCATTCCAGCGCGGTCGCGCCGTCGTGCACGGCGTCCGCCGCGAACGATGCCCGGGTGAGCATGGTCCGGATGGAATCCGCCAGCACCACCTCGTCCTCGACGATCAGCACGCGCATCTCTGCACCCTTCTGCTCCGGCCCGCTCGTGCCGGGCACCGCCTCGATCCCACCAGAACGCGTGTTAACCGAACGTGAGCAACGGGCCTTACGTCATCCCAACACGCCACCGGCTTGACTCTGGCCGAGGCCGATCCCGGCCCCACCCACGGACCGTGAGGTCTCTGAAAGGAAGTGGAATCCATGTCCATCAGCATCACGCTCAAGCGCGTTCTCGTCGGCACGGCCATCACGGCCGGCATCGCAGCGGCCGGCATCGGTGTCGCCGGAGCAGCGAACGCCGCTGCACCCGCCGCCCCGTCCACGTCCGCCCACTCGGTGGTGAAGGGCACGCCCGCTCCGGACGCCGGCTCGCCGGTGACCCTGCAGGCGGTCCCGGACGCGAAGCCCGACTTCTCGAAGGCGACCCCGGGCACTGCGACCCTGATCGGCCCCGTCCAGAACGCCTCCGGCTCGGACGGCGGGACGACCCTGTCCAAGTGAGCACCACGACCGGCCGCCGCGACACCGGCGGCCGGTCGCCTGCCATCGAACCCACGAAGGAGCACCATGCGAACCATCGATCCCGGCGACCTCGACCTCCCCGCCACCCAGCCGCTCGACATCACGGAGGTGATGGAGCAGCTCGCCCGGGGCGAGTCGGTCTAGGCCCGGTACGGACTCCATCCCCACGGGAATCCTCAGCACCGATGCACGACCTGCGCTGAGCCGAGCGGATCCGCGCATACCGAGCCTGCTTGGCCGCGACCGCTCGTCCGTCGTGCCGCCACCCCGTCGTGCCGCCTGTGCACGCCCACCCGCCGAGCGCCCGGTGCCAGCTCGTTCTGACGGATGACGCGCGGTGCCCAGGATGCTCACTTCGGATGACGCGCCGAGGTGCGGGCGGTTCATAGCATCGTCGCGGAGCGCGCATACGGCTCCTCGAAGCGAAAGGAATCGTTCGTGTCCGTAACGTATTCGGGTCCGGTGGTGTCGAGGCGACGGACGGCGTTCTGGGGGCTGGCGACGGCCGCTCTGATCGCCGCCGTCATCGCTGCCCCCGGTGCGGTGGCGGCCTGGTCGTCGGCCGGTCACGTGGTCATGTCGAACCTGGGCGCCCACGTCCAGGCGGGATTCGAGCAGTGGGTGCTCACCGGCACCTCCGGCGCCGAGCTGTCGGACGCGGTCGCGTTCTGGGCGGTGTTCCACGTCGTGAAGGCCGTGCTCGCGATCGCCCTCCTGTCCGCTCTCGTCGTGTTCGGGTGCCGCGTCTGGTCGCACGCGGCGCGATCCCCGTCCGGCGGGGCGCGGGTCGGCTGGGGCGCGCTGGGCGTTCTGGGGGCGGGGCTCCCGGTGCTGGCGCTGCTGGTCGTGCTGGCCAACATCCAGGGCGCCGTGTCACCGCTGTCGTCCGTGCTCACGTTCCTTCCGGGCGATGCCACACCGGCGGTCGCGCAGGTGCAGGCCCAGCTGGCGGCCGGCACCCCGGACGCGGTCACCGCGGCCCTCCTCCACGACTTCCGCACGTACCACGCGGTGCTCGTGACGTGCCTGGCGGTGACGATCCTCGGCGTGATCTCCACGGCGATCGCTCTGCTCGTTCGACGCGCGCGACGACCGCGCGAGGACAGGCGCACCCGGGGAGTGCTCCTCGCCGGCGCGCTCCTCGTGCCGGCGCTGCTTCCGCCGCTCGGCCTGCTCCTGCTGGCGAACCTCTCCACCACCGCGGACACCGCACCCGCCCTCGCAGCCTTCTTCGCGGGCGGCGGGTTGTGAGCGCGACGAGCCGGACGAACGGATGCGGCGGGGTTCACGCCCGTTCGAACGGACATGCCGCATCGGCGTGAACGATCATCGCGCCGGGAGGACGGCTTCGATCGAGCGGCGTGTCCCGGCGACGTCGAGGCCGTGCGCGCGGTCGTGGTCCTCCGGGGTGCCGAACAGGTGGAGGTCGCGCCCGCCGACGCCGAGGAAGGTGAATCGTCGTGGAGCATCGCGGAGCGCTTCGGTGAAGACCGCGCTCGACGTCCCTTTCAGATACGGTTCGACCACGACCACCTCCGGCGTCTTCGTCAGGCTCCGCAGTCGCACCTGATCGAGGGGGCGCGGTGCGTTGAGGTAGATCAGGGTCACGTCGAGGTCGCGGGTCGCCTCGGTCACCGTGTCGAGGGACGTTCCGACGGCGAAGACCGTCGCCGAACCGCCGGTCCTGATGACGTCGTAGTCCTCGTGAGGGTCCGCGTTGCTTCGCTTCTCGAGCCGCACGTAGATCCGCCCGTCGGCGCGCACTGCTTCCTGGATCGCTCGCTTCACCTCAGCAGGATGCCCGGGAGTGCGGACGGTCCACTCGCCGAGGGTGTCGAAGAGGGCGACGTCGGCGGGAGAGAAGTGGGTGCGCCCCTGCGGGGCGGTGTCGTAGGAGCCGCCGATGCCGACGAGGATCGCACCGACCTGTTGGTGGTCGAGGTCCAGCTTGATCTGCTCGTAGGCCCGCTCGACGAGGAAAGGCGCGTAGGTGTGAATCACCGGGCGGCGGCCGGTCAGCGCCAATCCGCCTGCCACGCCGACCTGGAGCTGCTCTCTGATCCCGACGTTGATGACGCGGTCCGGATGGCGGAGGGCGTCGTCGGCGAACAGCTCGACGGAGATGTCCGCGAGCACGATCGCGAGTTCCGGGTGGGCGTCGAGGAGCTCGGAGACGGTCGAGGCGAAGGTCGATCGCTGATCCATCAGGCACTCCACTTCGACTCGACGACCGCGACCACCGCGTGCGGGCGCCCGCTCTCCCGTCGGGTCAGCGCCCGTTCGAGCTGCTCGTGGTCGCGCCCGTCGACCGTCGCGGTCGACCACCCGTTGACCGCGAACCGGGCCGCGATGCCGCCGGGCCAGCCGTGCGTCGCCGACTGGTTGTCGATCACGACGGCCACGAGGCGGTCGAGGCCCGTCGCGCCCGCATAGGCGATCGCTTCATGGTTGCTGCCCTCGTCCAACTCGGCGTCTCCCAGCAGGACGTAGACGATCGGCTCTGAGCCCGAACGGCCGCGGAGCCCGAGCGCCATCCCGACGCCGAGGCCGAGCCCGTGTCCGAGCGAGCCCGAGGCGATCTCGATCCCGGACGCGATGCGATCCGGGTGGTGCCCGAGCCTGCTCGTCGCGCTGGCCACATCATCGAGCCACTCTTCCGGAATGAAGCCGTGCGCCGCGAGGACCGCATAGTAGGCCGCCGGCCCATGTCCCTTCGACAACAGGAAGCGGTCTCGGCCGGGATCGTCGGGGCGGCCCGGGTCGATGCGGAGGACCCGTTCGTAGAGGACGCGCAGCACGTCGAGGGTGGAAGAGGAGCTCGGGGTGTGCTTGTCGTCGCCGATGATCCGGTCGACGAGCGAGTCGAGAGAGGTCATGCCGATACACTGCAACTTCAAGTCAACTTGAAGTCAAGGAGGTCGGGGTGGAGGGGCTCACCATCGGCGAGCTGGCGCAACGAAGCGGAGTGGCGACATCGGCGCTCCGCTTCTACGAGAGCGAGGGACTGATCCGGTCCGACCGGACGGCCGGCAACCACCGCCGGTACGACCGTTCGATGCTTCGGCGGGTGGCCCTCATCCGCGTCGCGCAGCAGGTCGGCGTCTCCCTCGAACGCGTCAAGACGGCCCTGCACTCCCTCCCGGAGGGCCGCACGCCCAACAGGCGCGATTGGGAGAAGCTCTCCCGCCAGTGGCAGGACGAACTGGATGAACGCATCGCCCTCGCCACCCGCCTCCGCGACCAGCTGGCGAGCTGCATCGGGTGCGGGTGCCTCTCCCTCCGCCGCTGCAGCCTGTACAACCGGGCGGATGCCCTCGCCGGCGAAGGGAGCGGACCGCGCCGACTCCTCGAAGACCACGACGGGTGACGGCGGGACCCCTCCCGCACGCGGCCCCGGGGTCCATGGCGGTCTAGGCGGCGCGACCGTCGCCCTCGCCGGCGACCTGCGCATCCGTCGACCGGCTGCGCATCGCGAGGATGATCATCACAGCCGGGATGGCCACGTCGTAGACGAGGACGCCGCCAGTGTTGCCCGGAGCCCCGTTGCCGTGGGCGAACGACTGGTAGAGGTGGCCGATCGTGGCGCCCCAGAGGAACATGCCGGCGATCAGCCCGATGGTGATGCGCTCGCGGCGACCCGCGTGGACGGCGCGGAAGCCGCCGACCGCGAGACCGAGGTTGGCGAAGGCGATCTCGGTCACGAACGGCGTTTCGCGGAAGCCGATCGCGGTCGTCATGACGTCGGGGATGAGCAGGAAGGACACGGTCATCCAGGCGCTGCCGCACCCGAGCGCGGCGACGGCCCACCACCGCTGCCAGATCTCCAGCCGGGTGAGCCGCCTCGACCGCGCCGAGTGGATGCTCGCCCCGACGACGGCGATCAGCAGCCAGAGGGTCGGCACGGACGTTTGCGCGATGAACATCGAAGTGGACATGCCGGAAGTCTTGCACGCGCAACATTGCGTGCGCAACACTGCCGTATGCTCGTCTCATGGATGACGGACTTGCCGACCTGCTGCACCGCGTCGTCGCGATCCTCGGAGACCTGGCGCGCGAACGCATGGCCGCCGACCAGACCCGGCTGACCTACACCCAGCTGCGGTTCATCGGCACCCTGGAGGAGTCGCCGGGCACGACGCAGCACCGCCTCGCGGAAGCACTGGGACTCTCGGACGCCGCGGCATCCCGCGCACTGCGCGCCCTGCAAGACGCCGGCTACGTCGACATCGTCACGGACCCCACGCACGCCCGCCGCCGCCTGGTGTCCGCGACGGACGCGGGCAGGGACCTCTTCCACGCCACCGGCGCCGCGATGGCCACCGACCTGCGCGAATGGCTCACAGCGCAGGGCTTTCCCTACGAGCGGTACCTGGCCGACTCGCAGCAGCTCGCCGCCCTGCTGGGCAGCGACGAGCCGAGCCCGCCGGCGGCGAAGCACGGGACAGCACCGGAGGCGCGCGCCTGACCTCGGCGACGGGAGGGCCGGGTCACCGGGCAACCCGGGTCAGCCGGCCTCGCCGAGCGGCGTTGCGGTGAAGCGGGCCAGCAGCGAGGCGAACTGCTCCTGCTCCGAACTCGACCAGCCCTGCAGCTGACGCGCGACGGCCGCGTCCAGCCGCCGACGGGTCTCCTCCACGGCGCGCGCGCCCGCGGCGGTGAGCGCCAACAGGGCCTGCCGACGGTCGCCGTGGCCGGGGGTCGAGGTGACGAGCCCGGCGTCGATCAGCGTCGCTGCGCGCCTGCTGACCACCGACCGATCCAGTCCGACCACGGGCGCGAGGGCCGCAGCCGACACCGGCTCGTTCGCGCGCTCGAGGGCGCTGATCACCGGGTAGGTGGCCTCGGAGAGCCCCTCGGCGACGTCGGCGGTGAGTTCTCGATACAAGCCGGTGCGGAACCCCCGGCTGACGATGACGCCGAGGGAAGCCGCGATCGAAGGTGCGGGATGCATGACCCCAGGATACCTGTGCAGATTGCACAGATGCTGCTACAGTCAAATCTGTGCAAAGAGCACAGATTGGATGATGAGCATGGCGAGCATCGCAGCAGCACTGGACGACCTCCTCAACAACCGCGACCTCTCGGTCGATGACGCCATCGTGCGCCACTTCTCGGACGACTACCGCCAGCGCACCGACGGCACCTGGAGCGACCGCACCGGCTTCGCCGAGCACATCGCGCACCTCCGGCACCTCGTCGGGCACGCGGACGTGCGCGTCCTCGACGAGCTCGAGCACGGCAACACCTACTCGGACCGGCACGAGGCGCACATCACGAAGACCGATGGGACGACGGTCGTGCAGGAGGTCTATCTTTTCGGCTCCCTCGCCGCGGACGGCCGCTTCGCGGAGGTGCACGAGCTGACGCACATGCTGAGCGGGAGCGAGTCGGATCGGGGGATCGGGAGCGCGCGCGGCGACTAGCGCGGGCCCCGGTCGCGCAGCCAGGCGCGGACGGCTTCGACGAGCTCCCACCCGGCGGACAGGTTCGCAATGGCGAGTCGGCGCAGGCGGTGCGCAGGCGGCGCGCAGGGGATCGCCCTGACGGCTGCCGAGATGCTGCCGGCGGGTCAGTTCGCGGCAGCGCCCACCCGCGGTGCGGTGGAGGCGCTTCGCCGGTGTCGGATCACGCCAGCGAGCGACGCGGCCAGGATCAGCAGGACCTCCATGACCCCGTACGCCGCCGCGGTCGGCTGGAGGCCGATGGCCCCGACCGCGAGGCCGGCCACCAAAGCCGGGACGCTGAAGGCGGTGTAGCTGACGATGTACATCGTGGCGAACACCTCCCCCCGCTGCTCCGGCGGAGCCGCGTCCCCGAGGGCGGTGACCGCGGAGCGGAACGCCGCGCCGAAGCCGAAGCCGGCGACGACCGATCCGGCGACGTAGAGCGGCAGCGATGCGGTCAGCGTCGCGACGATCGTGGCCGCCACCCCCACGCCGAGAGTGCCGTAGCCGACCCACTCGCGTGACCGGGACGGCAGCGCGGCCGAGACGACGGTGCCCGCGATGCCGGCGGCGAAGAACGCTCCGAGCACGATGCCGACGACGAAGTGGCTGCGCACGCCGAGGACCGTCCCGACCACGGACGAGCCCAGCGAGAGGTACAGGCCGGCGAGCGCCCACGTCGCGGCGATGGACGGGACCAGAGCGAAGAAGATCGGGCGGATCGCGCGCGGGAGTCCGGCGCTCGGCGCGAGCGATCGCCAGATCGACTCTTTCGGAGTCCGCTCGGAGTGCATGCGTTCCGGGACGAACCACACCAGGACGGCGAGCGCCAGATAGACGATGGCGAAGATCCAGAAGACCAGCTGGCGCGGGAAGGGCGCGAACTCCACGAGCGCGCCCGCGAGGACGGCCCCGATCGCGATCCCGAGCGGCGGGACGGCGCTGCTGACGATCGACCCGCGCTGCGGATCCGGCGCGGAATCCATGATCATGGCCGTGATCGTGCCGGTGGCGGCGCCCACCGCGACGCCTTGGACGATGCGGGCCGCCAGGAGGCCTCCGGTGCCCCCGGCGGTCGCGAAGAGCACCATCCCGATCGCGAGGAGCAGGAGCGCTCCGATCGCGACCGGCCGGCGCCCCACCCGGTCGGAGAGCGAGCCGACGGTCAGCAGTGCGACGAGCAGGGCGATGACGTAGACGGCGAAGATCAGGGTGAGGGTGAAGGACGAGAACCCCCACAGGCGCTGATAGACGGGATACAGCGGGGAGGGTGCCGACGCGGCCGTCAGGTTCGCGGCGCCGGCCGCCCCGGCGACGGCGAAGGACGCGGAACGCTTGAACACGGAATCTCCCTTAAAGCTATGAACTTGACTTTAAGCGACCCTACTCGACCGCTTTCTAAAAGCCAAGAAATTAGCGATAATGAATCATGAGCAATTCCGAGACCGCCCGTCGCCCCGGCGGCCGGAGCAGCCGGGTGCAGGACGCCGTGTACGCCTCCGTCGGGCAGCTCATGGGCGAGGGGGTCGAGAGGATCACCTTCCCCGTCATCGCGGAACGGGCCGGGGTGACCCCCACGACGCTGTACCGGCGATGGGATGACGTCAACGCACTCCTGGAGGAGGTCGCCGTCGCCGCCCTGACGCGGGAGGGCGACGCGCTGCCGGACACCGGATCGCTCGAGGGCGACCTGACCGAGTGGGCGACCGTGATCGCCCAGGACATCACCCGCCCCGAGCGGGCACGCTACCTGCGGGCGATGGTCGCGGCGCGCGTGGAGATCGTCTCCCAGTGCGCCGTCACCGACACCCGGCGCGCGCAGGCGGGGGCGATGGTGCGTCGCGCCCGCGACCGGGGCGAGCCCGTGCCCACGGTCCAGCAGATCCTCGATCACGTCGTCGCGCCGCTGTACTACCGCGTCGTCTTCGCCCTCCCCCTGGAACACGACGAGGCGCGGGGGCTGGTCCGCGACACGATGGCGATGGTGGGCTGAGGGGACGTCGGCGGGTGGGGGAGGTCGCCGACCGCGCCCGTGAGATCGCGCCCCCACGCCGATATCGCGCGGAGAGGACTCACGAACGCCCGCGCCCGGACGCCGCTTCGCCGCGGATGAGCTCGAGCCCGCGGCGATACGAGGTCACCGCGAAGTCGGGGAAGCGGGTCGTGAACTTCGACGAGTCGAAGAGGTTGTCGGACGCGTAGCGCGGCAGCAGTTCCTCGAGCTCCCGCACCTGGCCGGAGACGAGACCGGCGGCCTTCAGCGCCCACCGCGGGACGACCGTGTAGTCGATGCGACGACCGAACACCTCCCCCGCCAGCGCGATGAACTCGCGGTACGTAGGCCGCTCGGCAGGGGTGGGGAAGTGCCAGGTCTGCCCGAAGGCGTCGGGGGTGGTGCCGAGGGTCGCCAGCGCGCGGCTCGCGTCGGGCGTCCAGATGAGGGTGCGCCTCCGGTCGTCGCGCACGGGCACGCGGGGCTTCGTGCCCGCCGTCAGCCTGTCGATGACCAGCGTGTTGGTGATGCTCTGCGTGCGGCCGGGACCGTAGAACTCCGGGGCGCGGCCGATGAGCACCGGGATGTCGCCCCGCTCCATCTCCTCGAGCACCATCGCCGCCATCTCGGCACGCACCCGACCCTTGCGGCCGACGGGCGCGAACGGCGTCGTCTCGGTCTGGACGCGGTCGTCCTGCGGGTACATGTACGTGTTGTCGAAGTACGCGAACCTCGCACCGGCCGCGCGAGCAGCATCCAGCGCATTCCGGAGCATGGTGGGGAACTGCTTCTCCCACAGGGCGGTGTCAGCGGGCAGCCCGGCGGTGAAGTAGACGACACTGCTGCCGTCGACGGCCGCGGCGGTCTGCCGGGCATCCAGCAGGTCGGCCCGCACCAGTGCGTCGGATTCATCGACAGCACGGGGGTTGCGACTCACGAGCCTCAGCTCGGCGGCGTGGCCGCGGTGGAGCTCCCGCGCCAGCTCGATGGCGATCTGCCCGTTCGCTCCCAGGATCGTCTGCATCCTCATCCCCGTCCGTGCGATAATGTAAACACTGCTCACATGATGGTAGGAGGCTATGTTAGCGATGTCAACATCAGTGAAGAGCTATCACCACGGCGACCTCCGTGCCGCTCTGCTCGCGGCGGCGGCCGAGAGCCTGGAGGCCGGAGAGGGGTTCTCCCTGCGTGCCGTCGCCCGCCGGGCCGGCGTCTCGCCCACCGCGCCCTATCGGCACTTCGCCGACAAGGACGCGTTGGACGCGGCGGTCGCCGTCGAGGGTTTCGCCGACCTGCGCGCCGACCTCGACGCGGCATTGGCCGCTCTCCCGGCGTCGTCCACGGCCGAGGACGCGATCGCCGGGCTCGGTGTGGCGTACGTCGGGTTCGCGCTGCGTCGACCGGCGGTGTTCCGGCTGATGTTCGGCAACTCGTGCGATGACGCGGACGACGAGCGGGTGCGCGCGTCCCGGCAACTGCACGACGTGCTGAACCAGGCCATCGCGCGCCTCCTGCCCGACGCGGACGTCCCGAACCTGTCCACGGCGCTGTGGGGCATGGCGCACGGGCTAGCGTTCCTGCACCTCGACGGCAAGCTCCGCCCCGAGCCGCCGGCCGAGGTGGCTCAGCGGGTGCGCGCCGCCGTCGCCGCGGTCTTCGCGATGGGGACGGCATCGTGACCCGGCGCATCCTCACCGTCGTCACGAACGTCGGCCACTACGACGACCCCGCCCACCCGACCGGTCTGTGGCTTTCCGAGCTCACGCACGCCTGGGAGGTGTTCGACGCGCACGGCTTCGAGCAGACCCTTGTCAGCCCGCGGGGCGGCGCGACGCCGCTGGAACCGCGGTCGCTGAAGTTCCCCAACGACGACAGGTCGGCCAGGGCATGGCGCGCCGACCCCGCGCGGATGGAGCTGCTGGAGAACACCGCCCGCCCCGATGAGATCGACGCGTCGGACTTCGACGCGATCTACTTCACCGGCGGCCACGCCGTCATGTACGACTTCCCCGACAGCGACGGTCTCCAGCGCATCACCCGGGAGATCTACGAGCGGGGAGGCATCGTCTCCTCGGTCTGCCACGGGTACTGCGGGCTCCTCAACACGACGCTCTCCGACGGCACCCTCCTCGTCGCCGGACGCAGGCTCACCGGGTTCGCCTGGCAGGAGGAAGTGCTCGCCCGGGTGGACAAACTCGTCCCGTACAACGCCGAGGAGGAGATGAAGCGGCGGGGCGCCCGCTACAGCAAGGCCAGACTCCCCTTCGTCTCGTACACGGTCGTCGACGGCACCCTCGTCACCGGGCAGAACCCCGGATCCGCGAAGGCGACCGCCGAGAAGGTCGCCGCGCTGCTCTGAGCCGTCGGCGACCTACCCGTCGCCCAGCGTGAGCGTGAGCGTGACCGTGCGGCCCGCCGCGACCTTCGCCCCGCCCTCGGGCGTCTGCGACACGATGAGCCGTGTGGGCGACGCGGTCGCGGGTTCGCCGTGCCCGCCCAGCAGCGCCACGCGGTATCCGGCGTTGCGAAGCAGTTCGGCGGCCTTGTCGGCGGGCTTGCCGACCACATCGAGCAGTGCGGGCGCGGCGCTGTCGGACGACGACGGAGGCACGGTCTCGCACGCCGTCAGGCCGCCGAGCGTCAGGGCGACGGCGACGCATCCCCCCAGTGCACGGAGGCGGCCACGAGCGATCATGCCTGCATGAAACGACCGGAACCGCCGAGGGTCAACCCGGAGCGCCTCCGTGTCAGGATGGGACGCGTGCCACCGGGCGGGCCGGTGGCCGCGAGCGACCGTCCGAGGGGCGGAGGACGGCGGGGCAGGTGGGAGTCCGCGTTCCACACGGGCAGCGACGAGGCCGGGCCCGGAGGCTGGTCGCCGCCGCGATCGCGCTGGCCGTCGGCTCGCTGCTGCTGACCGGTGGCGCCCTGAACGCGACCGCGGCCCCCGCGCAGGCCGGACCCGCAGGGCGCGCGCCGACCGTCGCCGCTGCCGGCGTCGACGACTTCTCGTTCGCGAGCTTCGACGGCGACTACCGGCTCGGCCGCGATGCGGAGGGGCACTCGACGCTCACCACCGTCGAGACGCTGGTGGCGCGATTCCCCCAGACCGACCAGAACCACGGCATCCGGCGCAAGCTGATCGAGGACTACAACGGCCAGCCGACCGGCCTGACGGTCGTGTCGGTGACCGACGAGAACGGCACCCCGCGCGCATACACGAGCGACTCCGACGACGGGATCCTCTCGCTGACGATCGCGGCGAAGGGCTACGTGCACGGCGATCAGACCTACGTCATCACCTACCGGCAGACGAACGTCACGCGTTACTTCCCCAACACGAACGACGACGAGTTCTACTGGGATGCCAACGGTACCGCCTGGGCGCAGCCCTTCGACCGGGTGACGGCGACCGTGCACCTCGGCTCCGGCCTGGCCGCGGCCCTGAAGGGGACTCCGTCGGCGTATCGCGGGGTGCAGGGCTCCACGCAGCCCGCGACCGTCGAGCGGACGGACGACGGCTTCCGCTTCAGCGCCGAGCGGCTCGGTGCGGGCGAGAACCTGACCTTCGCGATCGGCTTCGCCCCCGGAACCTTCACCGCGCGCGCGGACGGACTGTTCGACACCGGCTGGGGCTACGCGGCCGTCGCCGGGCTCCTGCTCAGCATCCTGGCGCTGATCGCCGCCATCGTGGTGCGCGTGCGCCTGCTGCGCGACGCCCCGGGGCGCGGCACGATCATCCCCGAGTACGTCCCGCCGAAGGAGGGGCTGCTGCTCGCGGCGGACATCACACGGCGCACCCAGAAGGCGGTCGCCGCGCAGACCCTCGACCTCGCGGTGTCGGGGCGGGTACGCGTGCTGCAGTCCACCGGCTTCTTCGGCCGCGCCACCTACACGCTGGAGTTCGTCTCGACGGAGGCGACGGGACGGCAGGCGCTGCGCGAGCCGCACCCGACGACCGACGAGCTGCAGTTCCTCCGGGCCCTGTTCGGCGACGAGCTCACCCCGGCCACCACGCTGGAGCTCGGGTCGACCAACTCGCGGGTCGCCCGCGCGATCTCGGCCGTGCTGAAGCGCGTGCACACGGACGCCACCGGCTTCGGCTACCGCACCTCCGGACCACGCGGACCTATCCGCGCCGTCTTCTTCACCGCGCTGGGCGCGACCGCACTCGCCGTCCTCGGCTCGGTGATGTGCATCGTCGGCGTGTTCGGCGGCGGGTGGATCGTCCTGACCCTCCTCGGGTCGCTCGCCCTGTTCGCCACCACCGCCGTCCTGCTGTCGCGCTCACCTTTGACCGCGACCGGCACCGCCCTGCGCGAATACGTGGACGGCCTGCGGATGTACGTCCACCTCGCCGAGGCGGACCGCATCCGCTACCTGCAGTCGCCGCAGGGGGCGGAGCGCGTGCCCGTCGCCGTGGGCGATCCGCGCGAGATGCTCAACCTCACCGAGCGCCTCCTCCCCTGGGCCGTGCTGTTCGGGGATGAGAAGGAGTGGCTGGCCGAACTCGGACGGTTCTACGAACAGACCGGCCAATCGCCGACCTGGTACGCCGGCCAGACCGCCTTCAACGTCGCGGTGCTCTCCCAGATGGTCAGCGGGATCTCCGCCAGCACGACCATCGCGAGCAGCTCGTCCTCCGGCGGCACCGGAGGCGGCGGGTTCTCCGGGGGCGGCGGGGGTGGCGGAGGCGGCGGGGGCGTTTGAGTCCGCACCGGCCTCGACGCGTCTAGGCCGCGTCGCCCCCGGCCGGAACGTGCTCCAGACCGAGCCCCGGCTGCCCGTAGGTGCCGATCACTTCGCCGATCACGATGCGGTAGGCGCCGATCCAGCGTTCGTGCAGGCGCTTGGCCTCGCGGTGGGTGTCCATGCCGATGAGCTGCTGGAGGGCCTCCCGGCTGTCCCAGTAGTACACCTCGGAGTGGAGGCCGGAGTCGTCGTTGGTCCACGACTCCTCTCCCAGGAACCCCGGGATGGCCCGGGCGCGCGCGGCGATCTCGTCGTTGAGGCGGTGGAACTCGTCGTCGTACGGCTTGGCCTCGAAGATGAAGGTGGAGGTGAACATCAGGCCGGGTTGTCCTGCAGCCAGGCGAGCACCTGCTGGGCGTGGGTGTTCGGCGGGAAGATCGGGTAGAAGGCGTGCTCGATGACGCCGTCGCGGATGACGAGGGTCAGTCGCGCGTACAGGCGGTCGTGCCCCTCGGCCGCGAACGTCGGCAGGGCGAGCGCGTCCCCGAGCCGGAAGCCCTCGTCGGAGAGCATCGTGAACGGGAGCCGCAGGCGGTCGACGACCTCGGCCTGGTAGTCGGTGGGCTGGCTGGAGAACCCGTAGACGGCGCTCACGCCGGCGGCCGTGAGCTCGTCGTGGTGGTCGCGGAAGTCGCAGGCCTCGGTGGAGCAGCCGCGGGCGCCGGGGATGGCATCCCAGCCGTCGGGGAGGTCGACGCCCGGACGCCCGGTCAGCGGGTACAGGTAGATCACGGTGCGTCCGCCGCCGAGCCGGGCGAGGTCGACGACCCGGCCGTCGGTGGCGGTGAAGGCGAGCGCGGGCGCGGGTGTGCCCGGGAGGTGGTCGGCCGCGCCGTCGTCGTCGGGGACCGGCAGTCCGGTGGGCAGCGTGGTGTAGTCGGTCATCGTGGTCTCCTTCTGGAAGGTCCGGGACGCGCCCTCGTCGAGCCTGCGGACGAGTTCCGCGCGGCGCGTCTGGAGGGTGGCGACGATGCGGTCGATCTCGGCGATGCTGTCGCGGTAGGCGGCGAGCGAGGACACGCACTCGTCGCCGTGCTCGTGCCCGAGCTCGAGGCACTCCAGGAACGGGACGGTGTTCCTGGCCGTGATGCCCGTCGACGCGAGCTCGCGGATCTCCACGACCGCCCGCAGGTGGCCGTCGTCGTACTCGCGATAACCGTTCGCCGCCCGCGCCGGCCGCACCAGGCCGAGGCGCTCGTAATAGCGCACCGCCTTGGTCGAGACGCCGGCGCGCTGCGCCAGTTCACCGATCCGCATCCGCACCTCCGAGAAGAACGCTAGACCTTGCCCCGCGGGACAAGGTCAAGTTCACCAGAGGCGGCCGGCCACGTCGACGGATGGCGGAGCACCCGGTCGACCGTCCCGGGCGCGCCCGGAGCCGCCGCCAGGTGCTCGAGCCCCAGTTCGATCAGGGCGAGACGCGCGCGAAGGACGGCGGCGCGCGGCACGCCCACAGCCTCCGCGAGCTGCGCGTGGCTCAGCCGAGTGACCCCGTCGGCCCCCACCCCGGAGGCTTCAGCCCTCGCGACGGCGAGCAGTGTCACCCGGTCGATCCCCGTCGCAGCGAGGACCGGTTGCGCGGCCGACCCCGCCAGGACGTGACCCACCGCGGCGATCCAGGCGCCCGGGTCGACGGCGGACGGCTCGCGCATCATCCGCTCGGCCGGAGCAGACCCACGACTCTGCAGCGCAGTCGCCGCCATGGCCCGACGCGGACCGGCTCCACGCGGTCGACGGCCCCCTCGTCCGGACCGCGCGGGGCGAACTCGACGAGATCGCACCGCGTGCAGCTGAACAGCTGACGGTGGACCGCCAGCCCCACGCCGTAGTACGGGTTGACGACCATCCGCACCGGGGCGCCGCAGCGGGCGCAGCGACGGGGTCGCCTCGGCGTGTCCGACTCATCCATCGGACGTCTCGGACGCGGTTCTGTGGTGCATGCGCTGCCGCCTCGGGATGGTTCGGTGCCTGCGGGTGCACAGGCGGGAGGGGTCCCGGTGATCCTCCCCACCCGAAGGGGAGGATCACCGGCGATCGTCGCCGCCCGGGGCGGCGGCGACGGTTTCACGCTATGCACGGCGCTCGGGTATCGATATCCGCTCAGCGCGGATTGCTGTCCGATCTGCGCGAGGGGCTCGTGGGGCGTCAGGATTCGACGCATACAATCGCGGCATGCGATCCGACGTGAACGAGATGTTCGGCAGCCGCCGCATCGCAGCGGGTCGCGGCGTCGAGCAGGCCAGGCACGCGCTGTCCGATGTGTTCCTGCCGGTCGACTTCCCCTCCGCGGCGCCCGCGAGCGTGATCGACCTGAAGCTCAACGCCGTGACCGTGGGCCGGACCACCTGCGGCTTCATGCGGTTCCGGGAGGCCGTGCGCATCAGGACCGCGGAGGCGGAGAACTACCACGTGGACATCCCGGTCGGCGGCCGCGCGACGATGCGGGCCGCCCTGTCCGCTCCGGTGTACGGCACCCCGAGGACCGCCGCGGTCTTCATGCCCGGGCGGCCGGTCGAGCTCGATTGCGGCGAGGGGTTCTCGCAGCTCGCGCTGATGATCCCGCGCGAGCGGCTGCAGCGCGAGCTCGAGCACCTGCTCGGCTCCCGCGCCGCCGGTCCGCTCGAGTTCTCGGCGGAGCTGAGCCTGTCGACCCCCGGCGGTCGCCTCGTGATGCAGACGCTCCGGATGATCGATCACGCGTCCGCCCAGGCCGACGGAGCGCTGGCCCACCCGCTGGCCGCGCAGCGCTTCGAGCAGGTGCTGGTGCACAGCCTGCTGTTCTCGCAGCCGCACAACTACTCGACCCGGCTGGCCCTCCCGACCCCGGCGGCGGGAGGCGGACCCGTCTCGCGAGCGGTGGACCTGCTGCGGAACAGCCCCGCGCATCCGTGGACCGTCGCCGAGCTGGCGGCGGTCGTCTCCGTGAGCGTCCGGAGCCTGCAGGAGGGCTTCCGCCGATCGCTCGACACCACCCCGATGGCGTATCTCCGCACCCTCCGGCTCGAGCGCGTCCACGACGATCTATCCACGGCGGAGCCCGGTTCGGTGAGCGTGACCGAGGTGGCCGCACGGTGGGGGTTCGTGCACCTCGGCCGGTTCGCGGCGGCGTACCATCGCGCCTTCGGCGAGCGCCCGTCCGCCACCCTGCGCCGATGAGCGCCCGGGCGTCCCGGCGCGCCACCGGTCGCGGCCTCGTGATCGCCATCACGGTCGGTCTCGCCGTGCTGGTGCTGGCCGGCGCCGGGTATCTCGCGTATCTGATGGCCTCGGGATACTTCTCCGATCAGGTCGCGAGCGGGTCGGTGCCGCCGCGGGACAGCGCCGCGCAGCTCGCGCCCGGCCTGTTGCGGGCGCTGGAGGCGGGCGACCGGGAGGCGGTCGACAGGATGGTGCCCGGCTCGCCGGCGGTCGAGGTCGACGAGGTGATGGGCCTGTGCGCGGGCCAGCACGACGCGGGCATCCATCCGAACCTCAGCGAGAGCAACGGCCCCCAGGCGGTGCTCGTCGTCGCGGACGGCCAGCCGGCGTACACCGTCCCCCGCGCGGGGTCGTGCAGCTGGTGGATGTACTGGGATCAGGACCACCGGTCCTGGACGATCGGGACGGTCGTCGGCAGCCCGGAGCCCGAGGTGCCGACCGGCGGGTGAGCGGCTGAGGGCTGGGCGGCGGATGGGCGAAGGAGCGCCGAACCGTCAGCCGCCGAGCAGGGCGTTCCCGAGGTCGGTGCGGAAGTAGAGCACGCTCCGCCCGTACCGCGTCGACGTCAGCAGCCGCGCATCCCGCAGCGCGCGGAGGTGCTGGTTGACCGCCGCCGTGGTGACGCCGAACCGCGCGGCGAGCTCGGTCGAGGAGGCGGGCTCGGCGATCGCGTGCAGCAGGGTCGTGCGGGTGCGCCCGATCAGGGCGACGAGGGCGCGGTCGTCGACGGCCTCCCCCGCCTCCCACATGACGCCCTGGCCGCGGGCGGCGTAGAGGATCATCGGGGGCTCGCCGGCCGCGATGGGGGCGGAGACCCGGCGGGAGAACATCGTCGGGACCAGCGTCAGGCCGTGGCCGCCGATCACCTCGTGCCGGTGGATGCGGGTGTGCAGCGTGACCGACAGCACCCGATCGGCGAAGCGGAGGTTCGGGGAGATGCCGTTCAGCATGCCGGTGAGGCCGGCCCGGGCGAACTCCCGCCCGCGGTGCACGATGTCCGCCTCGAGGATGCGCCGCATCCGCGGCCAGTGGGGCGCGAAGGCGGCGCTCCAGTACTCGGCGAGCGCGTCGACCATGCGATCGATCGCCCGGCGAGGGTCGCCGCGGAACGGCACGGGGAGCTCGCCGTGCACCTCGAGGAGCTGCCGGCGGAAGCGGTCGGCGTCGAGGCGGCGCAGGGCGTCGAGCTCGTCGTCGATGCGCGTGAGCGGGGACGACGGCCGCGGGTTGAGGAAGTCGGGGGTGGAGAGGCCACCGTTCACCAGCGCGAGCAGGGCATCCTGATCGAGACCGCGACGGGCGTCCTCGGTGAGCCGGACCCACGGCAGCTGGAGGGGGTAGAGCTCCGGCCGCGTGAGCGCGCGGATCGAGAGGCCCAGCTCGCAGAGCGGCGAGAGCGCAAGGCGGACCGCGCCGACGTCGTCCTCGTCGAGCTCGTACGTCAGCATGAAGCAATACGCTACATCAGTTCGCCGTCAGCGACCCCGCTGGAATAACGGACGTGTGCCCGTCCTCCCTCGCCTCCGCCCTCCCGCCCTCACCGCTCTCGGCGATCCAGTGCTGCGGATCCTCGCGTCCGCCGCCCTCGTCAACGCGCTCGGGCGCGGCGTCTTCCTGACGCTGTCGATCCTGTACCTGACCCTCGCCGCCGGCCTGTCGGCGGCCGCCGTCGCCGTCGTCCTCACCATCGCCAGCGGGGTCGGCGTGCTCACCTCGGTGGTCGCGGGCCATCTGGCGGACCGGGTCTCCGCCCGCCTGCTGCTCGTCGTCCTGGTAGCGGCCGAGGGATGCGCGCTCATCGTCTTCACCTGGTCGCCGGCCGTGGTCGTCGTGGCCGCGATCGCCTCCCTCACGATCGGAGCGAACCGCGCCTCCAACGCGGTGCGCTCGGCGATCGTGGCCCGCGCCTTCGAGGGGCCGGCCCGGGCGGCGACGCGCGCCGTCCTGCGCACCGTCGCGAACGCCGGGATCGCCGCAGGCTCGGCCGCAGCCGGCATCCCCGTGCTCATCGGCTCGCCCGCGGCCTATCGCGTCACCTTCATCGTCGCGGGATGCACGACGCTCGCCGGAGCGGTGACGCTGCTCGCCCTCCCGCGCTCCGTCGACGGCCGGGCGCCCTCCACCGTCGGCGCCGTCTCGCACCCGACCGCGCCGCTGGGCCGGTCGCCGTTCCGCGACCCCCGCTACCTCGCGCTCACGCTGCTGGCGGGCGTCTTCGCGATGCAGTTCGGCGTGGCCGAGGTCGCCCTCCCGCTCTG
>Ga0153921_1000497_pt1 | contig 20878 bp, 16 predicted proteins | sample TSNJ005MetaG_FD_104691 | JGI IMG/M metagenome (GOLD analysis project Ga0153921, IMG submission 104691) | Attine ant fungus gardens microbial communities from New Jersey, USA - TSNJ005 MetaG | ecosystem: Host-associated > Fungi > Mycelium > Unclassified | place: USA: New Jersey, Brendon T. Byrne... | reverse complement strand
GCGCTCATCGCGCTGGCCCGGGCGGCTGGTGGCCTGGCCGGCGATATCGTCAAGGCGAAGGTGCTGGAGGTGGCCGTGGCGCGCAAGCGCATCGCCCTGACCCGGCGCCTGGACGACACCCCCGGCCAGGCCACCAGCCGCCCGGGCCAGCGCGATGAGCGCGGCCAGGGGCAGGGACCGCGCCGCGACGCCGGCGGCCAGAACCGTGGGCCAAACCGGGGCCAGGGTAATGGTGGCCGTCCCGCCCAGTCCGGGCCCCCGGCCAACAACGCCCTGGCTGAGGCCTTCGCCCGCGCCAAGCGCAGTTGAGGACCGTGTCCCCCGTCACGCTTGATTGGTGGCGGGGGACTTGTCGATTTTCCCCGTGATTGCGCACACTTGCGCCTGAGGGGGGCGTTCGGCCACCCCGCTGCCGCTGGGGAGGGCCATGACGCCAGCACCATCCGTTGCTCGTACCGGCGGCCGCAGCGTTCCGCTGTGGTCGGCGCCTGCCCGTGCCGGCAGGGGACCGGATTGATGCCGGGCCAGGGCACCCACGGCAATGGACTGCTGGAGCGCCGCCTGCAGGAACTGGCGGAAGAGCGTCGCCGCCTGGCGATGATCATCGACGGTACCGCTGCGGGAACCTGGGAATGGAACGTGCAGACCGGCGAGATGCGGGTCAACGCGCGCTGGGCCGAGATCGTCGGTTACCGCCTGGAAGAGCTGGAACCGATCTGCCAGAAGACGTTCCTGAAGCTGGTCCATCCCGATGACATTGCGCTGTCCGATGCGGCGCTGGACGACCATTTCGAAGGGCGCAGCGACAACTACGCCTGCCTGCTGCGCATGCGCCACAAGAACGGCCAGTGGATCTGGATCCAGGACCGCGGCCGCGTCTTTGAATGGGACGGGCAGGGCAGGCCGCTGTGGATGGCCGGTGCCCATGCCGATGTCACCGAGCTACAGCAGGCGAGGCAGGACGCGGCCGAGACCCGGCAACGCTTGCAGGCCGTGGTCGATGCGTCCGATGAGGTGGCGGTGATCGCCACCGATACCGATGGCACCATCACCCTGTTCAACACGGGTGCGGAGCGCCTGCTGGGCTACAGCGCAGCGGAGGTGGTCGGCCAGCGCCGGCTTGATGCGTTCCACGATCCGGAGGAGCTGAAAGCCTGGCTGAGGCCGCTGGCCGATGCCGAGGGCAACCTTCCTGACGTGTTCGAAGCGCTCAGTGCCCGCGCCGACGGGCAGACCTATTCGCGGCAGTGGACGTTGCTGCGCAAGGAGGGCCTGCCACGCCAGGTACGCCTGTCGATCAGCCGCATGGAGGGCGCCGAGGGCGCGCGCATCGGCTACGTCGGCATGGCCATCGACATCACCGAGATCCTGCAGGCGCGCGCCGAGGCACGGCTGTCGGCGGAGAAGTTCGCAGGCGCCTTCACGTCTGCGGCGCTGGGCATGGCCCTGGTCTCGCTGGAGGGGCGCTGGCTGGACGTCAACGACGCGTTGTGCCGGATCCTGGGTTATCCTCGCGAAGAGCTGCTGCAGGTCGATTTCCAGCGCCTGACCCATCCTGATGACCTGCAGACCGACCTGGCTCTGGTGCAGGACCTGCTGGCCGGACGGCGCAGCCACTACCACCTTGAAAAGCGCTATCTCGACCGCGATGGCCGCATCATCTGGGCGCGGCTGTCGGTGTCGCTGGTGCGCGCCGAGCACGGCGAACCGCTGCATTTCGTGTCGCAGATCCAGGACATCACCGCCCAGCGCAGTAGCGAGCAACGCCTGTTCGAGAGTGAACAGCGCACCCGCATCACCCTGGATGCGGTGGCCGACCTGGTGCTCAGCGTCAGCCTCGATGGCCGCATCGACTACGCCAATGCAGCTGCGGTACGCACCCTGGCCGGCGATGGCGCGATGTCGTTGGCCGGGCACAAGGTGCAGGATGTGCTGGCGTTGACTACCGAATACGCGCCCGGCTCGGTACTGGACGTGTCGGTACTGCTGGACCCGGAGAGCAACGCGGTGGACCTGCACGCCGACCTGCTGCTGCGCCTGGGCACGGCTACGGTGCCGGTGGACCTGACCCGTGCCTGGCTGCGCGATGACGAAGGCCATGTGCGCGGCGCGGTGTGGGTGCTGCGCGACGACACCCAGCAGCGGGCGCGCCAGCGCGAAGCCCGTCACTTGGCCGAGATCGATCCGCTTACCGAACTGAGCAACCGCCGCGGTTTCGAGGTGCACCTGCAACAGGCGATCACCCGCGTCGAGCGCACCGGCCAGGCCGCCTCGCTGATGTACATCGATCTGGACCGCTTCAAGCCGGTCAACGACACCTGGGGCCACCTGGCCGGCGATGCCGTGCTGTGGGCGGTGGCCAGTGTGCTGCGCCACGGCGTGCGCGATTCGGACGTCGTTGCGCGGCTGGGCGGTGACGAATTCGCAGTGATCCTGTCCGGTTGTACGCCGCGTCGTGCGGCCCGTATCGGTGGCGAACTGCTGCACACGCTGGCCTCGCTGTCGATTCCGTGGGACCAGCACCGGTTGCGGGTGGGTGCCAGCATCGGCATCGCGCCGTTGGCGGGCGGCATGAGCGTGGACCAGGCGGTGGCCGCTGCCGATGCCCAGTGCTACCGGGCCAAGGCCATGGGGCGCAACAACGTGCAGGTGCAGGGTGAGCTGTCCGAGCTTCCGGGTGAGGACGGCGAGCCGGGCTGAACCGGCCCGCACCATCGCGGTCGATGAAGGATGTTTCATTTGCCCGCGCCGGCTGATTTGGCGAGCATGGGCCAGTCTGGACTTCAGCGGTGCCCATGTCGCGCGTATTGACCATCGAGGATGACGCCATCACTGCCCAGGAGATCGTGGCCGAGCTGGGCAGCCATGGCCTGCAGGTGGACTGGGTGGCCGACGGCCGCGAAGGCCTGGTGCGTGCGGCCAGTGGCGACTATGACGCGATCACGCTGGATCGCATGCTGCCCGGGCTGGATGGCCTGGCCATCGTCACCACCCTGCGCCGGATCGGCATCGACACGCCCGTGCTGATGCTCAGCGCGCTGTCGGATGTAGACGAGCGAGTACGCGGCCTGCGCGCTGGCGGCGATGACTACCTGACCAAGCCGTTTGCCTCGGACGAGATGGCGGCGCGGGTGGAGGTGCTGCTGCGTCGCCGCCAACGCCCGGCCAGCAACGAGACCCTGCTGTGCGTGGGCGATCTGCAGCTGGACCTGCTGGCGCGTACCGCTCATCGTGGCGGGCGCAGCCTGAGCCTGCTGCCGACCGAGTTCAAGCTGCTGGAATACCTGATGCGCAACGCCGGCCAGGTGCTGACCCGGATGATGCTGTTCGAGGAAGTGTGGGGTTATCACTTCGACCCGGGCACCAACCTGATCGACGTCCACATCGGCCGCCTGCGTCGCAAGCTGGACCAGGCCGATGCGCCGTCGTTGATCCGTACCGTGCGCGGTAGTGGCTATGTCCTCAGCGAAACTGTCTGACGGTTGGCGTTCGTCCAGCAGCCGTCTGCTGGGCTTGTACAGCCTGCTGTTCGTGGCCTGGTCGTGCGTGCTGCTGGGAGTGCTGTACTGGAGGGTGTCGCTGTATCTGGACGAGCTGGCACAGTCGGCGGTGCTGCAACGTGCGCACCTGTTCGAGCATTTCACCGGTGATGGCCTGACCGCAGCGCTGCGCGAGAACCGCCGCTACGACCTGCATGGCATCGATGCCTACGGGTTGTTCACGCCCGACGGCCAGCCGATTGCCGGGATGCTGAAGTCGCTGCCGGCGCAGCTGCCGCTTGATGGCAGCGCGCATCCGGTGTCGGGCCTGCCGATCGCTGATGTGAATGCGCGCGGCAAACGCGGCTTCGGCCTGGCGATGCCGACCCGCGATGGCCGCGTCCTGGTGCTGGTGCGTTACAGCGGACCATTGAACGAGGTCAATCACCTGATCCTCGACGCGCTGTTGTGGGGCGTGTCGTTGACCCTGCTGCCAGGCCTGCTTGGCTGGCATCTCTTGCGGCGACGGCCACTGCGCCGCATCCAGGCCATTGAACAGGCCACCGCGCGCATCGTCGCTGGCGACCTCGGCCAGCGCCTGCCGCTGGCCAACCGTCGCGATGAACTGGACATGCTGGCGGCCATCGTCAACGCCATGCTCGACCGCATCGAGCAGTTGATGACCGAGGTCAAAGGTGTGTGCGACAACATCGCCCACGACCTGCGTACACCGCTGACGCGCGTGCGCGCGCAGCTGTACCGCATGCGCCAGCAGGTACAGGACGATGATCCGCAGGCGCTGCCGCTGGAGCAGGTACTGGAAGAAACCGACACACTGATGGCGAGGTTCCGCGCGCTGTTGCGGATCTCCGAGCTGGAAGATCACCAGCGCCGTTCCGGGTTCGGCACGCTGGCGCCGGAAGCGCTGCTGCAGGAGATCCACGCGTTCTACGCGCCGCTGGCGGAGGAGAAGGGGCAGTGGCTGCAGCTGGAACTGGCCGCTGACCTGCCCGGCGTGGTGGGCGACCGTGGCCTGTTGTTCGAGGCGATCGGCAACCTGCTCGACAACGCGATCCGGTTCGCGCCGGAAGGTGGCCGCGTGCAGCTGTCGGCCCTGGTGGAGGAGGGTGCTACCTGCATCGTGGTGGAGGATTCGGGGCCCGGCATTCCCGAAGCCGAACGCAGCCTGGTGTTCCAGCGTTTCCATCGTGCGGAGGCCAGCAAGGGCGGAGGATTCGGCCTGGGCCTGTCGATCGTGGCAGCCATCGCGGGCCTGCACGGGTTCCGCTTGCAGGTGGCGCAGTCCACGCTGGGCGGCGCGCGTTTCAGCCTGCTGTGCCGGCCGCAGGTGCTATAGAGGGTGTTCTTTTTTGCAGGGCTTGCAGCCCTGCACCTGCCGAAGCAACGTCAACTTCAAAAGCCTGCATTCCGTGGGATGGCGGGGTGGGTCCGGCTGCGGGGGGCGCCGTAAATACGTCCTTGTAGGCTCGGTCGCCGCATCCATGCGGCTCACGCCCCCGCTACCGGACCCACCCGCCTTCGACAGTTTTCCGCTGCTGTTGGTGCCAGCTGCTGCTGGTGGGTGCCGACCTTGGTCGACTGCTCTGGTAGGTGTCGACCTTGGTCGACACGGTAGATCCACGCCATGCGTGGATGAATCATTCGATATCTGACGGATGTGTCGACCAAGGTCGACACCTACCAACAGCCGTCGGAACCTGTCGAAGGTGGGGCGGTGTCGGAGTGCGGGGTGTCAGCCGCATGGATGCGGCTGCCAAGCCCCCAGGGATGGGTTCACGGCGTCCCCGCACTCCGACACCGGCCCACCATCCCACGGAATGCCCGCTGTTGCTGCTGCTGTTGCCGGCCAGCGGCCGGCACTACCGCAGGTGCAGGGCGCAGCCCTGCAACAAAACCCCTTCATGAAATATGTTTCATCTGCGGCACAGCCTTGTTTTAGCTGGCAGCGCCGATACTTGCCGGCCTGCGCTGCCCGCGGTGGGCAGTGGCACCGTTGGAGAGCCGCATGCTCGGGTTGGTCAGGACCGCGCTCAACAAGCCTTACACCTTCGTGGTGATGGCCATTTTCATCTGCATCGTCGGTCCGCTCAGCGCACTGCGCACCCCCACTGACGTGTTTCCCGATATCGGCATCCCGGTCATCGCCGTGGTCTGGCAGTACACCGGCCTGTCGCCGGATGCGATGGCCGGGCGGGTGATCTCGCCGTACGAGCGTGCGCTCAGCACCACCGTCAACGACATCGCGCATATCGAATCGCAGTCGCTGGCCGGCATGGGCGTGGTCAAGGTGTTTTTCCAGCCGGGCGTGGACATCCGCACTGCCAATGCGCAGATCACCGCGATCTCGCAGACCATGGTCAAGCAGATGCCGGCAGGCATGACGCCGCCACTGATCCTCAACTACAGCGCCTCGACCGTGCCGGTGCTGCAGATGGCGTTCTCCAGCCCGACGCTGGGGGAATCGCAGATCCGCGATCTTGCGCAGAACACGGTCCGCCCGCCATTGACGTCGATCCCGGGCCTGGCCATTCCCGCCCCCTACGGCGGCAAGCAGCGCCAGATCACCCTCGACCTGGACCCTCAGGCGATGGCGGCCAAGGGGCTGTCGGCGCAGGACGTGGGCAACGCGCTGGCGGCGCAGAACCAGATCACCCCGGTCGGTACCGCCAAGCTGGGCAGCAACGAGTTCACCGTGCTGCTCAACAACAGCCCCACCGAGATCGAGGCGCTGAATGACCTGCCGATCCGCACCGTCAATGGTGCGGTGGTCACCATCGGCCAGGTTGCCCATGTGCGCGATGGCTCGCCGCCGCAGACCAACATCGTGCGCGTCAACGGCGGCCATTCGGTGCTGATGGCCGCGTTGAAGAATGGCGATGCGTCCACGCTCACGCTCGTCAGCAGCATGCGGGCGATGCTGCCGAAGATCGGGGAGTCGCTGCCGCCGTCGCTGAAGATCTCGTTGCTGGGCGATGCCTCGACCTTCGTGCGCGAATCGATCAGCAGCGTCGCCCGCGAGGGCATCATCGCTGCGCTGCTGACCAGCGTGATGATCCTGGTGTTTCTCGGCAGCTGGCGTTCGACCGTCATCATCGCGGCCTCGATTCCGCTGGCGGTGCTGTCGGCCATCGCGCTGTTGTCGGCCGCCGGGCAGACCCTCAACGTGATGACGCTGGGCGGCCTGGCGCTGGCGGTGGGCATCCTGGTCGACGATGCCACGGTCACCATCGAGAACGTCAACTGGCACCTGGAGCAGGGCAAGGGCGTGCGCGAGGCGATCCTTGATGGCGCCGCGCAGATTGTCGGCCCGGCATTCGTGTCGCTGCTGTGCATCTGCATCGTGTTCGTGCCGATGTTCCTGCTCGATGGCATCGCCGGTTACCTGTTCCGGCCGATGGCGCTGGCCGTCATCTTCGCCATGGGCAGCTCGTTCGTGCTCTCGCGCACCCTGGTGCCGACCATGGCGCTGTACCTGCTGCGTCCGCATCGCGTGGAAGGCGGAGTCGGCCATCATCCCGAGGACGCCTTCCTCAACCATCACGAAGGCGACCATCCGCAGCCGCGTCGCGCTCGCCTGACGGCCGCGCTGGTGCGCTGGCAGCAACGTTTCGAGGCAGGCTTCTCCGCCACCCGCGATCGATACCATGCGCTGCTCGGCCTGGCGCTGGCCCACCGCAGCCGATTCCTGCTGAGCTTCATGGCCTGCGTGCTGGTGTCCTTCGCGCTGCTGCCAACCCTGGGTCAGGACTTCTTCCCGGCCACCGAAGCCGGCGCGCTGTCGCTGCACGTACGCCTGCCGCTGGGTACGCGCATCGAGGAAACCGCGGCGATGTTCGATCGCATCGAAACACGCATCCGCCAGGAAGTGCCGCCGCATGAGATCGATGCCATCGTCGACAACCTCGGCCTGCCGATGACCGGCATCAACATCGCCTACAGCGCCAGCGGCACCATTGGCCCGCAGGATGGTGACATCCAGGTGTCGCTGAAGCCGGGCCATGGCGATGCAGCCGAGTACGCGCGGCGCCTGCGGGAGGTGCTGCCGACGGCTTTCCCGGGCGTCAGCTTTGCGTTCCTGCCGGCCGATACCAGCAGCCAGATCCTCAACTTCGGTTCGCCGGCACCGCTGGACGTGCGCATTGCCGGGCCGGATGCCGCTGGCAATCGGGCCTATGCACAGGAACTGCAGCGTCGCCTGCGGCACGTGCCGGGTCTGGTCGACCTGCGCCTGCAGCAGCCCGATGGCTATCCGACCCTGAAGGTGGATGTCGATCGCCTGCGTGCCAATGGCCTGGGCATTACCGAACGCGATGTCACCAACAGCATGGTGGCGTCACTGGCCGGCAGCAGCCAGGTTGCTCCGACCTTCTGGTTGAGCCCGAAGAATGGCATTTCCTACAGCGTGGTCGCGGCCACGCCGCAGTACCGCATGGACAGCCTGGCGGCGCTGCAGGCGCTGCCGGTGACCGGCAGCAGCGGTACGCCGCAGGTGCTGGGCGGCCTGGCTGATATCCAGCGAGGCTCCAGTTCAGCAGTGGTCACTCACTACAACGTGCAGCCCACGCTGGACCTGTATGCCAGCGTTCAGGACCGTGACCTGGGTGCAGTGGCGGCCGATGTGCAGAAGGTCATCGATGGGATGGCCGGCCAGCGGCCACGGGGTACCGAGGTGGGCCTGCATGGGCAGATCGATGCGCTGCATGTGGCGTTCACCGGACTCGGCTACGGCCTGCTGGCTGCGATCGTGCTGATCTACCTGCTCATCGTCATCAATTTCCAGTCCTGGACCGATCCGTTCGTGATCATTACCGCATTGCCGGCGGGCCTGGCGGGCGTGGTCTGGATGTTGTTCCTGACCCACACCACGCTGTCGGTGCCCGCGTTGACCGGCGCCATCCTGTGCATGGGAGTGGCCACGGCCAACTCGATCCTGGTGGTCAGCTTCTGCCGCGAGCGCCTGGCCGAGCATGGTGACGCGGCCAAGGCTGCGCTTGAAGCAGGATTCACCCGTTTCCGTCCGGTCTGCATGACAGCGCTGGCGATGATCCTGGGCATGCTGCCGACCGCACTGTCCACCGAGCAGAACGCGCCACTGGGCCGCGCGGTGATCGGCGGCCTGTTGCTGGCGACCTGCGCCACGTTGTTGTTCGTTCCGGTGGTGTTCGCATTGGCCCACTCCCGCAAAACCCGTACTGCTCCTGCCGGAGAACCCCTGCATGTCTGACTCTTCGCTGCCGCAGCGCTCGCTGCGCCGTCCTTTGATTCTGGCCGCTGCTGTTGCACTCGTCCTGGTGGCGGGTGGCCTTGCCCTGCGCGCACAGCAGGCACACGCCGTGGTCGAGTGGACCGAGCGCCAGGCGGTCCCGTCCGTGCAGGTGGTTGTCGCCGGTGAAAAAAGTGCTGCAGGAACAATGACCCTGCCGGCACACCTGAGTGCCTGGACAGAGGCACCGATACATGCTCGTGTAGGCGGCTACCTGAAGTCGTGGAGCGCCGACATCGGCCAGGCGGTCAAGGCTGGACAGGTGCTGGCGGTGATCGACAGCCCGGAACTGGACCAGCAGATCGCCCAGGCCCACGCCCACCTGCTGCAGGTACAGGCAGACGCAGCGTTGGCCAAGGTCAGCGCTGAGCGTTGGCAAGGCATGCTCGGCAGCCATTCGGTGTCGCGCCAGGAAGCCGACGAGAAGCAGGCCAATGCGGTGGCCGCACAGGCCAGCGTGGAAGCGGCGCAGGCCGACTATGCGCGGCTGCAGGAGCTCGGTCGCTACCGCACCCTGCGTGCGCCGTTCGATGGCACCGTCACCTCGCGGCAGACCGATGTTGGCCAGCTGATCCGTGCCGACGACAGTGGTCGCGAGCTGTTCAACATCGCCGATACCCGCCGCTTGCGCCTGATGGTGCCGGTGCCGCAGAACAGCGCGGCCAGCATCCGCTCCGGGCTGCAGGCCACGCTGCAGGTGCCGGGCCAGGAAGGGCGTCATTTCACCGCCACGCTGCAGGGAGATTCCAGTGCGATCGATCGCAGCTCGGGCACCCTGCTGGCGCAGTTCGTGGTCGACAACGCCGATGGTGCGCTGTTGCCCGGCAGCTATGCGGAAGTGACCCTGCCACTGCAGGGTGGTGGCGGCGGTGTGAGCGTGCCGGCCGAGGTGCTGATCTTCCGTGCCAAGGGCACCCAGGTGGCGGTGGTCGACGCCCAGGACATCGTGCATCTGCGCGACATCCATATCGTCAGTGACCTGGGTAGCACGCTACGCGTGGACCGGGGCCTGAAGGCGGGCGACCGGGTCATTCCCAACCCACCCGATGCCCTGCGCGAGGGAGACCACGTGCGTGTGGTGGCCGGTGAGCAGGAGCCCGCGCATGCCCGCGGCTGATCGTGCCGTGGCGCTGGCGGCGGTGCTGCTGTTGGGCGGCTGCTCGCTGGCGCCGGCCTATCAGGTGCCGTCGGTGGCGATGCCGGCCGCCTACGAGCAGGTTGGACCGGGGATGGCCACCGCGCCGTTGCAGGAGGCGTGGTGGCACGTCTTCCAGGATCCGCTGCTGGACCAGCTGCAGCAACAGCTGGAGCAGGCCAATCCGACGCTGGCACTGGCCGTGGCGCACTACGATGCCGCACGTGCCGCGGCGGGCGAGGTGGCGTCGGCGCGTGCGCCGCAGATCGGCTTCAGTACCGGACCGGTGCGCCAGCGCCAGTCCGATGACAAGCCGCTGCGCAGCGCGACCCAGCCGGCCATCTATGACAGCAATACCGCCACGTTCTCGCTGTCGTTCGATCTTGACCTGTGGGGGCGGCTGCGCAACGCGGCGGCCGCCGGGAAGGCGCGCGCCGATGCGAGTGGCGACGACCTGGCCGCAGCGCGGCTGAGCCTGTCACAGCAGCTGGCCGGGCTCTATCTGCAGCTCAGGGGCGTCGAGGCGCAGCAGGTGATCCTGCGCGAGAGCATCGAGGACTACCGGCAGGCGCTGGTGCTGACCGAAGACCGATTCCGTGGCGAGATCGCTTCGGAGCTGGATGTGTCCCGTGCACGGCATCAGCTGGCGAGCGCACAGGCCGATCTGGATGCGCTCGACGCGCGCCACGACCTGCTGCGGCATGCCCTTGCCGAACTGGTCGGTGCGCCGGCCAGCGGGTTCACCCTGGCCTCGGCCGGCCTGCCGGCACTGCCGACGGTGCCGGCGGACCTGCCCAGCAATCTGCTGCAGCGGCGGCCGGATATCGCGGCTGCCGAGCGTCGCGTGTTCGCCGCCAATGCCGGCATCGGTGTGGCGCGCGCCGCGTGGTTCCCGCAGCTCAGCCTGACCGGGTTGCTGGGTGGCCAGACCTCGGGTGGCAGCGCCCTGCTGGATGCTGGCAACCGATACTGGGCGCTAGGGCCGTTGGCTGCATTGCCGGTATTCGATGGCGGCCGCCGCAAGGCCGCCAAGGCCGGGGCCGAAGCCGAGTTCGACGCTGCTTCGGCGCAGTACCGGGCCACCGTGCTGGCGGCGATCCGCCAGGTCGAAGACCAGCTGAGCCTGCTGCGCCAGCTCGATGCCCAGCGCGGCCACGAGCAGGAGGCCGTGCTGGCCGCACGGCGTGCGGAGCAGATCGCGCATGACCGCTACACCGGCGGTGCGGTGAGCTACCTGGACGTGGTCAGCGCGCAGACCGATGCCCGTCAGGCGCAGCTGGGCCTGCAGGACATCCAGAGCCGGCAGCTGCAGGCCAGTGCGGCGCTGATGGCGGCATTGGGCGGTGGCTGGTCGCGATAGCGGCCGGAGACGGTCTCAGCCTGTGAGAGGGAGGGGCGGAACAATCGCCGCATCCTCCCGGACAAGAGAGCACAGGATGATCAGCTGGAATCGGAATGCCGTCGCTGCCTACGCGCCGGCCATGGTCGGCTGGTGCCTGGCGCTGGCCAGTGGCCTGCGCCTGGAACAAGTGCGTGACGATCGCCTTGCCCAGGCAATGTTGCCGGTGCTGCACGGGAGCGTGGTGGCGTCGCTGCTACTGACCCTGGCGTGCACGGTGGCAGCCAGCGTGTTGCTGTGGCGAGGTGCAGACCGCGATCGCGGTGGTGGCATCGATGCGGGCGCTACAGCGGCGCCGCATCCATCAGCAGGAAACGGCACGGCGCACACTGGAAGGCATTGATCTGTGGCACCAGGCGCTGGAAGTGTTCGCTGGCGCAGTGCAGGTCGAGCGCGGCGCGGTCGGGCCACAGCTCGATGAAGATGAAGTGCCCCGGATCCTTCTGGTCGACGAACAGTTCATAGCCGAGGCAGAGCGGCTCGCGCTGCGTGCATGCGACCAGCTCCCGGTACAGGGGAAGCACGGTATCCACGGCATCGGGATGGATGAAATCCTCGGCGATCACTTTCAGCATGTCGGCATCTGCAAATCGGGCCCTGCAGGATAGTGCCGGCGCGTGGCCGGCACCTATGCCTGTCAACGCAATACTGCGTCCGCACTGACCAGCTGCACATCGTGCATCTGGTTGAGGTAGGCCTCGTAGTAGCCCTTGTGCGAGGCACCGACGATCGCCAGCATGCGGCTGCCGGGGTGCTGGCCCAGCACGTCGCGCATGTTGGCGACCATGCGCAGGTTGCGGGTTTCCCAGTAGCCGACATAGTTGCGGCCGAACTTTTCGGTGGACGGCTCGACCAGGGCGGCGCCGAAGTCGCTGTCGTAGACAGTCATCGCCGTTTCCGGGGCGTTGTAGTTGCGATAGAGCGCAAGCAGGCCATCGGGCTTGCCCAGGTTGGCCTCCAGCGATTCGTCCGCGGCGAACCGTGCCGCACTTGCCGGGTTGTCCCAGGCTGCTTTCAGGGCCGCACCGTAGGCTTTTTCCTGAGCTTTCGGAATGGGGGCGTCGCCCGTGTGGTCATCGACCGACCACAGGCGCTCCAGCCCCAGGCGCGCGGCGAGTACGCCGGCGATCATGCCCACCTCGTCAGGCCTGGCCATGCGCTTGTCGAGGAACTGCACCAGCTCGGGTGTCAGGCTGTCGGCGGCGCGACGTTCGTCCTTGGGCAGGCGCAGCCATTGCACCACGGCCGAGCCGTTCTCGCCGGCGGCCAGGAACACGGCGGCCAGGCGGCGGCGCTGCGCGGGCGTGGGCGACGTCGGCCACTGCGCGAGCAGGCGCTCCATCTCGGCATTGGCGCTGGGGACGTCCAGGCCGGTTGCAGCCTGTGCCGGTGCCGGATCGATGCAGTAGGTCTCGACACTGTCGGCATAGCGGGCGGGGTTGCGACGCATGAAATCGCACTGCAGGCCGGACAGGTTTTCGACGGCGATGGCGGTCGGCTGCCAGGCCTGCAGGCGCTTCAGCAGGGGCTCCAACAGCTCCGGAGTGAAGGTCTTCGGCAGCCCGGAAAGATGGGGCGTACCGAGCACCAGCACTTCGTTCGGGCGGCCCGCGGGAGGTCCCTTCAGCTGGTCGGGGTGAAAGGCGGGCCGATAGGTGGCATCGGCGGCCAGCGCGCCGGTGCTGCACAGGCCGAGGATGATGAGGCTGCCCAAACGAACGAACATAAGATCTCCATGTCAGTGAACGATCCTGCAGATCGCTGCATGCTCACCATTTTTACGTGGTGGAGTATCTCCCGTTGGTCATGCAAACCTTTTCGGCTTGAACTGCATCGGCGTCCCGGGCGAGTCTATGCCCAATGACAGCAACGATGCGCGACATGTCCCCCGACGACTGGACCATCGACAGCCGGCGGCTGCAGCTCCGGCCCTTCACGCCGGAGGACGCGGGCGCGGCGTTTGCCGCGATCACGCCGGGGCTGACCCGCTACATGGCGTTTGATCCCCCTGCGTCGGAGCACGCATTCGCCGCTGTCTGGTCGACGTGGTTGCCTACCATCGCCGATGGCACCGACTTTACGTTCGTGATCCGCCGACACGCGGATGGTGCGTTCCTCGGCCTGGCCGGCCTGCATCGCACTGCCGATGCGGAACCCGAACTGGGCATCTGGATCGCCGAGGCGATGCATGGGCATGGCTATGGCCGTGAAGCCGTGGCAGCGGTGCGTGCGCTCGCATCCCGGCGGCTGGACCGCCCCGCATTCCGCTACCCGGTGGCCGAGCAGAACACGCCCAGCCGGCGCCTGGCGGAATCGCTCGGCGGCGTCCCCGTCGCGCGTGAGCAGAATGTGAAGTACATCGCAATTGTCTACCGCATCCCTGCAGCAGCATCTGAAGTTGCGACGGACGTCGCGTAATCCGGCTAAAGCCACCGATCGCATCGCCGATACACCCTCTGGATCCCGCTCCAGTCGCCCGCTGCAGGACCCCAGGCTGCCCCCGATGGGCGGCCCGCGCTGTGTGTTCCGCCGCTCCCCGATGCAGACCGCACCCGCACCAGACGATCTTGCCAGCCGCTCGAGGGGTGCCTGCGGGCACCTGTAGTCCCAAGCAACTGAAGTTGCCGCCGGGCATCCCGCCCGTCGGGTCGCAACCGCTTACCGGACACCGAGGATCAGACAATGCTCATTCCAGGCTTCACGGCAGGCGCGCAGGCGCCGGCCGAGCTGCATACCCGTTGGTCGCCGTGGCGTGCCCTGCTCGGCGCGCTGGCACCCCAGCACCGCACCAGCGTCGAGGCGGTGGCCGATGGCCGCGCCGAGCTGGAGGCCCAGGTCGCGGCGCTGCACCGGGTCCAGGCGGTCATCGAGTTCGCCCTCGATGGCACCATCCTGCAGGCCAACGAGAACTTCCTGCAGGCGATGGGCTACCGGCTGGAGGAGATCCAGGGAAAGCATCATTCCCTGTTCGTCGATCCGGAGCAGGCGCGCAGCGCCGAATACCGTGACTTCTGGGCGCGGCTGGGTCGTGGCGAATATGACGCTGGCCAATACCGGCGTTTTGGCAAGGGCCAGCGCGAGATCTGGATCCAGGCCTCGTACAACCCGGTGCTGGACCGGCAGGGGCGTCCGTACAAGGTGGTCAAGTTCGCCACCGACATCACCGCGCAGAAGCTCCAGGCGGCCGACTCGGCCGGGCAGCTGGCGGCGATCGACAAGTCGCAGGCGGTGATCGAGTTCAGCATGGACGGCCGCATCCTGTCGGCCAACGACAACTTCCTGGCCGCCACCGGCTACAGCCTGGACGACGTGCGTGGCCAGCACCACTCGCTGTTCGTCGAGCCCGAGTATCGTGGCAGTGCCGAGTATCGCCAGTTCTGGGAGAAGCTCGGTCGTGGCGAATACGATGCCGGCCAGTACCGGCGCCTCGGCAAGGGCGGGCGCGAGGTCTGGATCCAGGCGTCCTACAACCCGATCCTGGATCTCAACGGAAAGCCGTTCAAGGTGGTCAAGTACGCCACCGACATCACCGCGCAGGTGCACGAGAACCAGGCCATGCAACGTGCCGTGGCGCAGACCCGTGAAGTGGTGGCGGCCGCGAAGGAGGGCGACCTGACCCGGCGCGTGGCCACTGCCGACAAAAACGGGCCGATCGCCGAGCTGTGCGAAGGCGTGAATTCGTTGGTGGAGGCGATGGCCGCGATCATCGGCCAGATCAAGTTCGCCGCCGACACCATCGCCGTCGGTGCCACCGAGATCGCGCAGGGCAACAGCGATCTGTCGCAGCGCACCGAGCAGCAGGCAGCGTCGCTGGAGGAGACCGCGGTGTCGATGAAGGGCCTGGCCGAGACCGTGCAGCGCACGGCAACCAACGCACGGCAGGCCAGTCAGCTGGCCGGTGGCGCCGCCGATGTCGCTGCCCGCGGCGGCAACGTGGTGCACGAAGTGGTCGAGACCATGGCGGTGATCAACGCGTCCTCGCGGCGCATCGTCGACATCATCGGCGTGATCGACGGCATTGCTTTCCAGACCAACATCCTTGCGTTGAACGCGGCGGTGGAAGCGGCGCGTGCCGGTGAACACGGGCGTGGCTTCGCCGTGGTCGCCACCGAGATCCGCGAACTGTCGCAGCGCTCGGCCAGTGCCGCCAAGGAGATCAAGCAGCTGATCGATGCCTCGGTGGCCAATGTCGGCGCCGGTACCGCGCAGGTTGAGAGCGCCGGGCGCACCATGGACGAGATTGTGGTCAATGTGCGCCGTGTCAGTGATCTGATGTCCGAGATCAGTACGGCCGCGCAGCAGCAGAGCGACGACATCCAGCAGATGAACCATGCCGTCGACCTGATCGACCAGGGCACCCAGCAGAACGCCGCGCTGGTCGAGGAAGCCTCGGCCGCGGCGCGCAGCATGGAAGAGCAGTCGGCGCAGCTGCTGCAGACCGTGGCCAGCTTCCGCGTGCAGGGCGGGGCGGGGCACCTGCATGGCGCGGCGGTGCTGCGCGCGGTCTAGGCGCGCCGGCTGGCGTGTTGTTCCCCGGCCTGGATGGCCGGGGCAGCATGCACGCAGTTGCGGCCGGCATGCTTGGCCTGGTACAGGGCCTGGTCGGCCCGCTCGACCAGGCCGCGCGGGTCGGCCGCCTCATGCGCGGCCTGCCAGGCCACGCCGATGCTGATGGTCACGTGGGCCTCGGCGGCGGGCAGGGCGGCGGCTTCCACGGCGGCGCGCAGGCGCTCGCCCAGGCCCAGCGCGTGGGCAGCGTCGGGCGCGGGCAGGGCGGCGATGAACTCCTCGCCCCCGTAGCGCGCAAGCAGGTCATCGCCACGCTGCAGGCAGCCATCGAGGATCGCGGCGACCGCCTGCAGGCGGCGATCACCTTCCGGGTGGCCATAGGTGTCGTTGAGTCGCTTGAAGTGATCGATGTCGATCATCAGCACCGCCAGCCCCACGCCCTGGCGGCGGGCGCGGCCGTGCGCGCTGCCGAGCGATTCATCGAAATTGCGCCGGTTGCCCAGACCGGTCAACGGATCGCGCCGGGCCAGCAGCGCCAGCTCGTCGCGCTCGCGCTGGATCTGGACCTGGGTCAGCACGCTGCGCAGGGCATAGCCGAGCATGGCGCCGATGAACCCCACGGTGGCCAGGGTCGGCTGCAGGCGTGCCACCAGCAGCGCCACCATCATCAGCAGCAACGGCAGCATCAGCGGGACGCCGGCATCGACGATGCGACGGAGGTTGCGCGGCACAGCCACCGCCGGTGGGCGGTGCGTGCTGCCGGCCAGCACCGCCAGCAGCACGAACAACCCGCTGATCAGCAGGTCCCCCCAGCCACCATCGGGTACCTGCGGCTGCCAGGTGTTGATGTAGAACGCCAGCAGGAAGTAGCCCAGCGCGTAGATCGTCAACGTGCGGAAGAAGTCGCGGCGGTCGGCATTGTCCTCGGCCAGGAAGCGGATCAGCGCGAAGCAGAACACCAGGCTGTTCTGCACGTTGCTCATGGTGTGCAGGCACTGCGTCCACAAGGCGGTGTTCAGGTGCGCCATTGCCCGCGTATGCACGAAGTACAGCAGCCACAGCAGCGCGATGATCACCAGGTCCACCGCACGGATACAGCGGTTGCCGCCGCCCGGGCTGGCAGCCACGTAGGTCAGAGGGATCCGGTAGAACACGTACAGGATCAGTGACGATACGGTCATCTGCGCAGGGCTGAGGCCGGCCACATTGCGATACAGCAGGGCCAGCAGGGCCAGAGAGAACAGGCCGACGGCAGCGCCCAGCGTTCGCCATTTGCAGGCCGCCTGGCTGTCCCGCGCGCGCCGCACGCAGGCCATGGCGGCCAGAAGCGGCGCCGTGATCAGCATCAGGTAGGAGCCAATCGGGTCCTGCGGGCCGATCAAGGCAATGACGAGCGCGTGCGCGACCATGAAAAACAGTGCCGCACGCAACGTCATGCATTCCCCCGCCCCCAGATCCGGCTGGGATCACGATAGGCAGAAGTAGGTGAGGCTGGCAAGAAAAGTGTGCGTCCGGTCTATTTGAAACCTTGCTGGGCGTCACATTAGAGTTTCAGCGGGGTGACACAACGCCTTCGACGTGGGCGTACATCCAGAAATCGCGGGGCTGTCCCCGCACATGGCGATAGGCGTTCAGCAGCCCCTCGCGCTGCATGCCGAGGCGTTCGAGCAGGTCGATCGAGCGGGCATTGCTGTCCAGAACGGTCGCTTGGACGCGAACCAGCCCACAGGTGCCGTGCGCCCAGTCGAGCATCGCTCGCGCCGCATGCGTGGCCAGGCCCTGTCCCTGCCAGCGCGGGTCAAGGTCATAGGCGAGTTCGCCGCGGCCATGCCGTGGGTCGATGCCGTTCAGGCCGACGGTGCCGATCAGCTGGTCGTCGGCGTCCACCAGCGCCCAGCGCTGATCGGATGCATCAGCCAGATAGCGGCTGATCTGCTGCGCCAGCGCCTGTTCGGAAACGTCGCCCCAGCTGGTGTGCTCGATCACGCCTGGCAGCGAGAGGTAGTGGGACCAGGCGGCGGCATCGGACGCCCGCAGGACGCGCAAGCGCGCGGGAAGGCTGTCGGCAAGCGTGGGCAGGACATGCTGGGGCATGCGTGCCAGTGTCGGCGCTCGGACCCGGGAAATGCAAAAGGCCAGGTCATGGACCTGGCCTTTGATGCAGTGGTGCCGGTGAAAGGACTCGAACCTTCATGGGGTTACCCCCGGCTGATTTTGAGTCAGCTGCGTATACCATTCCGCCACACCGGCAGGCAGCGTGCGAGTGTAACCGAGGTCGGCGGGAGATGCATAGTAGGGGGCCTATCAGGGCGGTTCCTGTCGGCATTGGCTCCTTGGTAGCTATACTCCCAGCGTGCAATTGCCTCCAGGAGCGGTAGCCGATGACAGTGTTGCAGGACCTGAGGGTGCTGGTGGTCGAGAACGACGAAATGAGTGCGGCCCTGCTGCAGATGCAGTTGGTGCATGCCGGCGCGACTGTGGTCGGGCTTGCAGCGAGCGTGTCCGAGGCCCTGCAGCTGTTGGAGCAGAGCACCCCGGACGTGGCCCTGCTGGACTACCGGCTGGCCCGCAACGAGACCAGTGAGCCGGTGGCTGCAGCGCTTTCGGCGCGTGGCATTCCGTTCGTGCTGGCCACCGGAATGCTGGCCGAGCAGTTGCCGGCGCCGATGTTGGCGGGTCTGTTGCTGGTCAAGCCGTACCTGTCGGCCGATCTGTCGCGGGCGCTGGCGCGTGCGGTTGGCCGCTCCAGCGTCCAGGCCTGAGCAGTCCACCGCGGACGGGCAGGGGTATGCTGCCGGGGCCTGAATACTCAGGCCTACAAGGAGAGTGGCATGCAGAAGTGGATCAAGCGCATGGTTGCTGCGGGTGTCCTTTCGATGGCGGTCTTCGGTGGTACGGCGTCTGCCGCATGGTGCGGCCAGCCCTGTTTCCAGCGCTACAAGAGCTGCATCGCGCGCGGCGGTGAGGTTGAGCAATGCCTTCAGGAACAAGCCTTCTGCGAAGAGGCGATGTGCGGCGGCAACCCCTGATCCAGGAACCCCGCCCAGGCGGGGTTTTTCAATTGCGCGTGGCGCTCAGCCCGCTTCCTCGTACACGTAACGGATCTCCTCGCGGTCATCGAGGATCCGGTACTGGCGCGCCAGGTCATCCGGGTCGGGATTGAGCCAGGCGTCGAGGTGTTCCTTGCGGATCGGTACCACGCCGCGATCATGCCCGGCCGCGGCGACGTCGCGGGGAGGTGCGTCGGTGATCGTGGCAAACGACAGCAGGCGGCCTTCCGGTCCTTCCCACTCCGCCCAGAGGCACGCCAGCAGCAGGTCGCGGGGCGGATCGGGACGGAATTCGAGCACCACGTCCTGTTCCTTTTCGTCGGCACCGAGGGTGCGGCCGGCGATGGCGTGGCGTGGCACGTGCTCGTAGAACGCCTGCACCACCACCACGCCATGGCGCAGTCCGAACGCACCCCGCCAGTAACCTTCCAGGCTGTCGCGCCGCGCATTGTAGGTGCCCGGGTAAAGCACGTCGTTGCGCGCCGGCTTGTCCGGCAGCCGGCACTGGTAGCGCATCGGCTTGATCACGCGCTGGCCGTTCTCGCTGACCATCACCGGTGCGTAGGTGCCGGGAAAAATGCGGTTGTCGCGCGGCAGCAACTGCACCCGATGCAGGTCTTCCAATCGGGTTTGTGCGCGCTCGATGCGGTTGCCGGCCACGCGCAGGTCATTGCGTGCCTTCTGCGTGGGTCGGGTGGCCAGCGTGGCTTGGGCAATATCGCGTCGTTCGCGTTGCCGGGCCAGTTCGGCCTCCAGTGCCTGTTGCTCCTGCGCATGCCATTGCTGGATCTTCGCCACGATGTCCTGTCCCTGTTCGGTACGCGCACCGGCGAATCCGTCATCCATCGCCTTCGGGGTCTTCGGCCGCTTCTTGCCCGGATCGTGAGCGTACAGTTCGGCGAACTCTTCCAGCGACAGGATGGCGCCGAACTCGCGTACCAGCTTAGCGTAGTCAGCGCGGATCAGGGCGGAATAGCACATGGGACTCTGGGGGCCTGGGTCGCAGCGGCTGCGACGTGGATGCGGCAGGATAGCCCGACCCATCTGGAGATGCCGCATGAATGATTCCATCACCTGCCAGTTCCGCGAAGCCGTGCCTACGGTCGAGGACTACTGCCAGTTGCGTGTACTTGCAGGCCTCAGTGCCAAGACCCGGGAAGCAGCTGCGCGCGCGCTGCCCAATACATTGTTCGGCGTGAGTGCCTACCAGGGCGCAGAACTTGTGGCGATGGGACGTATCGTCGGCGATGGCGGCTGCCACCTGCAGGTCTGTGACATCGCGGTGCTGCCGCGGTTGCAGGGGCAGGGCCTGGGCAAGGAGGTGATGCGGCGCCTGGATGGCTGGATGCAGGCCAACCTGCCGCCGTCGGCGTATGTCAGCCTGCTGGCGGATGGCGAGGCGCATCGGTTGTATGCACAGTTTGGTTTCGCGCCCACCGCACCGGCATCGATCGGGATGTATCGGCGGTTCTGAGCCGTGAGCGGGGTGAAGCCATCCACGTTGGCGTGGATCTACCGCGTCGCCGACCATTCCATCCACGCATGGCGTGGATCTACCCGGGCCCTGCAGTAGATCCACGCCATGCGTGGATAGGGCCTTCCCAGAAATCACAGGCAAAGAAAAACCCCGACCGGAGTCGGGGTTTTCAAGAATTGGCGTCCCCACGGGGATTCGAACCCCGGTCGCCACCGTGAAAGGGTGATGTCCTAGGCCTCTAGACGATGGGGACGCACGAAAACTTCAAATTCTGTCACTGCAATCTGATCGGCCTAATGATCGGATTGGTGGAGCCAGGCGGGATCGAACCGCCGACCTCCTGCATGCCATGCAGGCGCTCTCCCAGCTGAGCTATGGCCCCACGTCGTGAGGAGCGAAATCATAACGACGACGTTTTCGATTGGCAAGAAAAAAGTGAAGAAACATCGTCACTAATCGCGCTTCATTCGCCCGGCAGTCGCTGCTGGCGTAGACGCAACGCGTTGCTGATCACGGAGACCGAACTCAAGCTCATCGCCACCGCG
>Ga0153921_1000495_pt1 | contig 20889 bp, 22 predicted proteins | sample TSNJ005MetaG_FD_104691 | JGI IMG/M metagenome (GOLD analysis project Ga0153921, IMG submission 104691) | Attine ant fungus gardens microbial communities from New Jersey, USA - TSNJ005 MetaG | ecosystem: Host-associated > Fungi > Mycelium > Unclassified | place: USA: New Jersey, Brendon T. Byrne... | reverse complement strand
GGGCACAATCGTCACGATTGGCAGGACTTAACCTAAAGTTAACCCAGAAGTAAACAACAGGATCACCGGGATGTAACTTTGCTTCCTTATAATGAGAACCATAACAGAAAGGACGTGTTATGGTTGCTTACCATTTCTAATTTAGTCAAACAGCGTGGAAAACAGGAAATCCTATCAAGTGTCAGTTTTACAGCAAAACCAGGCAGAGTAACTGGTTTCCTGGGACCAAATGGTGCTGGGAAAAGTTCCACCCTCCGCATTCTGCTTGGACTGGATCGTGCCACTTCTGGAAGTGCTCTTATTGATGGTGTTCCATTCAAAGCATTACAGAATCCGCTTGCAACAGTAGGTGCGGCACTTGATGGATTTGGCGCACATCGGATGCGTACAGGACGGGCACATTTGCGTTGGATTGCCCGTGCGGCAGGATTGCCCCGCTCTCGGGTCGAGGAAGTTTTGGAAATCGTCGGGCTTACGCATGCAGCCGGGAAACGGGTCGGAACATATTCCCTCGGGATGGGAAGGCGGCTTGGCATGGCAGCGGCCTTGCTGGGTAATCCGAAGATATTGGTTTTGGATGAACCCGTGAATGGGCTCGACCCGGAAGGCATTCGCTGGATACGGACATTTTTGCGTGAATATGCGGCATCAGGAAAAACGGTATTGCTGTCCAGTCATCTCATGGGAGAGCTCACAGAGACGGTTGATGATGTCGTGATTATCAATAGGGGGAAAGTCGTTGCAGATGGAACACTGGCAGAAGTAATCGGCAGTTATGTCACGCTGGAGGAAGCTTTCTTTGCCCTGACATCTAAGCATGCAGGTGCTGTTGTATGAGAGCATTCAACGCGGAACTATCTAAATTGTTCTCCCTGCCGGGCATTTGGCTTGCTTTGCTTATTGGCGTATTTGCCCCGCCGATTGTGGCCATCTTGGACAGTCTGGCAAAAAAAGATGAGATCATCGCAGGGGTCAGCACAGGACTGTCGGAAGTTGGCTATATCGGATTGGCGTTTGGTGTACAAGGCGTCATTATTCTTGGTGTACTTGCTGTCAGCAGCGAATATTTGACAGAGAGCAGTGAATCTGGCGGAGGACAGCAGATTACAACGAGCTTAACTGCTGTTTCATCCCGTCTCCATTTTTTGCTGGCAAAAGCAGGTGCAGTAATACTGGTCAGCGTACTGCTTTCCATTGTAGCGATTGTAACAACTGTGACCGCAACAAATCTCACTCTTGGTGAGTACGCGCCTGCATTCGAAACATCCAGAATGATTGGTGCAGTTTGTTACTGGATATTTACAGCGCTTCTGGCATTTGGTATGACAGTACTCACGAAGAATGGCATGATTCCGCTTGCTGTGCTCATCATCAATTCATCTCTTGTGTCATTTAGTGTCCTGCTTTCGAATGTGACAAAGTTGTCGAATTACTTGCCGGACCGGGCTGGTGTGGAAATGTTTATGTCGCTGGGCGATAACGTTCATACTCCGTTTACAGGCGGTTTCATCCTGTTTGCCTGGGTGGCTGTTCTTTTCATTGTCGCAGCGATTGTGTTCCAGAGAAGGGATGTTGCCTCATGAGTGTCTCGTCTAGTCGAAAGATCAAACAAATCGTGGGCGCTGAACTGGATAAACTGATGACCTTGCCATTGATATGGCGCACCCTTATAGGGACATTCATTCTAAATTTGATTTTGACCGCAGCATTTACTTCTGCTGGTTTACAAGGAGGAGATGCAAGTAGACAAAGTATCCTGGGTACGGGGCTCGCTTCTATGGGATATCTTCAGGCCGGGTTCATCATTCTTGGTATCGCAGTTGCTTGTTCGGAGTATACAGGCGGTCAGATTCGAACGACGTTAACGACAATGCCTTGGCGCGGACTGCAATTATCTGCAAAGTATCTGGCATTGGCAGTGATTACCATCCCTGTGGCGTTTATCATTGTTGCATCAGGCGTGCTCTATACTTTTTTGATGATGAAAGATACAGCTGCAGGGGTTGAAATAGATGCCATGTTAAAAGCAATAGCAGGTGCAACAGGCTATCTCACATGTACCACACTTCTCAGTGCAGCTGTAGGTGCACTGCTCAGGAGAACCACTCCCGCTTTGGTCATTCTGCTCGCCTATTATTTTATGGCCAGTCCATTGTCGAAAAATTATCTGACTAGCACGAAGCATTATTTTCCGGACATAGCCGGATCGTATATGTATATGCCGCCTTCATCTGCTGAAATACATGCCCTTACGCCGCTGCAAGGGACAGGTATTTTACTGTTATGGACACTGCTCTTGATGACAGTGGCTATCGCATTTTACCGTAAACGAGATGCCTGACAGCAGGTTTCACAATATATGGCACTATGCGCTCATACGTTCTGATATTTACTGCAACGGCAAGTAAACGTTGGTATAATAAAAGGACTAAGTAAAGACAGGGGCGTATAGCATGACTGAAATAAAGCGATGTGATTGGGCGACCGGAAGCAAGCTGGAACAGGAATACCATGACAAGGAATGGGGCGTTCCGGTTCATGATGACAGAAAGCTGTTCAAATTGCTGATCCTGGAAGGGAAGCAAGCGGGACTTAGCTGGGTGACGATCCTGAAGAAAATGGATACACTTTGTGAGGCGTTTGACGATTTTGACCCGGAGATCCTGATCACCTATGATGAGCAAAAGATTGAATCGCTCCTGCAGAATGAAGGCATCATCCGAAATAAACTGAAGGTGCGTGCTGTCGTCCAGAATGCGGCTGCCTATTTTAAGCTGTGTGAGGAGTTTGGTTCGCTTGATCATTATTTATGGTCGTATGTCGATTACAAGCCTATCATCAACGAGTGGAATCATATTGGAGAGGTTCCAGCCAGTACGCCGTTGTCAGAGGCAATCAGCAAGGATTTGAAGAAGCGAGGCTTTAAGTTTGTCGGTGCGACAACGATCTATTCACTCATCCAATCTATTGGTATGGTAAACGATCATTTGACGACCTGTGCTTTTTATCAGAGAAAGCTGGAATGAGCAATCATTTCAGCTTTCTTATTTTGTAGAGCAGAACCTAACTTCTTTTCTCCACTGCTCCTTTTTTGGAAACGGGCGCATTCTTGCCTAAGATTACGGAAAAGACGACAATGCCAGCGATGACAATTGTGAAGGGCGTGATCGTTTCATTCAGAAACACAGTGGCAAACAAGATCATGAGAAATGGCTGAAGGTATTGAATTTGACTGACTCTGGCGATGCCGCCCATGGCCATTCCGCTATACCAAAGGACATATGCGAGAAACTGACTGACGACTGCAAGATAAAAGAGCCCAAGCCAAGCTTGCAAAGGCGCATGAAGCATCTCAGATGTCAGGCTCAACCCGACTGGAATGATGAAGAACGGTGCCCCCAGAATAATCGCCCAGGCAATCACCTGCCAGCTCCCGATTTCTTTTGATAATCTTCCGCCTTCTGCGTAGCTGAGTCCCAGGACGATGACAGCCCCCAGCAAAGCCAAATCGGCCAGTTGCAATTGCCCCAACCCAAGGTGGACAGCATAGATCATCACAGCCAAAGAGCCAATGATGCTGGAAATCCAGAATTTCAGAGAAGGCACTTCGCCAGCTCTTAACATGGCAAATCCGACTGTCGACAGAGGCAATAGGGCCACCTCTATGGCTCCATGGGATACAGGCAAAGATTCCATTGCCAAGGAGGACAGCAGGGGAAACCCCAAAACGGCCCCAAGTGAAACAACAGCAATGCTTTTGAATTGACGCCGTGTCGGGATCTTTTCTTTTCGAACTATTAATACGATGGCGACTACAATGGCTGCGATCACTGTTCTTCCTAATCCGACGACGGTGGTTCCGAAATGTGTAACGGCGATGCTTGTCGCCGGCAGTGTGAAGCTGAAACATATAACCCCGATGGTGCCCAATAATAATCCGATTTTTTCTCTTCCATCTGTCTGCACGTATTTTCCCCCAAGCTTTTGCAGAATTTCAGATTGACGCAAAACAGTTCTGCTATATTTAAATCATACTCGGTACAATGAATAGAAATAAATCACTCATTTTTCCAACTGTCCTGGGACAGAAAAGGAGAGAACTCTTGCATGAACTCGAAATTCACGAAAATCGTGGAGGAAATAAAACGGCAATTAACAGATGGCAGACTGACTGCAGGCAGCAAACTGCCGTCTGTTCGTGAGCTGGCTGACCGCTTTTCCTGCAGTAAAAATACAGTCATGAAAGCCTATGAAGAACTGGAAAAAGAGCATTTGATCTATGCTGTGCCCAAAAGCGGCTACTTTGTTGTAAATGGATTCCTTCATGCAGAGAAGGAGCCGGAGATCATTGACTTTCTATCTGCCGGTCCGGATAAAAACGCAATGCCATATGTGGAATTTCAGCACTGCATGAACCAAGCAATCGAACTGTATAAAGAGGAGCTGTTTACCTACTCGGATCAGCAGGGGATGCATTCACTGCGCGAACTGATTGTGAAATACTTGCAGGATCTTCAAGTATTCACCCAGCCGGAAAGGGTTGTCATGACTTCCGGCTCACAGCAGGCACTAAGCCTGTTGGTCAATATGCCATTCCCAAACGGCAGGAACAACATTCTAATCGAACAGCCGACGTATTTTGGATTCATTGAGTCTGTCAGCCTCCACCAGGCGACAGTCTTTGGTATTGATTTGACGATGGATGGTATTGATTTTGAACGTTTGGAATACCTATTCCGGCATCACGATATTAAATTTTTCTATATCATTCCGAGATTCCACAACCCGCTCGGGCATTGTTATACGAACAGGGAGAAGAAGCGAATTGTAGAGCTTGCTGAGAAATACGATGTGTATATTGTCGAGGATGATTTTCTGGGAGACCTGGATCCAGATTCCAAAGCAGATCCTTTATTTGCTTATGATACGGAGGACCGGGTCATTTATATTAAAAGCTTTTCAAAAATCTTTTTGCCAGGATTGCGGGTCGCTGCGGTCGTGCTTCCGGAGATTATGATTAATTCGTTCTTACGTCATAAGTTCAGCGCCGATTTCAACAGCTCGGCACTCTCCCAGGGTTCATTGGAAATCTATTTGAAGAGCGGCATGTTTCAGGCCCACCTCAAAAAAATTAAAAACGTATACCGGACAAAGATGCAAATCCTTCAAGCGGCTTGTGAAGAATGGCTGCCGGCAAACACATATTTTACGAGGCCGGATACCGGATTTTACCTATCTGTCCGCTTGCCGGATAACGTGCAGGTGCAAAAACTGGTCCATCTGCTAAGAGAGCAGCACGTGTATGTGGACGATGCCTCCAGAATGTATTTGCCGGAGTATCAAAAAGAACCTCATATTCGATTGAGCATATCTCAGGTGGCAGAGAATCAGATTAAACCAGGGATCCAGCAGTTAGCAGACAGTATTGCTATGCTGGGAAACAGGAAAAATCATTATTTTAAACCTGTAGATATTCTTAAGCTATAGGTTGTAATGATATCTATTTTCAACAATAATTTATTGATTATCGATAAATAACATGCTAAGATCAATGAGATCATTCAATAAGTGAGGTGTGTTTTTTGAAACGGGAGACATTTTTCCTAAAGATTGCATTGTTTCTGATTGGGGCGCCGATTCTCGCATTGTGCCTATTCCTGGTGCCGAATATCGCCAATTATGCTGCAGAACTGTATCCGGACATGGCGTATATGAAATATTTGGTGCTGATCAATATGTATGCTGCTGCCATTCCGTTTTACTTTGCTCTGTATCAGTCTTATAAATTGTTGCGTTATATTGACCGGAACGATGCCTTTTCGGCTCTATCTGTTAAGGCGTTAAAGACGATTAAGTATTGTGCTGTGGCCATCAGTGTTTTATATATCATGGGGCTGCCGCTCTTTTATCTCATTGCAGAACTGGATGACGCCCCTGGTATCATTTTGATCATTCTGGTCATAATTGCGGCTTCTGCGGTGATTGGGATTTTCGCGGCTGTGCTGCAAAAGCTGCTGGGTCACGCGATCGACATCAAAGAAGAAAATGATCTGACAGTCTGAGGTGAAATGTATGGCAATTGTGATTCGTATTGATGTGATGCTTGCTAAAAGGAAAATGAGTGTAACGGAGCTGTCGGAACGGGTTGGCATCACAATGGCAAATCTCTCCGTGCTGAAAAATGGCAAAGCGAAAGCGGTCCGTTTTTCAACGCTGGAGGCGATATGCAAAGCATTGGACTGCCAGCCTGGTGACATCCTGGAATATGAGGATGATGAAGGTGCAGCAGAGCAGTAGATCGCAAAAGGAAACCGACTAGAAGAAAGGAAGGCGGTATATGTGGAAGAAGCGGTGCACGGGGCTTCTCAGAAAAAGACGCTGAAGATGCAAAGCCTGGATGCCTTCAAACAGCTTGTTCATTTTGGCTGGGAACAGAGCCTGTCTTGTTTGTTCCCAGTTGTCATTTTTGCTGCTTTGGCTCTTACGCAGATCGTCGATCTTCCTTTCCTGCCGCGTTATGATTGGCTGCTGATCATCTTCCTGGCTATGCAGTGGATCATGGTGCGTTCCGGTCTTGAAACACGGGATGAATTAAAGGTCATCACGTTATTCCACGTAATCGGCCTGGCACTCGAACTTTTCAAAGTAAACATGGGTTCATGGGCATATCCGGGCGAAGGATATTCCAAAGTACTGGGTGTGCCGCTATACAGCGGGTTTATGTATGCCAGTGTAGCGAGTTATCTTTGCCAGGCATGGAGAAGATTAAAAATTGAACTGGTGAATTGGCCGCCGTTTTGGGCAGTGGTGCCGCTGACTGCAGCGATTTATTTGAATTTTTACACCCATCATTTCTGGATTGATATTCGCATGTTGTTATTTGCATTTGTTGTGATTGTCTTTTGGAAGGCAAGAGTCAGCTATGAAATCACGGGAGTGCGATACCGGATGCCGCTTGCGCTTTCATTTATCCTCATCGGTTTCTTCATTTGGCTGGCTGAAAACATTGCGACGTTCTTCGGTGCTTGGACCTATCCAAATCAGGAGGCTGAGTGGCAGTTCGTTCCACTTGGAAAGGTGAGCTCGTGGATCTTGCTGGTCATTGTCAGTTTCCTGATCGTTGCCAGTTTAAAGCTGGTTAAGAAGAAGATGCGCGAGATTTAAAAACGTCATATGCTTTTTATGAACGCCCCACTTCGAATGGATAGATTTAAAAAGAAGTGGGGTTTTTAGCTTGTTACAAAGTCTGAATATGGAATCGCTGTGCAGCACGTTATATATTCATTTGAGTTCATAGAATTTTTATATTTTGTTCATTTACGTTTCAGATATTGTTTATATGGATTTTATTTTCCTCACTTAATATAGGGTTAGACAAAAATTAAGGGAGATGTAAAATCTATGTCAATGAGAAAAGGTTTATTAACGTTAATGCTGAGCAGTGGGCTTATGATTGCGGGTTGCAGTTTTAATGATATTGTTGAAGGAAAAGAAGCTCAACAATCAACAACTCAGAAAGCAGAAAAGCAAGACAAACATGCATCAATTGGTGAAGCACGAACCAAAATTCTTACTTCAACGAATTGGCAAGGTACGAAAGTTTATGATGAAAAAGGAAAAGATCTGACCGAAGTTAATCGTGATTTTATTGGATTGGCAAAGTACGATAAGAAGACGAATCGCTATGAATTCTTTGATAAAAACACAGGCAAAACCCGTGGGGATGAAGGTCTATTTTTCATCACGAATGATGGAAAGAAACGGATATTGATATCCGAGAGCAAGAATTACCAAGCAGTTGTTGATGTTACGGAGCTAAGCAATAAAAAGTTCACTTATAAGCGAATGGGTAAAGATGAGAATGGTAAAGAAACCAAGGTATATGTTGAGCATGTGCCGTACAATGAAAACAAACTGAGATTCACCAATTCTAATAAAAAATTAACGAGTAAAACTGGTAAGATCATTCATGGTACACAAGGCGATCTTATTTTAGGAAAGAAATTGTGGAATGGCACCAAGGTATTGGACAGCAAAGGCAAGGATCTGACGAAATACAACAAAAACTTTATTAGTTTAGCAAAGTTTGATGCGAAGACAAACAAATACGAGTTCTTTGATCTGAAGAGCGGGGAAAGCCGTGGGGATTATGGATACTTTGATGTAATCAACAACAATAAAATTCGTGCGCATGTTTCACTGGGGAAAAATAAATATGGTGCTGCATTGGAACTCACTGAACTAAATGATAAGCGCTTTACTTACAAGCGAATGGGGCAAGATGCGAATGGAAATGAAACAGTAATTTTTGTTGAACATGAGCCGTATAAAGGTAATTTGAAACCTGCTTTTAGTTTTTAAGGTTATGATGTTCAAGAGCGTGTTGATTTAGGAAAGGTGGGGAGGTTTCAGAATGAATATGCGTACACAATTTCTAATTACGTTTCTTGGCAGTTTGTTCGTCATGATCTGTTCGATGGTGGCTATATTTTGGCTTCTGCTATTTGCGATGAATGGTGAAGCCTCCTCACCTGTTAAACTGTATAAATCTGTTACGCAGCAAAAACAAGTCACGTATGACGAGCAAGAAGCATTGGTTACCTTCCGTAAAATCGCTAAGGAAAATCCGGATGCTTTAAGGAACCCTAATATTCAAAAGAATATTAGGGTTTACGAATTGAAAGGCTTAAGTCTGGTAATTCGGAAACAAAATGAGGTCTTGTATCATTCTCCTGAACTTGTTCTAAAATCTTTAATTGTGCATGCACCTGAATTTGATACTGAAAATATTTACACGCAAGGCACCATCGACAACAAAGGCAGCCTATATCGATATCTCAAATTTGACTTCCATTTCTCAGATTACGACAAAGGCAGTGTGATGATCTTAAAACAAGAAAATAGTTTTTCTGAGTTTTTACAAAGATGGGGACTCATCCTTATCACTTTCATTCTGGCCATTGCAATTTTCCTTGTCTTTATGTTTAATCGTTCACTTAATAAAGCGGTCATTGTTCCTTTGCGTGAGCTGAATCGGAAAGTGCAGCAACTGAAAGAGGGAAAGCTGGAAGGGAAGATTGAAATATCAACGGGCAAAAAAGGTGAAGTAAACGAGCTTGCCCAAGAATTTGAGAAACTGCGAGAAGCGTTAAGTAGCGTAAGTGAAGAGAATAGGAGATACGAAGAAAATCGAAAAGAACTGCTATCGAATATCTCACATGATCTGAAAACACCGATCACTTCTATTACTGGCTATGTAGAAGGACTGAAAGACGGGGTTGCCGATACACCCGCAAAACAGGATAAGTACTTGAACATCATTTATAATAAGACAAAAAGTATGAATTATTTAATCGATGACTTATTTGTATTCTCGAAATTGGATTTGCATAAGCTGCCGTTTCATTTTGAGTATATAGACCTTAAGAAATTTCTCGTCCACTTTGTAGAAGAATACCAATGGGATCTTGAACAGAATAACATTAGCCTTTCTTTACAAACTGTTCATTTGAAAGAAGCTATTGTACGCATAGATGTTCAGCAAATCCGTCGTGTATTGGATAATATAATCCAAAACAGCATAAAGCATATGGATAAGGATAAGAAGCAGATCACGATTGTTGTAAAACATGAGAATGATGAGGCAAGCATCACTGTACAAGATAATGGTGCCGGGATATCTGCAGAAAATCTGGAAATGATTTTTGATCGGTTTTATAGAGTAGAAAGTGACAGAAATAGTGATAAAGGCGGCAGCGGTCTCGGCCTTGCGATTGCTAGACAAATTATTTTGGAACACGGCGGTATGATAAAAGCGGACAGTGAATTGGGTGAAGGGACAAGCATTATATTTACGCTGCCTTTAAAGGAGAATCGACGCAATGAAGGAAATTCTATTGGTGGAGGATGATCAAGATATAGCAGAGCTGCAAAGAGATTATCTTGAATTAAATGAGATGAACGTGAATATCATACCCGATGGGTTAATCGGTTTGGAAGAAGGGCTCACTGGAAAATATGATTTGATCATACTGGATATTATGATTCCACGTATGTCCGGGTTTGAAATCTGCAAAAAGCTGCGTGAAAAGGTGAATACACCTATTTTGATGGTTTCAGCAAAAAAAGAAGATATTGATAAAATACGTGCCCTTGGTTTTGGCGCGGATGATTATATTACGAAGCCCTTTAGTCCGAATGAATTGGTCGCGCGTGTAAAATCACATTTAAATCGATTTGAGCGTTTAACGAAAGGGTTCCAGACAGCTTCAGATGAAATCCTGGAAGCCGATCATATTCGGTTGAATACCAAATCGCATAAAGTCTTTTCCTTTGAACGAGAAATCAGTTTTACAACCAAAGAATTTGAGCTGTTGAAGTTCTTCATGAAGAATTCGAACCAGGTGTTTAACAAGGAAGATCTGTTTGAAAAGGTTTGGGGTTTGGGTTCTTTTGGTGATACGTCAACTGTTGTTGTCCATATAAAACGTATACGGGAAAAGATAGAATTTGATCCTAAAAATCCAGTATTGCTGGAAACGATCTGGGGATCTGGATATCGATTTAATCATAATCTGTCATGACAATTTGTAAGGAAAACGCCCTGCTCTTAACACATTCAGGGATCAAATTGAACATACGTGCCATGTAATTGAATAAGGTTACACGAAAGTCGATTTCTTATCAGGAAATCGGCTTTTTTGATTGGATGCTCTAGACTTTCACGTTGCATGATAAAAGCATTGTTGACTATTCAGTTGAACTGTATTATATTATTAAGTACAACTATATAGTCTAACTGAATAGAAGGTGAGCGTATGAAACATAAATTACTGCCGTTGTCTGAAACCATGCATTATATTTTGCTGGCTCTAAGGGAGCCGCTCCATGGCTACGCTGTCATGCAGAAGATCGAACAAATGAGTAACAGCACCGTGATTTTAGCAGCTGGCACATTATATGGGGCGATTGAAAATTTAAATAAACAGGGGTGGATCGAACCGGTGGGAAATGAGGGCCGGAGAAAAATTTATATGATTACGGAAGAAGGCAGCGCCATTTTAAAACTTGAACAAGAAAGACTTCAGCATATTTTATCCTTGTATAAAGGAAGTGAATCAGATGAAGATGTTTAAAGTGTTTTTTGACATTGAGAAAGAAGAAAAATGGCTGAACGAGCAATTACAAAAAGGCTATCGTTGTACAAAAATTAGTGTATGGGGAGTATACACATTCAGAATAACCGATAAAAGATATGTGATGCGACTCGATTATCAAGGTTATATGCCAAAGAAGAAGTTGGAAGAGTATAAGGGGACATATGAAGATTTTGGCTGGGATTATATAAAAGGGAGCGGCTTCTGGCCTGGGAGAATTAGGTATTGGCAAAAAGAAGAAGGTGATCAAAATGAACTCTTCTCGGACCGGCAGTCAAAGGGTAATTACTATAAAAGATTAATGGTTTATTCATTTATGTTGGGTATGCCGAGCTTGATTTATCTTTATTTGCTTTACAGAAATTCTGGAGGTATATACCATGAAGGACTTTGGAGTATGGAAGGTTCATTATTTTGGATAGCCTTTCTATTTGAAACACCATTTGCCCTGTTAAAGTTGCTTCCATTCCTTATGGTTGGTTTCATTGGCTGCAGTTTCTATAAGAATTATCAAAAGTATTCCATGCTAAAGGATTAATTTAAAGAAGTAAATGAATAGATGGCAGTTTCCATTAATGTATTTCTTTTCTTTTTCTTTTGTGTTAACATGAAGTTATTCAATTAGAATGTGTGGTGAACTATGCGCGGTTAAACGAGTATTCATTTAAAAATGAAGAGGTTGTTTCAAGAGGATGGCTTATTTGCTGTTCCCCCGAGGCACCTTTTAACGGCATGCCGTTAAAATACTTGTTTGGGAATACCGCCGCATTTTTCACTTTTATAGATGGCTTTGTTTGAGTTTGTCTGTTAAAAGCGCAAAAGGGTATTCGATGCCCTTTTGCGCTTTTTTATATATGGAAGATGAGCATGCGGCGGACCCGGCATATGTCTCCAGGTGGAACAAATCTATTAAAGGAGATTCCACTCATATGTTTGACCGCGTACTGAACGTTTATGAACGATTATCAATGAAAGAAGATGTTGAGAAGCTGAATGAGCTTCTCTTATATGTGCATCTGTATCCGCATATTTCAACGAAACGGCTTGCGATGGCCTTGCAGCTTCCGAAGCCGCTGACCATCGCCATGAAACGTGAATTCATTCAGGCTGGATTTATCATCCAGGAACGGGGAGTTGTGCTGTCAGCGGAAGGAAGACATTACGCGGAGAAATTTCTTGGTTTTGCCGGTGTAAACAATGCCGCATACCGACAGCTGCTTGAGAGTGAGAACGGCAACTGTCCCGTTTTACATCAATGCATGCAGAAGTATGCAGAAGTATTTGCTGGACGACCGCAGGCTGATGTGACGCTTGATCAGGCGAAGGCGACCATGATGACGAGTTTCAAGCGTGCCTGGCTCTGCCTGAAACATCATACTTTACTCGGAAAACAGATCCTATGCATTGGCGATGACGATCTCGTCAGTGTTGCAATAGGTCTACTGCATAATGAGCTGGCTGGACAGAAGGGAAGCTTTGCCCCAACAGTCGCAGTTGTAGAAAAAGACGAACGGATTATCCGGTATATCCGTTCGCTGACAGAGAAGCATTCATTGCAAATTCGCTGTATTGAGCACGATCTGAGAGAACCATTGCCGACATTGGTAAAAGGTAAGTACGATGTGTTGTTTACAGACCCGCCTTACACATATGAAGGCATGTGTCTTTTTCTGTCACGCGGACTTGAAGGTCTGAAAACACAAAGCGGGCTGCCGATCTTTTTATCATTTGGCAGCAAACCAGCAGAAGAAACCTTTAGGATACAGCAGAAATGGAATGAAGTGAATCTGGTAATTGAACGTATGATACCTGGTTTTAATCAGTATGAAGGGGCACAGAGCTTGAACAGCCAGGGCCAGATGATAATCTTGCGAACAATGGCAGGATTTCATCCGGATGTGCCTGGTTATTATGCGGGCGCTCTGTACACGATGGATGGAAGAAAGCATCAGGATAAAACCTATATTTGTCTTCATTGCGGTGACAGCATCAAGCTGACTTTGGAGTCGGGCTGCCAAACGATCGAGCAGCTTAAAGAGGCCGGCTGCCCAAGCTGCGGCCATAAGTATTTCACACAAATGCAAAAACGGAGAGATGCTCATGAACGGGCAGAATAACGCGCTCGGCCGGCATCTTGTTGTGGAATACTATAATTGCGATCCGGTTCTTTTGGAAGAACCGGAACAGCTGGAACGCTGGATGAAAGAAGCTTGCCGCCTCATGAGGGCAACCATTGTGGAGAGCTGCTTCCACCATTTCAACCCGTGGGGTGTCAGTGGAACGATCATTATAGCGGAGTCACACTTTTCGGTTCATACGTGGCCGGAATATCATTACGCCGCTGTCGATTTGTTCACATGCGGTGACATTGAACCATGGGACGGCTTTTTCTATCTGACAGAACAGCTGAAGGCGGAGCACACGGAATCATTTGAAATGAACCGCGGCAGCCGGCGGAAGATCGAGCGGATGATGGAAAGAGGCATAGGAGAGAAATAAACAATCAGGCACAACGGGATGTCCCGGTGTGCCTGATTGTTCTATGGCAAATATTTAAAAGGCAGAGCAAAAAAATGAGCTAAAAAGGCTCCAGCTCAATTGTCTAGTAAATTACCATAATTTTTACTTTAACTGTAAGCGTATTCTTCTGCAAAATGCACAAAAAAGCTATCGTGATCATTACGTATATGTGGTAAAATGTACTCGGAATGATAAGAAAATTGAATACAGCCCAGCGTATAATTTCAGTAATATGGTCTGAGAGTCTCTACCGAATCGCCGTAAAAGATTCGACTACGCAAGAAAGCTGAGGGGGTGGTGTATCGTCAGATTACCATCTTTCTCGGTGGCCTTGTTGTATTGCATGCTCTTCGACGAAATGTCAGGGCATGCTTTTTCTATTTTCAGGGGATAGTAGGAATAATTGCCAAGGATCTCCGTGAAAAGGACCTATCATATACCAAAGAAGCAGGAAGGGAAAGGGATACACAATGAAAAAGTATTTTCAGTTTGACGAACTCGGCACAACGTATAAGAAAGAGTTCTTAGCCGGTTTGACCACATTCCTGGCGATGGCGTACATCTTATTCGTCAACCCGCAGACGCTTGGTCTCGTTGGCGTTAAAGATCTTCCGGAAGGCATTACCGGTATGGATCCGGGGGCTGTGTTTACAGCAACAGCAGTTGCTGCTGCAATTGGCTCTTTAATCATGGGGCTGATCGGTAAATATCCAATTGGTCTGGCGCCGGGTGTCGGCCTCAGTGCATTCTTTGCGTACAATGTTTTAATTGGCTACGGCATACCATGGCAGACGGCGCTCTCAGGAGTTCTTGTCTCAGGTATCATTTTTACAATTTTAAGTTTGAGCGGCCTCAGAGAGAAAATTATCAACTCGATTCCTGCCAACTTAAAGCAGGCAGTTGCGGTCGGTATTGGTTTCTTTATTGCCTTTATTGGTTTCAAGAATTCGGGCATCATCATAGCAAATCCGAACACATTCGTGGCCATTGGCGATTTGACTTCGCCGAAAGTCATGCTGGCTATTTTTGGGATTGTCGCTTCGATTATTTTCCTGACATTGAAGTTCCAGGGCGGCATTTTCTACGGGATGATTCTGACAGCAGTTGCGGGTATCGTGACTGGATTGATCCCGGCGCCAACAGGGATCAGCGGCATCCTTGATACGCCGCCAAGTCTTGCACCGACATTCGGACAGGCGTTCTACCACTTCGGTGATTTGTTCTCAATCAATATGCTTATTGTCATCTTGACGTTCTTATTCGTTGACTTTTTTGACACAGCGGGCACACTCGTTGCGGTCGCGTCCCAAGCTGGACTTATGAAAGATGACAAGCTGCCGCGTGCCGGCCGTGCACTGCTTGCAGACTCAACGGCGACAATGGCAGGTGCTGTTGTTGGTACATCCACAACTACTTCTTATATTGAATCATCTGCCGGCGTTGCAGCAGGCGGACGTTCCGGCTTTACAGCGGTTGTGATTTCAGGACTTTTCCTGCTGTCGTTATTTTTCTCTCCGCTCCTTAGTGTTGTAACATCGGAAGTAACGGCACCTGCACTCGTTATTGTTGGGATTCTCATGTCGTCGAACTTGAGAAACATTGAATGGGACCGATTCGAAATCGCGGTTCCGGCATTCCTTACAATCATCTGCATGCCACTCACATACAGCATTGCCACAGGTATTGGTATGGGATTCATCTTCTATCCGATTACCATGATTCTGAAAGGCCGCTGGAAAGAGATTAACGCAGTTACGTACGGAATGTTTGTCATCTTTATTCTGTACTTTATCTTCTTGACTTGACGTAAGATCGCATGAACAAAGGACTTGATCTCTTAAACCGGATCAAGTCCTTTTTCTGTTTTGCGTTACATAACAAGGTTTTTGCATACGAATAGAGAACTGTTTAAGAGACGGATCAATTCGAGAGCGATCCGGGCAATCAGAAAACAACGGAGGAAATATGTCATGGCGATTGAATACAAAGAGCGGAAACAGATTGAAGAACAGCATTTATTGTCATTGTATGAGGATGCTGGGTGGTATGCCTATACACAGGATATCCAGCAGTTGCAGCAAGCTGTAACCAACTCGCTGGCTGTTATATCCGCATGGGAAGGCGAACAATTAATTGGTTTGATCAGAGGTGTTGGGGATGGTCTGACCATCCTGTATATACAGGATATTCTTGTCTTAAACAGTCACAAGAATCAGGGCATCGGCACGGCCTTACTTGATCGCCTTACCGAAAAATACGCCCATGTCCGCCAAAAAGTTCTGTTAACTGAAGACGCGCCAGATGTGCGGCATTTTTACGAGAAGAACAACTTTGCCTCCTGTGACCAAGGGACACTTGTCTCTTTTGCGAAATTGAATGGCTAAAAAAAGCGTATTCGGGGGTGAGTCCCGAATACGCTTTATCGTTTAAGACGATTTCTCATCAAAAAATAGTTTTGCTGGCTTTGTATCTTTCTTTTTCTTAATATACCGGTTGATATAATCCTGCGAGATCTCGCGAACCTCTCCATTGAGCAAGATCAGCGGGACCAGGTTGATCAAGGTCACAGCTGCTAGCAGGATATCAAGGAACTGCCATATTTGCTGCAAACCGCCAATCGCCCCTATGAAAATGGCTGCCAGATATGCGTAGCGCATCATTTTCGCGGTACGAAGCCCGAAGAGATACTCTGCCTGTTTTTCACCGTAGTAGATGAGCACGACAATGGTGGTAATGACAAACAGGAACAGGAAGACCGCAACGAACAAGCTGCCGAGAAAGTCTCCAAATACGGTTGAGAGCGCGGCATCCACCATACTGGATGCCTTAGAGCGGTCCATCGTTTTCCACACACCTGTTGTCAAAACAGCAAATCCGGAAAGCGAGCAAATGACGATCGTATCCATAAACACGCCGAGCATGCCCCAGATGGCCTGCTTGGAAGGATGGTCGGTCTGGGCAGCGGCATGGGCAAAGGGTGCTGTTCCAATACCGGCTTCATTGGAATACAGGCCGCGTGCGATTCCCCAACGTAATGCTGTGGAGACCGCAGCACCGGCGAATCCGCCTGTTGCGGAAGCTGGCGTGAAGGCATACTTAAAGATAAGGGCAAATGCTTCGGGAACCTGATCGATGTGAGCGATGATTACAGTTACTGTTGCAACCACATAGCTGATAACCATGAAGGGAACGAGTTTGTCTGATACTTTGCCGATCCGCTTAATGCCGCCCAAGGCAACAAGGCCTGTCAAAACAGCTAAAATGATGCCGATAAGTGCTTTGTTCCAGCCAAAAGCGTTGCTGAGCTGGGTCGAAATAGAGTTAGACTGAACCATGGCACTTGGGAAGAGTTCAAGCATGAGGAAGAAAGCAAAAGCCCAAGCTAGTGGTTTCCACCCAAGTCCTTTCTTAATATAATACATCGGGCCGCCGACCCATTCGCCGTCTTCATTTTGTTCCCGGTATTTCAAGCCGAGCACAATTTCAGAGTATTTGGTGGCCATGCCTAGCACAGCTACAGCCCACATCCAGAACAAAGCCCCGGGTCCGCCAAATGAAATCGCGACTGCTACCCCGACGATATTGGTGGCGCCTGCAGTGGTGCCGAGTGTAGAAGTGAACGCCTGGAATGGCGTAATCGTGCCGACTTTCTTTTCTTTTTTAAAGATTTGGCCGACCGTCTGTTTCAGAATGTGCGGAAAGTAACGAAATTGAAAGAACTTCAGCCGAAAAGTATACAGTAGTCCGGTAAAGATAAGCAGGGCTGATATGATATATGTCATGAGAAAGTCTGACGTATGTTCTATAATGGAATTAAAGTGCTCCATGCTTGGGTTCGACTCCTTTTCTGATAAGTAGCTTACTAGCCTGCTTTATCTTTACCTTTAAATTCAAGAAATGAAACGGATTTGAAAATAGAATTATTTGAAGTGGGGGATGGAATGTATCGGGCTGTGCTTTTAAAAGGAACTGGAGCTGGCATCCTCGGGGGAATTGCGCTTGGTTTGTTTCTGAAACTTTGCGAATGGCTGACAGGCATCCGTGTCTATACCTTGCTGCTTAATGTTGATTACGTATCAATTTTGGATTCGTTTGAATTCACGGAGATCGGCGATTTCATCCTGCATCTGATTGTCTCTGTCCCGCTGGCCATTTTCTTGTTTTGGCTGGCGGCGCATAGAAACTGGCAGTCTCGTGTGATTTGGAAAATGGTTTGGCTGTGCATGCTGATTGGCCTGCTGCTTTATCCTTTGACCGTACTGTCTGACCGGACGCCGGCATTGGATTTTTTCCCGGCAGTGCTGCTGTGGCTCGCAGGCCATGCGGTATACGGAGGCGTACTGGGCGTCATGTTCAGGGGCAGAATCGGAACGGTTACATAAAAAAGGAGAGTGAATACATGAACATTATTGATTTGCACTGTGACGCGCTTTATAAGCTGGCAGAAGGAAAAGGGCAGCTGGCATTCCGGACGGCTGAAGAACTTGATGCGAATCTGAAGCGGCTGCAGAAGGGCAAGGTCAAGCTGCAATGCTTTGCTGTCTTTATTGACCCAGAAGTCAAATCTGATCATAAATTCACAGCTGCCCTGGAACAGATTGATTACTTTTATGAAGAAGTTCTGGCGAAAAACCCGGAGATGAAACAGCTCCACAGCTGGCATGATGCGGCAGCTTTAAAGCCTGGAGAGATTGGCGCTGTGCTGACACTGGAAGGGGTCGATCCGGTCGGCAATGATCTTGCCAAGCTGAGAGCGCTGATCCAGTTGGGTGTCCGTTCAGTCGGGCTTACCTGGAATCACGCCAATCTGGCTGCAGACGGTGCTGAAGAACCGCGCGGCGGGGGCCTGACCGAACTCGGGTATGAAATGGTTCGGCTGCACAATGAGAAGAACATTCTGACCGATGTGTCCCATCTGTCAGAAAGGGCATTCTGGGATGTGCTGGCATCAGCTGATAATCCTTTTGCGAGTCACTCCAATGCACGGGCTTTGTGCGACCATCCCCGCAATCTGACGGATGACCAGGCCATCGCTTTATTTAAACACAAAGGGATGGTCCATGTGGTCTTCTATCCGAAGTTTCTAACGGGAAGTGAGCAGGCGTCCGTCTCTGACATCATCCGGCATATTGATCATTTCTGCAGTCTGGGCGGAGAGAAGCTGATTGGCTTTGGCTCTGATTTTGATGGCATTGATGTGCATGTCAGCGGCTTGTCTGATGCCTCCATGTATCAAAATTTGATACATGAATTGCTGAAAACCTATTCAGAAGAACAGGTGCGCGGCTTTGCAGGTGAGAACTTCCTGAACCGTTACGGAAAACGGGAAGATTAGCAGATAAAGGAGAGGAAACCGTGTCCAAAAAAGATATTCATGTGGTAGGGGCTGTCATCCAAAGAGACGGCAGAATCCTCTGCGCACAGCGCGGCAACAAAAAGACACTGGCATACAAGTGGGAATTCCCCGGCGGCAAAATTGAACCGGGGGAGACGCCTGAAGCGGCGCTGAAACGCGAGCTTCAGGAAGAGATGCATTGTGACATCAACATTGGCACACAGATTGACCATACGGTATATGAATACAGCTTCGGCATTGTCCATCTGACAACCTTCTATTGCACGCTTGCCGGAGGGGAGCCGGTTCTTACAGAGCACGCGGGGATCAAGTGGCTGCGGCCCGAAGACATTGGATCCCTGGACTGGGCACCCGCAGATCTGCCCGCGATTAAAAAGATCATTCAGTCTGCGACTTCGATTTGAGAACAGGAATACTGTTATCAGCATATTTGTGCATATAAAAAGCTCCAGGCCGGGTGCCTGGAGCTTTTTTCATTATAAATTAAATCTGCTTACAGATGTCTGAAGGCGGTCTGCGAGCTCGACCAATCCATCAGCATGCTGTGCCACTTGTTTCATAGACTGTGCCGATTCATCTGTTACGGCTGCTGTTTCCTCAATGCCTGCTGAAGATTCCTGGGAGATGGCTGCAATACTCTCGATTGATGACTGCAAGTCTCCAGCCTGTCCGGAGATCGCAAGAAGCTGATCGGTCATGCCTGTAATGTTCAGCTGCATTTGATTGATGGAGTCCTGGATCTGGCGGAACGTGCCGCTCGTTTCCTTAATTTTGCCGCTGCCCCGTTCCACTTTCTGATGGCTTTCCTCAAGTGTTTGGGTAACAGATCCTGATTCTGACTGGACAAGATCTGTAATCTGGTTGATTTCAACAACAGCCTTGGCGACCTGCTCTGACAGCTTGCGCACTTCATCCGCAACAACCGCAAAGCCTTTGCCATGTTCGCCGGCACGTGCTGCTTCAATCGCAGCATTCAAGGCGAGCAGGTTTGTCTGTTCAGAAATGGTCTGGATGGTCAGGACAAGATTGCTGACTTTTTGGTAGTTGCGATCAAGTTCGGCCATTTTTTGCACGGCATCATTCACTACTGTATTGATTTCAAGCATTTGTGTCTCGGTTTCGCGCATTTGTTCAAATCCGCTGTTCGTCAGACTCGTCACGGACATCGCTTCCTCGTTGAGAGCCTGACCGTTTTCTCCTGACTTGGAGAGGGATGCTGAGAAGTCACGCATCACTTCGGACAGTTGGGTCGTGCTGTAAGCCTGTTCTTCAGAGCCTTTTGCCAGCTCAGACATGGTCGTGGAAATTTGTTCGCTGCCTTCCGCAGATCGTGCAGCAGACTCTGTAAAGTCTCTGGCGAATGTCGTGATGCCAGTGGATTCTTCAGAAATGCTGCCGATCAGTTTGCGCAAATTGGCAGACATCTCTTGGAGAGATCCGGCCAGATCGCCAATTTCGTCATTTGAATGGATGGTAATGTCCTGATGCAGCTTGCCTGCTGCCAGGTCACTTGCAACAGTACGGAGCTGCACAATCGGGCGGGCGATCAAACGGATGAGCAAGTAGATGGCTGCTGCACTTAAAATAATGGAGATGAGCACGAGAATCGCTGTTCTCAACAGACCGTTTTCAAAGGCTTTGCCACTGTCCTGGTTGGAAGCAGTAAGTTCCTTGTCATTTTTTTGAACCAGATCATAAAGGCTTTTGTCCATAATCCCATAATCAGCCTGGCCTGTTTTCAGGATGGCTTTTGCCTGTTTCAGATCACCTTTGTCAGCTGACGCAATGGCTTGTGCCTGCATGCTGAGGTATCTCTCAGCGGCTTCTTTAAAAGGCTCAAATTTCTCGCGTTCTCCG
>Ga0153921_1000492_pt1 | contig 21013 bp, 20 predicted proteins | sample TSNJ005MetaG_FD_104691 | JGI IMG/M metagenome (GOLD analysis project Ga0153921, IMG submission 104691) | Attine ant fungus gardens microbial communities from New Jersey, USA - TSNJ005 MetaG | ecosystem: Host-associated > Fungi > Mycelium > Unclassified | place: USA: New Jersey, Brendon T. Byrne... | reverse complement strand
TGAGACCGGACCATGCAAACTCGTGACGATATTTTCAACACCCTGCGCGATGCCTTGGTGGAACTGTTTGAACTGCCGCCTGAGCGCGTCACTCTTGACGCCAACCTGTACCAGGACCTGGAGATCGACAGCATCGACGCCGTCGACCTGATCGACCATATCAAGCGCCAGACCGGCAAGAAGATCGCTGCCGAAGAGTTCAAGGCCGTGCGCACCGTCAACGACGTGGTAGAGGCGGTGTACCGTCTGGTCACGCCGGCCGCATGAGCCGGCTGATCGGCCTTGGCCTGTTGCTGGCGGGGCTGCTGTACCCCTTTGCGGTGTATTACGGCACCGAGCACTTCGCGCCGTGGCAATTCGGCCTGCTGCTCGGCAGTTTGTGGCTGTTGCGCGCGCTGACCGGTGCGCGGCGCCCCGGCAGCCGCTGGATGGCGGTGGCCGTGATCGTGTTTTGCCTGTTGCTGGCCTGGTTCGACAACCCGCACCTGCTGCGCTGGTACCCGAGCCTGGTCAGCGCGTTCATGCTCGCGCTGTTCGGCCTGAGCCTGAAATATGGCCCGCCGATGGTCGAGCGCCTGGCGCGCATGACCGACCCGCAGCTGCCCCCCCACGCGATTGTGTATACGCGCCAGGTCACCGTGGTGTGGAGTGTGTTTTTTCTGTGTAATGGCCTGCTCGCCGCCGCGCTCACCCTGTGGGCGCCGCTGAGTTGGTGGACGTTGTACAACGGCCTGATCGCCTACGGGCTGATGGGGCTGTTGTTTGCCGTGGAATGGCTGGTACGACAAAGGGTTCGAGGCCGCGTATGAAAGGGTTGAAACTTGAGCACCTGTTGCTCGAGCCGCTGCAACAGCGTTTGGTGACCACCGAACCTGCGATGAATCACGCTGAACTGTGGGAACACGCCCTGAGCCTGGCCGCAGGCCTGCAGGCGCGTGGCATCCAGCGCCTGGCCGTGCACCTGGAAGACGCCGGCGTACTGGCGATTGCCCTGCTGGGCGCCTGGCGTGCCGGGGTCAGCGTGCTGCTGCCCGCCGACCTGCAACCCCAGACCCGCCAACGCTGGGACGAGGCCGTCGACGCCTGGCTGGTGGAAGCTGCCGACCTCGACGTGCTGTATCAGTCGCCCTTGAGCCCTGCAGCCCTCGACCTGGACGCCTGCCAACTGAGCCTGTGCACCTCGGGCTCCAGCGGCGAGCCCAAGCGCATCGACAAGACCCTGCGTCAGTTGGCCAATGAAGTCCAGGCGCTGGAAGCCTTGTGGGGCGCGGACGTGAAAGACGCGTGCATCATCGGCAGCGTCGCCACCCAGCATATCTACGGCTTGCTGTTCCGTGTGCTATGGCCGCTGTGCGCCGGTCGCACTTTTGTGCGCAAGCAACTGGCATTCCCCGAAGACCTGCAGCGCGCCAGCCGCGAGCACCCGCACTTTGCCTGGGTCGCCAGCCCGGCGCTGCTCAAGCGCATGGGCGACAACCTCGACTGGCCGGCACTGAGCCAGGTGGCGAGGGTGTTCTCGTCCGGCGGCGCCTTGCCCCTCGAGGCGGCCACCCGTCTTTACGAGCGCCTGCAGCAATGGCCGACGGAAATCCTCGGCAGCTCCGAGACCGGCGGCATCGCCTGGCGCCAGGGCGCGCAACCCTGGCAACCATTCGCCGACGTGCAACTGAGCCAGGACGCCGACGGCGCGCTGCGTATCGCCTCGCCTTACCTGCCCGCCGGGCATATTGAACAGACTGCCGACGCTGCCCAAATCCATCCAGACGGCCGTTTCGAGCTGCTGGGTCGCCTGGACCGCATCGTCAAGCTGGAAGAAAAACGCATCTCGCTGCCGATGCTCGAACAGGCGCTGATGGCCCACGCCTGGGTCGCCGAAACCCGCCTGGGCGTGGTACAGGAAAATCGCGCGTCCCTCGGCGCGTTGGTGGTGTTGAGCGCCGAAGGCCTGCACGCCCTGCGCAACCAGGGTCGGCGCACCGTCACCCAAACCCTGCGCCAGCATCTCAGCCAGCATTGCGAAGCCCTGGCCCTGCCGCGGCGCTGGCGCCTGCTGCGCCAATTGCCGCTGAACAGCCAGGGCAAGCTCCCGCAGGCCGACGTCGAAGCACTGCTGCTGGCGCCACGGCCAAAAGCCCCGGAAGTGCTGGAGCAGGTCGAAGCGGATGGCGAATGGACCCTGCAACTGAGTGTGCCGCCGGACCTGGCTTACTTCAGCGGCCACTTCCCGGTCACTCCGGTGCTGCCCGGCGTGGTGCAGGTGGAATGGGCCTTCAACCTCGGCCAGCAACTGCTGGACCTGCCGACGACCTTTACCGGCATGGAAGTGCTCAAGTTCCAGCAACTGATACGCCCGGGCGACCGTATCGAACTGCACCTGCGCTTTGATGCAGAGCGCGCCAAGCTGTACTTCGCCTACCGCAATGGCGTGGCGGCCTGTTCCAGTGGCCGGATAGTGCTGGAGGCGCAAAATGCATAATCTCTTGTGGCAAGCAGGTTCGTCGTGGCAAGCAGGCTGTTTGTGGCAAGCAGGCTTGTTGTGGCGAGCGGGCTTGTTGTGGCGAGCGGGCTTGCCCCGCGTTGGGCTGCGAAGCAGCCCCAATAAGATCGACGCGGTCTTCCAGGCATACCGAGTTGGCTGGTTTTGGGGCCGCTTCGCAGCCCAACGCGGGGCAAGCCCGCTCACCACAGGGAGCCCGCTCACCACAACAAGCCCGCCAGCCACAAGGAGCTTGCTAACCACAAGGAGCTTGCTCACCACAGAAAACCCATTCACCACAGGAAGCACGCTACCAGCCGATTGGGTGAGCCATGCATAACCCCTGCGCCCTGATCCCGGTCTACAACCATGAAGCCGCCGTGCCGGCCGTGGTCCGCAGCCTGTTGGACAGCGGCCTGCCGTGCCTGTTGGTCGACGACGGCAGCAGCCCGGCCTGCGCGGCGGTATTGGCACAGCTGGCACGCCTCGAAAACGTCACCCTGCTGACCCTGCCGAACAACCAGGGCAAAGGTGGCGCGGTCATGGCCGGTTTCCGCGAAGCCACACGCCTGGGCTTCAGCCATGCCCTGCAAGTGGATGCCGACGGCCAGCACGACTTGCGTGAAGTCGACACATTTATCGACACCTCGCGCCGGCACCCTGACGCGGTCATCTGCGGCTATCCCGAATACGACGACAGCGTGCCCAAGGGCCGCCTGTACGCGCGCTACCTGACCCACGTGTGGGTGTGGATCAACACCCTGTCGCTGCAGATCCGCGACTCGATGTGCGGCTTTCGCGTGTACCCGCTGGCGCCGACGCTGGCGCTGATGGACTCGGCCTATATCGGCACGCGCATGGACTTCGACTCCGACATCCTGGTGCGCCTGGCCTGGCGCAACCAGCCGATGCGCTGGCTGCCGACGCAGGTGCATTACCCCACCGACGGCCTGTCGCACTTTCGTTTGTTCCGCGACAACGTACGCATCTCGGCCATGCACACCCGGTTGTTCTTCGGCATGTTGGTACGCGCGCCGATGATCCTGTGGCGACGGTGGCAGGCATGAGCGACAGCAGCAAACACTGGGCCGACCGTGAAGAACGCGGCAGCTTCTGGCTGATGAAACTCACGGCCGTCGCCGCCAAGGTGCTCGGCCGCCGCCTGCTGAGCCCGGTGCTGTACGGGATCGTGCTGTACTTCTTCCTGTTCGGCCGCACCGCGCGCCAGAGCGCCTGGCAATACCAGCAGCGCCTGGCCGAGTGGAGCGGACGCGATGAGCTGCGCCCGACCCATAAAAAGGTCTTCGGCCAATTCATGGCCTTCGCCGACTCGCTGCTGGACAAGCTCGACGTGTGGAACGGCAAGCTGCGTATCGAGCAGATCGAAATCAACGACCCGGCGCAACTGCGCGGGCAACTGCGTGGCGGGCGCGGGCAGATGCTGGTGGGCGCGCACCTGGGCAACCTTGAAGTGTGCCGCGCGCTGGCGGAAATCGGCGAGCAGGTCACCATGAACGTGCTGGTGCATACCAAGCACGCCGAGCGCTTCAACCGTCTGCTGGGCGAAGCCGGCGCGACCCACTTGCGCCTGATCCAGGTCAGCGAGCTGGACCCGGCCACCATGCTGTTGCTCAGCCAGCGCCTGGACGACGGCGAGTGGCTGGCCATCGCTGGCGACCGCGTGCCGCTGCATGGCGGGCGCACGGTGCGGGTGGATTTCCTCGGCCACGGCGCCGCCTTCCCCCAAGGCCCGTGGTTGCTGGCCGGCCTGCTGAAATGCCCGGTCAACCTGCTGATGTGCCTGAAACACCAGGGCCGCTATCACCTGACCATCGAGCCGTTCGCGCAGTTGATCGAATGGAAACGCAGCACCCGCGAGCAGGTCATCGCCCTGTGGACCGCGCGCTATGCCGCACGCCTGGGCCAGTTCTGCCTGGAAGCGCCCCAACAATGGTTCAACTTTTACCCTTTCTGGAAGACCGATGACGACGCATCTTGAGCCGGTAACCTTTGGCGAACGCCCCCTGCGCATCGAAGACGTGCTGGCCCTGGCCAACCGTCAGGTGCCCACACATTTGCAGGATGACGCCGCCTATCGCCAGCGCATCGCCAAGGGCGCGCAGTTCTTAGACTCGCTGCTGGACAAGGAAGGCGTGATCTACGGCGTGACCACCGGCTACGGCGACTCCTGCGTGGTGGCGGTGCCATTGCACCACGTCGAGGCGCTGCCGCGTCACCTGTACACCTTTCACGGCTGCGGCCTGGGCAAGTTGCTCGACGCCCAAGCCACCCGTGCCGTGCTGGCGGCGCGCTTGCAGTCGCTGTGCCATGGGGTTTCCGGGGTGCGCGTGGAACTGCTCGAGCGCCTGCATGCGTTCCTCGAACACGATGTGCTGCCGCTGATTCCGGAAGAAGGCTCAGTCGGCGCCAGCGGTGACCTGACCCCACTGTCCTACGTGGCCGCGACCCTGTCCGGCGAGCGCGAGGTCATGTTCCGTGGCGAGCGGCGCCAGGCTGCCGATGTGCATCGCGAACTGGGTTGGGACCCGCTGGTGCTGCGTCCCAAGGAGGCCCTGGCGCTGATGAACGGCACCGCCGTGATGACCGGCCTCGCCTGCCTGGCCTTCGCCCGGGCCGACTACCTGCTGCAACTGGCGACGCGCATTACCGCGCTGAACGTGGTGGCGTTGCAAGGTAACCCGGAGCACTTCGACGAGCGCCTGTTCGCCGCCAAGCCGCACCCGGGACAGATGCAAGTCGCCGCCTGGTTGCGCAAGGACCTGGCCATCGATGCGCCGACCGCGCCGCTGCATCGCCTGCAGGATCGCTACTCGCTGCGCTGCGCCCCGCATGTGCTCGGGGTGTTGGCCGACAGCCTGAACTGGCTGCGCTCGTTTATCGAGATCGAACTGAACAGCGCCAACGACAACCCGATCATCGACGCCGAGGAAGAGCGCGTGCTGCACGGCGGGCACTTCTACGGCGGGCATATCGCCTTTGCCATGGACAGCCTCAAGACCCTGGTGGCCAACGTCGCCGACCTCCTCGACCGCCAGCTCGCGCTATTGGTAGACGTGCGCTACAACCATGGCCTGCCGAGCAACCTGTCCGGCGCGCCGGCCGAGCGCGCGATGATCAACCACGGCTTCAAGGCGGTGCAGATCGGCACCAGCGCCTGGACCGCCGAGGCGCTGAAAAACACCATGCCGGCCAGCGTGTTCTCGCGCTCCACCGAGTGCCATAACCAGGACAAGGTAAGCATGGGCACCATCGCTGCGCGCGATGCGATCCGTGTGCTGGAGCTGACCGAACAGGTCGCCGCTGCCACCCTGCTCGCCGCCAACCAGGGTGTGTGGCTGCGTGCCCAGGCCGAGGATGCGCGGCCTTTGCCGCCAGCCTTGGCCGCCATGCATGCAGCACTCGCCAAGGACTTCCCGCCGGTCATCGAGGACCGTGCCCTCGAAGGCGAGCTGCGCCTGTGCCTCACGCGCATTGCCGAGCAACACTGGAGGCTGCATGCGTAGTCAGGGCGTGCTGCACAGCGACAGCGAAATCCTGGTGCCGTTTTTCGACATCGACACCATGAACGTGGTGTGGCACGGGCACTACGTCAAGTACCTGGAAGTGGCGCGTTGCGCGCTGCTGGACAAGATCGGCCATAACTACACGGCGATGCTCGAATCCGGCTACGCCTGGCCGGTGATCGATATGCAGCTGCGCTACGTGCGCGGCGCGACCTTTGGGCAGACCATCAATGTGCGCGCGAGCCTGGTGGAATGGGAGAACCGCTTGAAGGTCAATTACCTGATCACCGACCTTGCCAGCGGCGAGCGCCTGACCCGCGCCAGCACGGTGCAAGTCGCCGTTGAAATCGCCAGCCGCGAGATGCAATTGGCCTCACCCAGAATATTCACCGACGCCGTCGAAAGGGCCCTCAAATGCTGACCCCTGTGGGAGCGGGCTTGCCCGCGAAGGACGTTAACGATAATGCGATCCGTCTGACACTGCGCAGCGCCCTCAGGTTTTTCGCGAGCAAGCTTGCTCCTACAGGGCTCGGGTTGTTGCTGAGCCTGAGTGCCCATGCTTTCGACTTGCAACAACTCAGCGCTCAACTGGCAAAACCCTCGGTGATCCACGGCAGCTTCATCCAGGAAAAACACCTGCGCGCCCTGCCGCAGCCGCTGGTGAGCAAAGGCACCTTCGTGCTCGCCAAGGACCACGGCCTGCTGTGGCTGCTGAAAACCCCGCTGCAACAGGACTACCGCATCAGCGCCCAGGGCATCGCCCGGCGTGATGCCAACGGCTGGCAACTGCTGCCGAACAAGAGCGCCGGCGCCGAGCAGAACCGCCTGTTCCTCGCCGTGCTGCAGGGCGACAGCAGCGGCTTGCAACGCGACTTCGAGCTGCAGCTGCAAGGCGAGGCCCGGCAATGGAAACTGACGCTGATCCCACGCTCGCTGCTGTTAAAACAGGTATTCACCCAGATCAATATCGACGGCGACGAGCTGGTGCAAACCATCGAGCTGCTGGAAACCCAGGGCGACAGCACCGTGCTGCGCATGCAGGACAGCACCGCCAGCCAGCCGTTGAGCGATGCGGAGCAACACGACTTTGCCCAGTGAACGCTTGCTGCCCCGCCTGTTCCTGATCCTGCTGGTGGCCGTGCTGGCCCTGGCCGGCTGGCAGTGGCGCCACGGGGCCCCGCTGTCGGCCAACCTGATGGAACTGGTGCCGGGCAACACGCCGGACGCCCTGGAACTGCAGGCCGAACAGCGCATGCAGGAGCCGCTGAACCGCGAGATGCTGGTGCTGGTGGGCCATGCTGATCGGCAGACAGCCGTTGCGGTCGCGCAGCAACTGGGCGAGCACTGGCAGGCCAGCGGCCTGTTCGAAAAAGTGCAATGGAACCTGCAAGCCGACTTGCCCGCGCTGCGCGAGCAACTGCTGCGCGGTCGACTGGCGATGCTCTCGGCCAAAGACCGCGCGCAACTGATCGAACAGCCCGGCGCGTTTATCCAGCAGCGTGTACAGGCGCTGTTCGACCCCTTCACCGGCTTCAGCCTGGTGCCGAGCCAGGATGACTGGCTGGGCCTGACCGGGCGTATCCAGAACAGCCAGCCGCAACACGGTTCGGTGCAACTGGATATCGGCAGCGGCGCGTTGATCGCCGACGCCGACGGCAAAAGCTGGGTGCTGCTGCGTGCGCGCACCACCGGCAATGCCTTTGACATGAAACTGCCGCTGCAAGTGGCGGCGCTGCTCCAGGCCAGTCGCGAACAGGCCAGCGGGCAAGGCGCGCAATTGCTCGCGGCCAGCGGCCTGCTCTACGCGGCCAACGGTCAGCAGCAGGCCACACGGGAAATCACCTGGGTCGGCGGCGGCGCGACCGTGGGTATTCTGTTGCTGCTGTTGCTGGCGTTCCGTCGTTGGCGCGTACTTCTGGCCTTTGTGCCGGTGCTGGTGGGCATGCTGTTTGGCGCGGTGGCCTGTGTGGCGCTGTTCGGCCATATGCACGTGATGACCCTGGTACTGGGCTCCAGCCTGATCGGCGTGGCGGTGGATTACCCGCTGCATTACCTGTCCAAGAGCTGGAGCATGAACCCCTGGCGCAGTTGGCCGGCGTTGCGGCTCACCCTGCCGGGGCTGAGCCTGAGCCTCGCCACCAGTTGCATCGGCTACCTGGCGCTGGCCTGGACGCCGTTCCCGGCACTGACCCAGATCGCCGTGTTCTCCGCCGCCGGGCTGATCGGCGCTTACCTGTCGGCCGTGTGCCTGTTGCCCGCGCTGCTCAAGGGTGTAGAACTGCGCCCGGCGCAATGGCCGCTGCGCATCGCCGAATGCCTGTGGCTGGTGCGGGCTTCCTTGCTCAAGCGCGTGCCGAGCCCGGTGTTGCTGGTACTGGTGCTGCTGTTCTGTGCAGGTGGCCTGTGGCACCTGAACAGCAAGAACGATATCCGCCAATGGATCGGTGCGCCGCCGCAATTGCTGCAAGAGGCGCAGGCCGTCGCGCGGATTACCGGGTTCCAGCCCACCAGCCAGTTTTTCCTGGTACGCGCGGACGACCAGCAGCAGTTGCTGGAACGCCAGGCCGCCCTGAGCCAGCGCCTGGATCAACTGGTGAACATGGACAAGCTCCAGGGTTACCTGGCGCTCAACCAACTGGTCAACCTGCCGGCCGAGCAGCAACAACTGCGCGACGCCTTGAACCAACTCCCGCAACATTGGCAGCCACTGCTGGACCTCGGTGTGCCCGCCACTGCACTGCAAGCCGAAGTCGCGCAGCTGCAAGCGTTGCCCACCGAAGACATCGACGCCGCGCTCGTCGGCCCCCTGGCCGAGCCTTGGCGCACCTTGTGGCTTGGCCAGGTCGACGGCGGCGGCGTGGCGGCGATGGTCAGCCTGCAAGGCTTGAACAACCCGGCGCTGCTGCGGGTGCAAGCGCTGGATCTGCCGGGTGTGCAACTGGTGGATCGCCTGGGCGACTTGAACCGCGTGTTTGCCGATACGCAGATCAGCGCGGCCGAATTGAAGTTGATGTCCTGCGTGCTGATCGTGCTGCTGCTGATCCTGCCGTTCGGCTTTGCCGGCGCCTTGCGTATCGTCGCCCTGCCCTTGCTGGCGGCGCTGTGCAGCCTGGCCAGCCTGGGTTGGCTGGGCCAGCCGCTGACCCTGTTCAGCCTGTTCGGCCTGCTGCTGGTCACGGCCATCAGCGTCGACTACGCGATTTTGATGCGCGAACAGATCGGCGGCCCGGCCGTCAGCCTTTTAGGCACGCTGCTGGCAGCGCTGACGACCTGGTTGTCGTTCGGCCTGCTGGCGGTGTCGAGTACCCCGGCGGTGAGTAATTTCGGCCTGTCGGTCAGCCTGGGCCTGGCGTTCAGCTTTATGCTGGCGCCCTGGGCGGGCCACCAGAAGCACGCCTCATGAATGTGATTATCGCCAATGCGGCAAGGAGCCCTCGTGCCCACAGTTGAAATGGAACGTCGCCAGGTGGTGGTGATCGGTGCCGGTCCATCCGGTGCCATCGCCGCCGCGCTGTTAAAGCGCAAGGGGCATGATGTATTGATCATCGAGCGCCAGCACTTCCCACGGTTCTCGATCGGCGAAAGCCTGCTGTCGCACTGCATCGACTTCATCGAAGAAGCAGGCATGCTCGACGCCGTGCAGGCCGCGGGCTTCCAGGTGAAAACCGGTGCCGCGTTCGCCTGGGGCGAGCGCTACAGCGCATTCGATTTTGGCGACACCTTCAGCAACGGCAAACCGACCACCTTCCAGGTGCAACGCGGCGAGTTCGACAAATTGCTGGCCGATCAGGCGGCGCTGCAGGGCGTCGATATTCGCTACGGCGAAACCATCGTTGGCGTGGATTTCAAAGGCGAATCGCGCTACCTGCACGTGCGCCGCGAGAACGGCAGCGAATACCATCTCAAGGCCAGGTTCGTGCTCGACGCCAGCGGCTACGGCCGTGTCTTGCCGCGCTTGCTCGACCTTGAGGCGCCGTCGAATTTCCCGCTGCGCCAGGCGGTGTTCACCCACGTCGAAGACCGCATCGAACATCCTGGGTTTGATCGCACCAAGATCCTGGTGACCACCCATCCGACACAGCGCGATATCTGGTTCTGGACCATCCCGTTCAGCAATGGCCGCTGCTCGGTCGGCGTGGTCGCGGCGAAGGAACATTTCGATGGTCGCGACGCGGACCTCGACGCCTGCCTGCGCGGTTTTATCGACGAAACCCCAAGCCTGTCCGGCGTGCTGCACAACGCCGTGTGGGATACCCCCGCGCGCACCATCGGCGGCTACTCGGCCAACGTCAAAACCTTGCACGGCCCGGGCTTCGCGCTGCTGGGCAACGCCGCAGAATTCCTCGACCCGGTGTTTTCGTCCGGCGTGACCATCGCCATGCGCTCGGCGAGCATGGCCGCCGGCCTGTTGCACCGTCAGCTGAGCGGCGAAACAGTGGACTGGCAAAGCGAATTCGCCGAACCGCTCAAGCGGGGTGTCGACACCTTCCGCTGCTACGTCGAAGGTTGGTATGCGGGCACGTTCCAGGATGTGATTTTCCATCCCGGCAGCTCGCCGGAGATTCGCCGGATGATCAGCTCGATCCTCGCCGGCTATGCCTGGGATGAGCGCAACCCGTTTGTCAGCGAGCCCAAGCGGCGGTTGCGGATGTTATCGGAGATTTGTGCAGGGGATGCCGCGTGAGCAGTCAGTACCTGAGTAAGAATTACGTCGAGGAAACCAGGTTCGGTTTCTGGTTCCTGCGCAGCCACACCTGGCAGCACCATGTGCTACGCGTGGCGATCAACGACCTGCGCGGCCTGTTCAGCGAGGCATTGCCCCAGGCGCCGGTCTTGCTCGACGCCGGTTGCGGCCAGGGCAAATCCTTCAAGCTGCTGCAGCAAGTGTTTGCCCCCTCGCGCCTGATCGGCCTGGATGCCGATCCTCACAGCCTCCAACTGAGCCGCGAGGAAGCCACGCGCCAGGGCCTCGCCGTGGAGCTGATCGGCAGCGACTGCGCCACCCTCGAAGTGCCGGACGCCAGCGTCGATATCCTGTTCTGCCACCAGACGTTCCACCATCTGGTGGAACAACATCGCGCGCTGAAAGAGTTCTACCGCGTGCTCAAGCCGGGCGGCTACCTGCTGTTTGCCGAATCCACCGAAGCGTATATCGACACCTGGGTGATCCGCTGGCTGTTCCGCCACCCGATGCACGTGCAGAAGAGCGCCGAAGAGTACCTGCAGATGCTGCGCGAGCAGGGCTTTGAGTTCGGCGCGCAGAACGTCTCGTACCCCTACCTGTGGTGGAGCCGTTCCAGCGATTTCGGCCTGCTGGAACGCTGGGGCCTGCGCAAGGCGCCGCCGGTGGGCCAGCGCGAAGAAACCCTGGTCAATTGCGTCGCGCGCAAACCCCTGGCGGGTGCACCCGCATGATGCGCTTGCTGCTGATCGGCTGCCTGTTGCTGCTGAGCGCCTGCGCCAGCCAGGCGCCGCTGCCCGAAAAAATGCCCACCCTGACCCTGCCGATGCAATTGCATGTGCAGCGCCAGGAAGGTGCCCAGCGCCAGGATTGGCTGCTGGTGATCCAGCGCGAGGACGGCGGCATTCGCTGGTCGATGATGGATCCCCTGGGTATCCCCCAGGCCCGGCAGATACTGATCAATGGGCAGTGGCAGGCCGATGGCTTGTTGCCGCCCAACCCCCAGGCGCGCGAGCTGTTCGCCGCCCTGCTGTTTGCCCTGGCTTCGGCGGACGACCTGCGCGCGCTGTACCCCGACGCGCAGGCGATGGACCTGACGCGTACCCTGCCGGGCCATTGGCAAATCGTGTATCAGTCGTCCGAGGTATTTCGCGTGAACATCAGCGGGCAGCCGTTGAGCTATCGCATTACGCCGCTGGGAGTCGCGCGATGACCGCCTATCTCAATGCACTCGGTGTGATCTGCGCGCTGGGCCGCGGCCAGGCCGAGGTCAGCCGCAGCCTGTTCGCCGGTGACTGTTCGGGCATGCGCGCCGAAAGCGGCTGGGTCCCGGAGCGAGTGCTGCCGGTGGCCGGTGTGCACGGCGAGCTGGCGACCATCCCACCCGAGCTGGGCCAGCAGAGCAGCCGCAACAACCAGCTGCTGCTGGAGGCGGCGCTGCAGATCGAGGGCGAGATTCGCCAGGCGATCCAGCGCTACGGCGCGGCACGTGTCGCCATTGTGCTGGGCACCAGCACCTCGGGGATCGATGAGGCCAGTCGCGGCATTGCCCATTACCTGCGCGATAACCAGTTCCCCGGCGACTATGACTACCAGCAACAGGAGCTCAGCGCGCCGGCAAACTTCCTCGCCGACTGGCTGCAAACGAGCGGCCCGGCCTATGTAATTTCCACTGCGTGCACCTCCAGCGCCCGCGCGCTGATGAGCGCCCAGCGCCTGCTGGACCTGGGCGTGTGCGATGCAGTGATCTGCGGCGGCGTCGACAGCTTGTGCAAGCTCACCCTCAATGGGTTCAGCTCGCTCGAGGCGGTGTCGGACCAGCGCTGCAATCCGTTTTCGCGAAACCGCAACGGCATCAACATCGGCGAGGCGGCGGTGTTGTTTCTGATGAGCAGGCAGCCGTCGCCGATTGCCTTGCTGGGCAGCGGCGCGAGTTGCGACGCGCACCATATCTCGGCGCCGGAGCCCAGCGGCAAAGGCGCTTTGCAAGCGATGCGCAAGGCCTTGGCCAGCGCGAAACTGGCCCCCGAACAGATCGGCTACTTGAACCTGCACGGCACGGCCACCCAGCATAATGACGCGATGGAAAGCCTGGCAGTCGCCAGCCTGTTCCCCGCCGGCGTGGCCTGCTCGTCGACCAAACCCATGAGCGGCCACACCCTGGGTGCTGCGGGCGCGCTGGAAGCGGCGTTCTGCTGGCTGAGCCTGACCCACAACCAACTGCCACCGCACGTGTGGGACGGCCAGGCCGACCCGGCACTGCCCGCGTTGCACTGGGTACGGCCCGGTGCCCGCTTGGAAAAACGCTGCCTGATGAGCAACTCGTTTGCCTTCGGCGGCAATAATGTCAGCCTGATTATCGCAGAGGCACCATGATCGATTGGCCACTCGCCGAACTGCTGCCCCACGCGGGCGACATGATCCTGATCGACCAGGTGCTGTCGTTCGATGAAGAGCAGGTTCACACCCGCACGACCGTCAAGCCCGGCGGCCTGTTCAATCGCCCGGACGGCAGCCTGCCGGCCTGGATCGGCATCGAGCTGATGGCGCAAAGCGTCGCCGCCTATGCCGGTTGCCGCGCGCGTCAGAAAGGCGCCGCCGTGGAGCTGGGCTTTTTGCTTGGCACGCGCAAGTTCGAGTGCAACGTGGAACACTTCCCGGCAGGCGCCGAGCTGACGATCCACGGCCTGCGCTCGCTGGAAGACGACAACGGCATGGGTGTGTTCGAATGCCACCTGACCGGTGACGGTATCCAGGCCAGCGCCCGCCTGAACGTATTTCGACCGCCACAGGCGGCCAACTATTTAGAAGAATCGAAGGACGAAACGCCATGACTGAATCCGTACTGGTCACCGGCTCCAGCCGTGGCATTGGCCGCGCCATCGCGCTGCGCCTGGCCCAGGCCGGGCACGACATCGTGCTGCATTGCCGCAGTGGCCGTGCCGAAGCCGATGCCGTGAAGGCCGAGGTCGAGGCGCTGGGCCGCAACGCACGGGTGCTGCAGTTCGACGTGGCGGACCGCGCGCGCTGCAAGGCAATCCTCGAGGCGGACGTGGAGCAACATGGCGCCTATTACGGTGTGGTGCTGAATGCCGGCCTGACCCGCGACGGCGCCTTCCCGGCCCTGTCGGAAGACGATTGGGACGTGGTGATGCGCACCAACCTCGACGGTTTCTATAACGTGCTGCACCCGGTGATGATGCCGATGATTCGGCGCCGTGCGGCCGGGCGTATCGTGTGCATTACCTCGGTGTCCGGGCTGATCGGCAACCGTGGCCAGGTCAACTACAGTGCCTCCAAGGCCGGCCTGATCGGCGCAGCCAAGGCGCTGGCCATCGAGCTGGGCAAGCGCAAGATCACCGTCAACTGCGTCGCCCCCGGCCTGATCGACACGGCCATGCTGGATGAAAACGTGCCGGTGGAAGAACTGATGAAGATGATCCCGGCGCAACGCATGGGCACCCCGGAAGAAGTCGCCGGCGCGGTGAATTTCCTCATGTCGGCCGAAGCCGGCTATATCACGCGCCAGGTGTTGGCCGTGAACGGAGGCCTGTGCTGATGAAACGCGTTGTCGTCACCGGCATGGCCGGCATGACCTCCCTGGGCAGCGATTGGGAAACCATCGCGGCCAACTTTCGCGCCAACCGCAGCGGCATCCGGCGCATGGACGAGTGGGACCGCTTTACCGAACTGAACACGCGCCTGGCAGGGCCGATCGACAACTTCGTCGTGCCCAGCCACTGGACGCGCAAGCAACTGCGCAGCATGGGCCGCGTCTCGCGCCTGGCGGTGTGGGCGGCGGAGCAGGCGCTGCAGGATGCCGGCCTGCTCGGCGACGAGTCGATCAAGGACGGGCGCATGGGCGTGGCCTGCGGCTCGTCCACCGGCAGCACCGACGAGATCAAGGCGTTCGGCAATATGCTGCTGAACTCGGTGGCTGAGGGGCTGAATGCCAACTCCTACGTGCGCATGATGCCGCACACCACGGCGGCGAATATCAGCATCTTCTTTGGCCTGACCGGGCGGCTGATTCCTACGTCCAGCGCCTGCACCAGCGGCAGCCAGGGCATCGGCTATGCCTACGAGGCGATCAAGTTCGGGCGCTTGCCGCTGATGCTCGCCGGCGGCGCCGAGGAGCTGTGCCCGACCGAGGCCATGGTGTTTGACGCGCTCTACGCCACCAGCCTGAAAAACGATGCGCCGCAGACCAGCCCGCGCCCTTACGACACTGGCCGCGATGGCCTGGTGATCGGCGAGGGCGGCGGCATGCTGGTGCTCGAAGAACTCGAACATGCGTTGGCGCGAGGGGCGCATATCCACGCCGAGATCGTCGGCTTCGGCAGCAACGCCGACGGCCAGCACACCACCCGCCCGGAACAGAAAACCATGCGTCGCGCCATGGAACTGGCCCTGGAAGATGCCGGGCTCGAGCCTGGCGCGATCGGCTACGTCAACGGCCACGGCACCGCCACCGATCAAGGCGACATCGCCGAGACGCTGGCGACCAGCAGCCTGTTCGGCAGCCGCATGCCCATCAGTTCGCAGAAGAGCTTCCTGGGCCACACGCTGGGCGCCTGTGGTGCGCTGGAATCGTGGTTCAGCATCGAGATGATGAACCGCGACCAGTACGTGCACACCTTCAACCTGGACGCCATCGACCCGCAATGCGGCGAGCTGGATTACCTGCAGGGTGAGTTTCGCGAGATGCATCACGACTACGTGATGAACAACAACTTTGCCTTTGGCGGCGTCAATACATCGCTGATTTTCCGCCGCTGGTCCTGACTTTTTAATCGATTGGAGAAAACGGAATGTCTTCCTTGCTACGCGCTACCCTGATCACCCTGGCCCTGTTGACCACCGCCGGCTGCACCAGCAAGCCGATCCTCAACACCCAGCACGAGCTGCCGGTTGCCAACCAGGTCAGCGAAGAAAAAATGAAAACGGTGATCATCAACGCCCTGCAAAAGCGCGAGTGGACAGTGCAACGCCTGAGCCCGCAACTGGTACAGGCCGAGATCAACGTGCGCAACCAGTACTACGCAGCGATCGACATCCGCTACACCCGCAACAGCTACGCCATCACCTACCGCGACAGCCGCGACCTGGGCTACAAGGACGGCAAGATCCATCGCAACTACAACCGCTGGGTGAGCATGCTTGATCGCGACATCATGGCGGCATTGCGCGCCAATGGCATGACCGTGGCAGAACCGGCGACGCCATGAGTGACGTAACCCGCAGAGCGGGTTAATGAGCAGCAAGGCCCTGCCGCCCCCCGGCAGGGTTCATTGATAAAGACAGGTCCCTTAATAACTGATATTACCGCCGCCTTCCTGGCTGATCTGAATACTGTTGCCGCTATTGCCGTTGTGCCCGCTATTGACGTAGCGGCTATCAGCGCCGGCATTACCATTATTGCCATAGTTACCGTAATTGCCGTGATCACCGACGGCGTTAATATTTTTATTATTACCGTTATGACCTTGGTTGACATAGGTACTATGATTGCCGCTATTGGCATTATTCCCATAGTTCCCGTAGTTACCACTCCCGCCAATTATCCCACGATTATCATTATTGCCATTGTTGCCGTGATTCTCATACCGTGAGTTCACCCCGATGTTTTCGTTATTCCCATAATTACCATGGTTACCCGACCCCGAAGAGGGACCGTACACCGCATAGGCCGCTTGGGCTGCCCGACCTGTAGAAACCATCTAACACCTCACGCTTGGTAGAAAAATTTATGATGAGCCGGCACGCCGACCCAACCCTTAATCGCAATGAGAAAATAACAGTTCCACAACGCTGAAAAAAAACAAACTATCGGCACACTACGAACACGGCGCACACAGTGACCGACGTGCCTTCGCCATTCAGGCACCTCGTCAGACCCCACACATAACCTGCAACTGAAACAGAACCTTCAAACGGCTATACGACGACCGCTATCACTGCCTGGCAGGAGCGCAGCCAGGCGATTGCCGTTATTGCCGTTGTCGCCCTGATTGTCATAGTGACTATTGCTGCCACTGTTGCCATTGCTCCCATAGTTACCAAAATTACTGCCATTCATACTGTTGCTGCCGGTATTGGTATTGATGCTTAACTGACCAATATTTATATTAACGTTATAGTTAATCGTGACGGCCTGAGGTGTGTTGCCTTGGCCAGCATCCGCCGCGTTCGGGCGAAGGCCTGCACCGGTATTCCCCGCAGGGTTGCCTGGTTGATTCGGGCCTGTCGTAGTTGGCCCCTGACAATGCCGCTGCGCCCCGACGCCATTTTGGACCGGGCCAGTTCCCTGGCGAGCCGGGGCCTGGTTCGGCTGGTTACCGGGACCCGGATTTCCCCGAACATTGCTCCGCTGCCCTTGGCCTGGCGTATTTTGCGCCTGACGTTGCTGCCCCGCACCGCCACCTTGGCCTGGCACTGCCGCGTTCGGGCGAACGCCTGCACCTGTATTCCCCCGACCGCTTCCTCGTTGCGCCTGGCCTGCCGTATTGGGCCCCTGACAATGCGGCTGCCCCCCAACAGCACCATGGCCTGGGCCGGTTCCTTGGTGTGGGGCCGACGGGTTCGGGCGAACGTCTGCACCCGTATTCCCCCGAGCATTGCCCCGGTGCGCCTGGCCTCCCGTATTGGGCCCCTGGTGCTGCGGCTGCCCCCTAACACCACTTCGGCCTGGGCCGGTTCCTTGGCGTGGAGCCGCCTCGTACGGATGAATGCCTGTGCCCGTGTGCCCCGGTGGCCCATAGCCTATAGGGCGTTGCCCCTCACCGTGCGCGTTGCCGCCAACGCGCTGCTGGGCCCCGCCACCGCCTTGACCTGAACGGGTTACTGGATTCCCACTCGGCGGACCCGTAATGGTGTCAACGGCTGCACCCGGCATTCCAAGCCGCCACAACAACCAGCCAAGCTCAGCGCTTCGATTCCCAGCGATCATACGAACCTCCCACATCGAACATTTCAATACGAAGCCTTCGGCAGGATCAGTGGCCATTCGCACAAAAAGGGTTCCAGCTTTCCCATACGAGAACGACGAATCGCCCCTCTGGAAAAAGCGACTCTGAAACCCTCTTCAAGTCAGGGATCTGACCCACCAAGCGGCGCATTTCAATGCATGCCTAGATCGCCGCCTTACGCGTCAACAACTCCACGAACGCCTTCGCCATCGGCGTCTGTACGCCCTTGCGCTGCACCAGCCACACCGCCGTTACCGCCTCCTGGTCCAGCAGCGTGCGATACACCACCCCATCAATGCGGATGCGCTGGTACGACGCCGGCAACACCGACACGCCCAACCCCGCCGCTACCAGGCCGATGATGGTCATCGCCTCGCCCGCCTCCTGGGCGAAGTGCGGGCTGAAGCCGGCATCACGCGCCAGATTGAGCAGTTGCGCATACAGGCCACTGCCGTAAGTGCGCGGGAAAAACACGAACGGCTCCTGCGCCAGTTGCGCCAGGTGCAATCCTCGTTCGCTGCCCTGCACCAACGGGTGCCCGGCGTTCAATACGGCCACCAGCGGCTCGCGCATCAGCTCGACCACACTCAGTGAATCCGGCAACGGCAGCGGACGCATCAGCCCGACCTGGATCGACTCATCCACCAGCGACTCCGCCACCTCGGTGCTGCTCATTTCCTGCAGGTTCAAGTGCACGGCCGGGAACGCCTGGCGAAAGGCGAAGATCGCCTGGGGAATGCTGGAGTTGAAGGGCGCCGACGAGGTAAAGCCAATCTTCAGTTCCCCCAGTTCACCCAATTGAGCCCGACGCGCGACGTCCGCCGCCTTGTCGACCTGCGCCAGCACCAGGCGCGCCTCCTGCAGGAACAGTCGGCCAGCCTCACTCAGCTCGACCCGACGATTGGTACGTTCGAACAAACGCGCGCCCACCTCTTGCTCCAGCGCCTGGATCTGCTGGCTCAAGGGCGGTTGCGAGATGCCCAGCACCTGCGCGGCGCGGCCAAAATGCAGTTCTTCGGCAACGGCGATGAAATACCGCAAGTGACGCAATTCCATGCAAGCCTCATTAGGTCGTTAAAGCTATCAAACAGGTCGAACAATATATTGGAAAGAATCATTAGCCAGCTATATTCTTTTCAGCATTGCCAGTCCTGGCACGCTCTTCCTCCCCGAGGTCCCCGTGAAATCTGCTGTTGCTCCCTTCGCGCAAGAAGTCCCACCCACCGCCTTGGATGAGGTGGTGGCGCAGCTCAACGACGAGTACATCGAAAAAGGTACGCCGATGTTCATGCGCACGGTGCTGGCGCTGTTTTCCGGCGGGTTTGCCACCTTTGCCCTGTTGTATTGCGTGCAGCCGATGATGCCGGCGTTGTCCCACGAGTTTTCCATCAATGCCGCGCAAAGCAGCCTGATCCTCTCGGTGGCGACGGCGATGCTGGCGTGCGGCTTGCTGATCACCGGGCCGATTTCCGACCGGCTGGGACGCAAGCCGGTGATGGTGTCCGCGCTGTTCTGTGCGGCGCTGGCGACCATCGCCAGTGGCTTGATGCCAACCTGGGAGGGCATCCTGCTGATGCGCGCGCTGGTGGGCCTGTCGCTGAGCGGCCTGGCCGCCGTGGCAATGACCTACCTGAGCGAAGAGATCCATCCGCAGCACATCGGCCTGGCAATGGGCCTGTACATCGGTGGCAACGCGATTGGCGGCATGAGCGGGCGCCTGATCATCGGCGTGTTGATCGACTTCGTCAGCTGGCACACCGCGATGCTGATCATCGGCGCACTGGCGTTGATAGCCGCCACCGTGTTCTGGAAGATCCTTCCCGAATCGCGCAACTTCCGCGCCAGCAGCCTCAAGCCGCGCAACCTGGTGGATGGTTTTGTCATGCACTTCAAGGACGCGGGCCTGCCGTGGTTGTTCCTTGAGGCGTTCCTGCTGATGGGCGCGTTCGTAACGATGTTCAACTACATCGGCTATCGCTTGCTGGCCTCGCCCTACGAACTGAGCCAGGCCGTGGTCGGCCTGCTGTCGCTGGTGTACCTCTCGGGCATCTACAGCTCGGCGAAAATCGGCTCCCTGGCCGACCGCCTCGGCCGCCGTCGCGTGCTGTGGGGCACGATCGTGCTGATGCTCGCCGGCATGGCGCTGACCCTGTTCACCCCGCTGTGGCTGGTGGTGCCGGGCATGCTGATCTTTACCTTCGGCTTCTTCGGCGCCCACTCGGTGGCCAGCAGCTGGATCGGCCGCCGCGCCGTCAAGGCCAAGGGGCAGGCGTCTTCGCTGTACTTGTTCTGCTATTACGTGGGGTCGAGTATTGCCGGTACGGCGGGCGGGTTCTTCTGGCACTTTGCCGGGTGGAACGGGATTGGGGCGTTTATCGTCGCGCTGTTGATTGGGGCGTTGCTGGTGGCGTTGAAGCTGGCGAAGTTGCCGCCGCTGGGGAATGTGAAGGCCTGATACGGTCCTGCTTTAAATGTGGGAGCGGGCTTGCCCGCTCCCACAGTTGTTTTGCGTGTTAGTTGTGGTATTGCGCGGACAGTTCGTGCACCGCCTGCAGGAACGCACCGGCGTGCTCCGGGTTTACTTCCGGGGTGATGCCATGACCGAGGTTGAACACGTGTCCGGTGCCCTTGCCATAGCTGGCCAGGATGCGTCCGACTTCGGTGCGGATCGCTTCCGGCTTGGCGTACAGCACGGTAGGGTCCATGTTGCCTTGCAGGGCAACCTGGTTGCCGACGCGACGACGGGCATCGCCCAGGTCGCAGGTCCAGTCCAGGCCCAATGCATCGGCACCGGCATCGGCGATGCTTTCGAGCCACAGGCCGCCGCCCTTGGTGAACATGATGACCGGCACTTTACGGCCTTCGTGTTCGCGGATCAGGCCGCTGACGATTTTGCGCATATAGGCCAGGGAGAATTCCTGATACGCCGCGGCCGACAGGTTGCCGCCCCAGGTATCGAAGATCTGTACTGCCTGGGCACCGGCCATGATCTGACCGTTGAGGTAGGAGGTGACCGACTGCGCCAGCTTGTCCAGCAGCAGGTGCATGGCCTGCGGGTTGTCGTAGAGCATGGCCTTGGTCTTGCGGAAGTCTTTCGACGAGCCGCCTTCGACCATGTAGGTGGCCAGGGTCCATGGGCTGCCGGAGAAGCCGATCAGCGGCACGCGGCCATTCAGCTCGCGGCGGATGGTGCTGACGGCGTCCATCACATAGCCGAGGTCCTTGTGCGGATCAGGAATCGGCAGGGCTTCGATATCGGCCAGGGTGCTGACGACTTTCTTGAAGCGCGGGCCTTCGCCGGTTTCAAAATACAGGCCTTGGCCCATGGCGTCGGGGATGGTGAGGATGTCGGAAAAGAGGATGG
>Ga0153921_1000490_pt1 | contig 21085 bp, 19 predicted proteins | sample TSNJ005MetaG_FD_104691 | JGI IMG/M metagenome (GOLD analysis project Ga0153921, IMG submission 104691) | Attine ant fungus gardens microbial communities from New Jersey, USA - TSNJ005 MetaG | ecosystem: Host-associated > Fungi > Mycelium > Unclassified | place: USA: New Jersey, Brendon T. Byrne... | reverse complement strand
TGCTTCTTCCGCATTTTCCGGATAGCGCTCTGCTACCTTTGCAAGCACTTCATCCAAATCCAGACGTGCAAACAGAATTTCCGGTTTTTCCGTGACCTTAGTACCGGATTTGTAGAGACCATAGGTATCCATTTCATCCAGACCACACTTTTCGGTCTGAAGCTGACCCAGGATCTTATTTGCAGTTTCCGGCATGAAAGGCTCTAACAGGGTAGCACCAATGCGAATGCTCTCGACTAAATGATAGAGCACGGTAGCAAGTCTGTCTTGCTTTGCTTCCTCTTTTGCCAACACCCAGGGCATGGTTTCGTCAATATATTTATTGCAGCGTTTGAAAAGAGTAAAAATTTCTGATATGGCATCTGCTACACGTAACTCTTCCATCTTTTCGGCTACCTTTTTCGGCAGAGTTAAAGCTACTGCTTTTAACTCTTCATCTACGGGTTCTGCCGCTCCCTTGTCGGATACGATACCCTGGAAATATTTATTGGACATAGATATGGTTCTGTTTACCAGATTACCGAGGGTATTTGCCAGATCAGAGTTTATCCTCTCTACCATCAGTTCCCAGGAAATGACACCATCATTCTCAAACGGCATCTCGTGAAGTACAAAGTAGCGTACCGCATCTACCCCAAAGAAACCTGCCAGATCATCCGCATACAATACATTCCCTTTCGACTTGCTCATTTTTCCACTGCCCTGCAGCAGCCATGGATGCCCGAAAATCTGCTTCGGTAACGGTAAATCAAGGGCCATAAGGAATATAGGCCAGTAAATCGTATGGAATCGAATGATATCTTTACCAATTAAATGTAAATCTGCCGGCCAGTTTTTCTTAAATTGGTCAGAGCTTTCACCGTCACAGTCATAGCCGATACCTGTAATATAGTTGCTCAAAGCATCCAGCCACACATATGTCACATGTTTCGGATCAAAGCTGACCGGAATTCCCCAGGTGAAGGAAGTTCTGGAAACACAAAGATCCTGCAGACCAGGAAGCAAGAAATTATTCATCATCTCATTTTTTCTGGATACGGGCTGAATAAACTCCGGATGCGTATTGATATGTTCGATCAATCTGTCCGCATACTTACTCATCTTAAAAAAGTATGCCTCTTCTTTGGCAGGCTGAACTTCCCTTTGGCAATCCGGACATTTCCCGTCTTTTAACTGAGACTCCGTAAAGAAAGATTCACAGGGTGTACAGTACATGCCCTCATAATAACCTTTATAAATATCCCCCTGATCATAAAGCTTTTTGAAAATTTTTTGAATTTGTTTCTCATGACAGTCATCCGTAGTACGAATAAATTTATCATAAGAGGTGTTCATCATATCCCAAATCCCCTTAATCGTACCTGCCACCTGATCAACAAATTCCTTTGGTTCAATGCCTGCTTCCTTTGCTTTCATTTCAATTTTCTGACCGTGCTCATCCGTTCCCGTTTGAAAAAACACATCATAACCCTGCATTCTCTTAAACCTGGCAATACTGTCCGCCAAAATGATTTCGTAAGTATTTCCAATATGCGGCTTACCGGATGTATAGGCAATCGCTGTTGTCATGTAAAAATTTTTCTTTTCCATTTTTCTTTTCCTCACTTTCTTATACGGGATCATAGAATAAGAGTTTGCTTTGCAAACTCTTGCGTCTGCAGCGGTCGGATAGCGCCATCTACCCTGTAGCCGCAGTGCGCATCCCCCGGAGGGTTTTTTGTCTTACAGGAAGAATTTTCTGTAAGACAAAAAAACCCGCCTTCTCAAAAGAAGACGAGCGATGATCACCCGTGTTACCACTCCAATTTATCCATTTTTCACAAAATGAACCTCAATAAGTGCTGTTACACTCTACCGCTATAACAGGCGGTCCCTGTTGCAGCCTTGCATGTCGCCATGTTCGGTGCACCACTCAGAAGCCATTTTCAACCTGTCTTCACACTCCCTTCTCAGCTTATCGGGATTCTCTGTAATGCTTCGGCAAATTTACTCTCTTCGTCACTGCGTTTTTGTCTATGTAACAGATAGGCTACCATATGATTTTTGATATGTCAAGCCTTGATTATGTTAAAAGTATTGGAAGAGTTACTATTCACAGCCAACTTTAGATTGTATGGCGTACTTCGTATCATTCATCTACATAAAACTTTTTTCCAAGATACTCGAACACCCCCGAAACGTATAATCCTGCAATAAACATAATAATACATCCTAAGAAACCACCATAAGTATCCGGCATTGTATTTGGAAAAATTGCTGTCAGAGTTCCGCACATGAACCCCAAAACCATAGAATAGGCAAAACGCTCATGTTTTTCAAAAACAATCTTTGTTAAATTGGAAAATGCCACCATCCCTGCCACGAAACAGATTCCAACAGGAGCAGCAATTGAAACAGTGTACATAATATCTGATGTAAAGCCAGATGCTGCCTTCAGCAGAAAATCATAAACACCAAACAACATCAATATCATGGACACCGACATGCCCGGCACCATACTGGACGCACCTGCAACCAATCCGGATATGCAAAGATATATCATGCTGATATTTCCGACCTCTGCAGTATCACCGCTTAAGCGTGCCAGCAAACCTACGGTACTTGCAACTGCAAAAGCAATCACCGTCCCTGTCAAATGCTGCCGCTTAAACTTGTCTCCACGGGCCTGCCTAAACATAGTCGGTAATCCGCCCGCAATTAAACCCATAAACAAAAAACGTGACTGCGCCGGATAATTTTCAAATAAGAATGACAATAATTTAACAAACACTGCCAAACTCAAAATCGCTCCGATCCCCATTGGCAGCAGGTAGAAAAAGTTCTTTTTCAAATTTTTAAAGGGATTTGAAATAATCTTAATAAGATCACGGTAAATCCCCATCATAACTGCCATAACGCTGCCGCTGACCCCTGGTGCAACTACACTGACACCTAAGAAAAACCCGCAAAGCATTCTATAAAAAAAGTTCATATTCAACCTCATTTCTCCAGTATTAAAAGAGTTTTTATTATTATATAGTATAAGCTAATAAAATAGAAGTCAAACAAAAAATAAACACTGCCAAAAAACAGCCACTATGGGAGGCAATATGCTTCACGCAAACGATTAAAGGGCGTCTTTAGCGGCGGCGAAATAACTGCTTACGCAGACCTCGGCGCCCAGGCGTTCCTGGGCGCTGAATTGGTCGGAGTTAGCGGTTAGTTCGCCAGAGCGTTGCCCTGTTTGCGTGAAGCATATTGCCTCCCATAGTGGCGTCCTGATTGCCATCTGCTGCGTTGTCATCAGACTAGATAAACTGATTCGTTTCTTCATCATAACGATAATCAATCTCTTTCATCTGTTCCACCAGCCGCAGCTTATTCAGCCCCCGGCTGGTACATAACATATCTATAGAATCATAGTAATCCCGAAGCAGGGTATTTACATAGCTGAGTAATATCATCGGATCTTTAGGTATCATCTTTATCTCCTTACCGCCGTCAGTTCCCCATTCTGAACGTCCAGCACTATGGTATCCTCTGCGCCAACCGTCCCGGAAAGAATCAATTTGGCAGCCAGGGTTTCCACATTCTTCTGTAAAAATCTTTTTAATGGTCTTGCTCCGTAAACCGGATCATAGCCGCCTTCTATAATATAATCTTTTGCCGCTTCTGTCAATTCCAAAGTAATATCCTGGTTCTCCAGACGTCTGTTTAAATCGGTCATCATCAATTCTACAATAATACTGATATTTTCTTTTGTCAGCGGTTTAAACATAATGATCTCATCCAGACGGTTCAGGAATTCCGGTCTGAAATGGCTGCGAAGGTCATTCATAACCATCTGCTCACTCTCTTCACTGATTTCCCCATCTTTTCTAATTCCCTCTAAAAGATATGCTGAGCCAATATTGGATGTCATAATCAAAATCGTATTCTTAAAGTCCACTGTACGCCCTTGGGAATCTGTAATACGTCCATCATCCAATACCTGAAGCAGCACATTAAATACATCGGGATGAGCCTTTTCAATCTCGTCAAAAAGCACTACCGAATAAGGCTTTCTGCGGACTGCTTCCGTCAACTGACCGCCCTCCTCATATCCTACATATCCGGGAGGCGCTCCGATCAGCCTCGAAACAGAATATTTTTCCATATATTCACTCATATCAATCCGCACCATATTCTGCTCATCATCAAACAGATTTGCAGCAAGAGCCTTGGCAAGTTCTGTCTTTCCCACACCTGTGGGACCCAGAAACAGGAAGGAACCAATTGGCTTTGTAGGGTCTTTAATACCCGCCTTGGAACGAATAATGGCATCTGAGACCATTGTCACACCGTCATCCTGTCCAATCACCTTTCTGTGCAGCTCCCTATCCAGACTTAATATTTTACTGCGCTCACCCTGGGTCAGCCTTGCTACGGGAATTCCTGTCCATCTGGAAATAATCTTAGAGATTTCTTCCTCTGTAACACTTTCATGTACCAGAGAAAGTTCACGGCTGTTCACTTTCTCTTCTTCCATTGCTAACTGTTCCTGCAGCTTAGGCAGTTCTCCATATTGAAGCTCTGCCGCCCGGTTTAAATCATAATCCCGCTGGGCTTTTTCGATCTCTTTGTTCATCTCTTCTATCTGTTCACGCAGTTTCGATAAATTTTCCACTGAATGCTTCTCATTATCCCATTTGGCTTTCTTACTGTTAAAATCATCACGCAGTTCTGCCAGTTCCTTTTGCAGATACTCCAGACGTTCCAGGCTTTGCTTATCCGTCTCTTTTTTAAGTGCGGCTTCTTCAATCTCCATCTGCATAATGCGTCTTTGCAGTTCATCCAACTCTGCCGGCATAGAGTCCAGCTCTGTCTTAATCAGCGCACAGGCCTCATCTACCAGGTCAATGGCTTTATCCGGCAAAAATCTGTCCGAAATATACCGATGCGACAAAGTTGCTGCCGCTACCAGCGCACTATCGGTAATCTTCACACCATGAAATACTTCGTAGCGCTCTTTCAGACCTCTTAAAATAGATATGGTATCTTCTACCGTGGGTTCATCCACGATAACCGGTTGAAAACGCCGTTCCAGGGCAGCATCTTTTTCAATATACCGCCGATACTCATCCAGAGTAGTCGCTCCGATACAATGCAGTTCCCCACGGGCCAGCATTGGCTTCAACATGTTGCCTGCATCCATAGCCCCCTCTGTCTTACCAGCCCCCACAATCAAATGCAATTCATCAATAAAAAGTATGATCTGCCCGTTGCTCTTCTTTACTTCTTCCAGTACAGCCTTTAGCCGTTCCTCAAATTCACCCCGGTATTTCGCGCCGGCCACCAAAGCCCCCATATCAAGAGCGAAAATTTTCTTATCCTTCAGCCCTTCCGGCACATCACCACGTACCACGCGCTGCGCCAGACCTTCTACCGCTGCTGTCTTACCAACTCCCGGTTCACCAATCAACACAGGATTGTTTTTAGTCTTACGTGATAATATACGTATCACATTTCGTATCTCCGCATCACGCCCGATCACCGGATCCAGCTTCTGATCCCTGGCTTTCGCAACCAAATCCTGCCCATATTTATTCAAAGTATCATAAGTCGCTTCCGGATTGTCACCGGTAACTCTTTGATTACCGCGAACAGTAGACAGAACCTTAAGAAATCTTTCTTTTGTAATACCATACTCTTGAAACAGTGCCTTCAGTGCCGGATTTGGAAATCTTAACAATGCCAAAAACAAATGCTCTACGGAAACATATTCATCTCCCATAGCCTTTGCTTCCTCTTCCGCACTCACAAGAGCCTTATTCAAATCCTTCCCTATATAAACCTGGGCTCCGCTGACTTTTGTTCTCCGCTCCAGGGCATTTGTCAAATTATTTATAAAATGCTCTTTATTAATCTCCATTTTCTCAATCAGCTTCAGTATCAGTCCGTCTTCCTGATTCAGCAGATTGTAAAGTAAATGCTCCTGTTCGATTTCCTGATTCCCATATTCATATGCTGTCTTTTCCAAGTCATTCACTGCCTGCAGCGACTTTTGCGTAAATTTACTAATATTCATACAATTACCTCCTTACATACGTATATTTGTTCTATAACTAGTATAACATAGTGTTTGTAAAATGCAAGTACAAATTAATAATCTTTTAAAATACAAGAAGCGGTTACCCAACAACCAAACATGGTCATTTAGCAACCGCCCCCTTTGTTTTACTAAAGGTGATTGATACAGCACACTGGATTCATTATTCTGCTGTCGTTTCTGATGCTGTCTCCGCTGCAGTCTCACTTTCCGTTTCTGATGCCTCGGTTACTACTGCTTCCTCTACAATAAGATCCAATACTTTATCCTGCAAAATAGCAAGTTCGATTACGGATTTGCCATATTGTTCAATAAATGCCTCGGTACTTTCTGCTTGAAGTTCCGTCGCATACTTCTCCACACCTGCTTCATATTCTGCATCCGTCAGCGTAAGCCCTTCGGTCTCAATAATCGCCTTTATCAGCATTTCCTGATCCAGGCTCTGTTTCACTGAGTCAATCAGCTGTTCTTTAAAATCATCTTCTGTCATTTGATACTGTTGTTCGATCAGATCTGCCACCGTGATTTCAGATTGTACCGCATAAGTCTCCAAATAATCCATCGTCTGATTCACGTTGTAATCTATCATCTCCTGCGGATACCCATTAATCGTGGAATTGTTATAAATCTGTTCCATCAGATCCTGCAACTGCTGATTCTTCTGGCTCTCTTTCATTGTCTCAATCAGAGTATTTTTTACATTATCCTTATATTCATCTACTGTCTTAAAATCTGAAATTTCCGGAATAATCTCATCCGTCATTTCCGGCGTTATCTGGATATAATTTACCGTCACAGTAAATACAGCCGCTTGTCCGGCAAGCTCTTCACTTTGGTAATCATCCGGAAATGTAAGGTCTAAATCTACCGTGTCACCCACTGCTACACCGATCAAACCACTTTCAAACCCCTCAATAAAACTGTTAGATCCTATTTCCAGATTACTGCCCTTATCAGTTCCACCGTCAAAAGCTTCTCCATCTACCTTCCCTTCATAATCAATATTTACTACATCGCCATCCGCTACCTTGCCTTCTTCTTTCTTTTCCATTTTATCATTTGTCTGAACATCACTTAGGAACTGGGTGTCTACCTGCGTCTGAACCTCTTCCTCTGTAGGCTCTGCTGAAATCAGCGTAACTTCCAAACCCTTATATTCGCCCAAAGTTACATAATCCAGCGCTTTATATTCCGGTCTTTCCGCTGCCGCTGCTTCGCTGGTTGCTTCCGTTGATGTTTCAGAACTCGTCTCTCCCTTTGATGCCGTCGTCTCCTCTGTGTTCTTGTTACTGCATCCACTTGCCATCATCATAAAACAAAATACAGTTGCTAATAAAATCCTTTTTTTCATAATATGTGTATCCTCTCTTTTTTTTGTCCACACCTTTACTCCCAATTATATTATTTCACCATTAGTGAATAATACACCTTTTCATTGCGCCGATCCCATAGGAGGAACCGGAGTAGGTCTTGATGACTCAAAAACTTCATTTGCATCAAATAAATCTTCCAACATTTCCGGATTGTAAAACATACGGTAACCGTCCAGATTTCTTCTTCCCTGACGCATAAAATCTTCTCCGAACTGTACCCAGTACTGGGATGAATCCACATTGCAGAAAATATGAAAGCCCTTTTCTTTCAAATATGCGAAAAACGGATTGTCTGAAGTGTATGGTTCCCAGCTTCCTATATCCGCACCAAATGCAAAAATGATTACGTCCGTATCTCCTACTATCGGGGCTACATTATCCATCCATCTTTGCGTATCTGTTTTAAAACCATCGAGTCCTATCTCGTTAGGCGCATTATGCCCCCATGTATGGCTTGCAAACTCCCAGCCGGTTTCTTTCATGGCATCTGCAACTTCCTTAGCAGCCGCAACATCCGCATCATAATCATAATCCGGATGTTCTTCAAAAAACCTTCTCTGATCTTCCACCAATCTGCTTTCTTCTCTGGTCTTGTACACCTCATCTGTGCGATAGCCCAAAACACCTTCATAACCAGTCAAAGCAATAATCCCTTTCGATCCCCGGTAAGAGAAATCCGGATGTTCCTCTACAAATGAATCAATCAAAGGTATCATGTCATAATCACCAATGGAAACGGAACCATCATCTTCTATATATTCATTCTTTACTTTCCCATTTTCATCCAGAACCAGTCTGCTTGCCATGCCATCACCATCCATATAGTGATAATAGCTGACATCATCCTGGGACAACACAAAAGGCTTTTTCCCTGGCGGCAGCAGAATTTTTTTCTTAGAAACAGTACCGTTTTTCTTTACTTTTGCCATATCATGCAGGCTGACCATTACATACCCCTTTTCATACATAGAATTTATTATCTTATTAAATTCATCTATGGTTGTCATAACCTGATTGTAACCGCCTTCTCTACGGTCTCCGTCAAAGGCTTTGCCTGCATCATAAATCAAAGTATGGAAAAATACATGTGTTATTTGATCCAATGGATATTCTTCACAGGTCGCCTTCTCAGCTTCATAACCCGCAACCGCTTTCTCCATCTCACTATTTCCGGCATACATGCCTGAGTTCTTTAAGAGATCAATCGCCCCATCATAATCATACATGGCTGCCAGCCTGTCTGCCTGTGCAATGAAATCTTCGCCGGCTTCCGTCTGTTCTTCCGTTTCTGTCTCCGTCTCCGACTCTGTTTCTAAATTAATTTCTTTTACTGTGCTGTTCCCGTTTTGAGAATCCTGAGAAGTGATTTCCATAGAAGAATCTTTCGGATTCTTTTCTGCTTCTCCTAAAAACTTCATAAATAAAAAAATACATAACATGACAATTGCCAATGCCAAAACGACAACGACTATTCTCCCGACCAATACCTGCCTTTTCCTTCTCACCCTTCTGTTTTTGGCATGTGATTGTCTTTCGTTGATTTCCATTCGTTCTCCCCCGTAAATCTGTTCTTTCAATTGTTATCCTATGGTCTTTCAAATTCTCATTATAACATAGTTCTATTAATTTTCCACTCTTTAATTACTTTTTTAGAAAAAATAAAGAAAGATTGCACTTTCAAAAAAAGAATGGTAAAATATAACCGTCAAAAATAAACTCAGGAGGTAGGTCATGTCTACATTTTTAATTGTTCTGCTTATAGTGTTGGCAGTTCTTGTCGTTTTATTAATCGCTTTATATATTTTCGGAAAGAAAGCTCAAAAAAAGCAGGCGCTCCAGCAAGAACAGATGGAAGCAGCGAAGCAAACTGTCAGTATGCTGATTATTGATAAAAAAAAGTTGAAAATAAAAGATTCCGGTCTTCCCCAGATGGTTATTGACCAGACACCCAAATTGATGAGAGGCTCTAAACTTCCTATTGTGAAAGCCAAAGTCGGTCCAAGGATTATGACTCTGGTCTGCGATGCCAAAATCTTTGACTCTGTTCCCATAAAAAAAGAGGTGAAAGCAGTCGTCAGCGGTATCTACATAACGGATGTCAAAGGTGTTCGTGCTCCTCTGGAAACAACAGTCAAAAAACAAGGTTTCTTCCAACGTATAAAAAGCAAAATTTCTTAGCTTTTTAACCCTTAAAGTAAGCAGCGAAGCGGAGGTCTGCCATTTAGGGTATTACGAGTATCTGCTTTGATTAACAGACAGGCGCAGCTTAATTTAAAAAAGCTGCGCCTGTCTGTTATTTTTTGAAATGATATTCATTTGAATGGTACAATCCACCAGATACTCATAATTAATTTCCAATGCATAATCAACCTGAATATCTATCCGGTCCTGCTGCGTATTCACATTGAAATTAGTAGCCGCAATGCCGATCAGCAGGTTTCCGTACGGCGTATCATAGTAAGTCATATTCTTTTTATTTTCTTCAAATACCATATGTACATTTGTCAACTGCCCGCGTTTCGTCACTTCAATACCGTTTTCATTGATTTTTATTAAATTTTTAACTGTCCCATCTATTCCTTCCATTACCTCATCATATTTTATATAATGTTTGCCATCTTTTTCATAGTATCTGCCTGAAGTAACAACTTCCAGTTGTTCTTCCTCCATTTCCCCGGTGAACTGCAGTCCTTTTATGGTTAGTATAATATCGCTTGTCATAGATTCTAGTACTCCTCTATATTAATCTGTTTTGTTGTATCAATATCATAAGGCAGAATAGAATTCGCAACCTGCTTAAACTTATCCGACGCATCACTTACATAAAACTGATAATGTTCCGATTCTTCCTGATTCTTACCGGGATTGGCAATCCCCTCTCTTTTCAGCAGTCTTGCCAGCTCCAACGCTGTTTCATATGCCGGATTGACCAATCTCACCCGGCTTCCCATGATCTTCCCAACTGTGGAACGAAGCAGTGGATAGTGGGTGCAGCCTAAAATCAATGTATCAATATCGGAATCTTTCAACTCCTGCAGATAGCGTTTTGCAATCTGTATGGTTACCGGATCGTCCAGCCATCCCTCTTCTGCCAGCGGTACGAACAACGGGCATGCTTTCCCAATCACCCGGATGTTGGCATCCTGATTGCATATAAAATCCGTATATATTTCGGATTGAATGGTAGCATCCGTAGCAATAACGCCAATGCGTCCATTTTGGGTAACCTGGCATGCCACCCGTGCTCCCGGCTTCACTACGCCGATAATCGGTATATCCAGTTCTTTTTGAATCTCTTCCAATGCATAAGCGCTGGCAGTGTTGCAGGCTATTACAATCGCTTTTACCTTCCGGGTCCGCAGAAAACGGATAATCTGCCTGGAATACCGCAGAACCGTATCCTTTGACTTACTGCCATATGGAACGCGGGCCGTATCGCCAAAATATACGATACGTTCCCCGGGGATATTTCGCATAATCTCTCTGGCTACGGTCAGTCCCCCGACACCGGAATCAAAGACACCAATCGGTGCTTCACAAATATTATTCATTTTCATTTCCTCAATCAATTTATAATGTCTGTTCTACATTCTAACCTTAAATGATAAATAATTCAAGCTTTTATATGAAAATCACAGGTGTTCCGTTCACCATGGCAAAGCAAACCGCCTGAGTTTCCAGATATTTTATTCTTCCATTCGTCTTCTCAGTGATATCTTCCTGTAAGGATGCCAATAGCTCTTCCGGAATCAGAGCTTCTACTGTTACGACCTCTGAATACTCTGAATTCATGATAAACAGTCCCCGCTGTCCTAACAAATACTGGATTTTTCCAAATCCGCTATAATCAGATTCCATCTTCAGCAGACAGCCGCTTTGTTTTTCTATTACAATACTGTTTTTCAGTCCCTCTTTCGCAGCTTTTGTATAAGCACGTACCAGGCCACCGGTTCCAAGAAGCGTCCCGCCAAAATATCTCGTCACTACGATAACGGTATTGTGAATTCCTTCCCCCAGCAGCACATCCAGTATAGGCCGTCCTGCCGTTCCCTGCGGCTCGCCGTCATCACTGTATCGCTGAATTTCCTGGCGCTCTCCTATAACAAATGCATAACAGTTATGCGTGGCATTCCAGTGCTTCTTTTTTATCTCTGCAATTAATTCTATTGCTTCTGTTTCTGATTCCACCGGGAGAACTGCCGCAAGAAAACGGGATTTTTTTTCTGTGATTTCTCCTTCTCCACCCTGATAAGTAGTCTTATATGCTTTCATAATTTCCTTTCCCCCAAAAATTTCGTCTATAAATAAGAATCCTGGATACATTATAAAATAAGAAAAACATTTAGACAATACTATATTAATTTGCTATAATGATTCGTAGACAAACAATTATTTGGAGGCAGCACTTATGAATTATGGCAGAAGCAGCGCTACAAAAAAACATAAAGAACAGTCTTCGGCAAAAATAGAAAAAAAAATAGGGTTGGTCTTTGTAAAAATCTTACTCCTATGTGTGCTGGGAGTCGTTATCATGGGAGGCTGTGCCGGTTATGGAATTATAAAAGGATTGATCAAAAATGCACCCGATATATCCAATCTTTCTGTTGCACCTTCCGAAACCGCAACCTATATTTACGATTCGGTGGGAAACCCTGCTCTAAAATTGACCGCTCCCAGTTCAAACCGCACGCTGGTGACGATTGACAGAATTCCGGCTTCGCTTCAACATGCGGTAATTGCCGTAGAAGACGAACGTTATTATACTCATAATGGGATCGATATTCAAGGGATTATCCGGGCTTTTTTCGTAGGCATTAAAAACGGTGATTTTTCAGAAGGGGCAAGTACCATCACACAGCAGTTGTTAAAGAACAGCGTCTTTCCGGATTGGGTCAATGAAACCTCCTTATCCGAAAAATTCACACGAAAATTTCAGGAACAGTACCTGGCGCTTCAGTTGGAAAAAAAACTTACCAAGGAACAAATTTTAGCAGATTATTTGAATACTATTAATCTGGGTGCCGGTACCTATGGCGTACAGGCCGCATCACAGCGGTATTTCAATAAAGACGTTTCCGAACTGACACTTTCTGAAAGTACGGTAATTGCCGGCATTACTCAGAATCCTACCCAATATAATCCGATCTTATATCCTGAACAAAATGCTAAGCGGCGTGAAAAAGTCCTGAATCACATGTTGGCACAGGAATATATCACACAGGCAGAATATGATGAGGCCCTAAACGATAATGTATATTCCAGAATCCAGGAGACCGATTCCGAAACAGAAGAATTCTCTATTTACAGCTTCTATAATGACGCACTGATTGAACAGGTGATCGAAGATCTGAAAGAACAAAAGGGCTATACGGACCTGCAGGCATATAAGGCTGTCTATTCCGGCGGTCTGAAAATTTATTCTGCACAGGACGAACAAATCCAGCAAATATGCGATGAAGAATTTGCAAACCCCGGTAATTATCCGGCAGGCACTGAAGTGGGTGTGGACTATGCGCTGAGTATTCAAGATGGGGATGGTCAGACGACTCATTACAGCAGTGAGATGTTCATGGAATATTACCGGCAGTTTGAACCCGGCTTTAATTTAATGTTCGGTGATGAAGCAACTGCCAGAACCGCTCTGGAACAGTATAAGAATTCTCTCCTTAATGAAAGCGATACTGTCTTAAGCGAACGGATTTCACTGTTGCCGCAGCCTCAGGCTTCCGTCGTCATTCTGGATCAGGAAACAGGTTATGTAAAGGCCATTGTGGGAGGACGCGGTAATAAGGAAGCCAGTCTGACACTAAACCGGGCGACTTCCTCGAGAAGACAGCCGGGCTCCACGTTTAAAATCCTCACTACCTATGCACCTGCACTTGAGGAAGGAATGACATTGTCCACGGTGTTTGATAATGCCCCTTATGCCTATTCAACAGGAGTAGAAGTAAATAACTGGGACAGCAACAATACTTATACCGGTCTTACTACCATTCGTAATGCCATTACGAATTCTATCAATATAGTAGCCGTAAAATGCCTCACGGAAATCACCCCCAGAGAGGGTCTGAAATATGCGGAAAAATTCGGAATCACTACGCTGTATGCTGATGAAGCTCTGGATATGCGCCAGCCTTTGGCACTGGGGGGAATCACAGATGGTGTAGTCAACATTGAGTTAGCCGGCGCCTACGCTTCTATTGCCAACAAAGGTCAGTACAACAAGCCAAAGTTCTACTCCCGCATTGAAGACCAGGATGGTAATATTATCATTGATAATTCACCTGTCAGCTCTACGGTTATCAAAGAAAGTACCGCGTTCCTTTTAACCAGCGCCATGCAGGATGTGGTAACCGCCGGTACCGGCTCCGCCATCGACCTGGGGGAAATGCCCGTAGCAGGAAAGACCGGTACTACCTCAGATTACAGAGATATCTGGTTTACCGGGTATACACCCTATTATACCTGCTCCATATGGGGGGGCTATGACAATCATGACGAACTTCCCGACAGTGAAATGTATCATACCTACCATAAAACTTTATGGAATTCCATTATGCAGCGAGTCCATCAGAATCTTTCAGTAAAGCAGTTTCCTTCGCAGTCTTATGATATCGTCGAAGAAACCGTATGTATGAAATCCGGCAAATTGGCGATACAGGGCATCTGTACCGGAGACCGGCGCGGCTCCCAATCCTATACGGAATATTTTGTAAAAGGAACAGAGCCGGAAGAAAAATGCGATGTCCATATTGCAGTGTCGGTTTGTTCTGAGACAGGTCTTCTTGTTACCAGTACCTGTAAAGCAGTCACAAAAATATGTATACAACGTCCGAAAGACAGTGAGGGAACTACAGAAGATTCAAGCTATGCCGTACCGTATAAAACTTGCGGGGGGCATACCGTAGTAGACAAGATCAAAGATAAATTCAAGAAGCCTGACAAAAAGGTGCCTGAAGTGACTGTACCTGATGATTCTGATTCTGATGACGAAGACAGCCCGAGTGGACCAGGGGCAACAAAGCCGAGAGCAGAAGAAGATGGATAATGAGATTTGAGAGGAGTTTGAGAAAGCTTTGAGAGTTTGAGAAAGCTTTGAGAATTAGAGATGGCGAGGGGGATTAGAGAAGGTTGTGAGTGCGGAAAAGAGTAGCACCAGAGTCCGAAGGGCTACTCTTTTCCGCACGCCAAGTTTATTGGCTAAAAATATACTTTGCTATTGTTATTGGCAGCTGTTCCCTTTACCGTCTTTGGCAAAAGGGCATCAGATGCTAGTCTACCAATACGTTGCCTTGATGCTGACTCCCGTCGGGGTATTGACCGTAATCGCAGCGGTATTTGCGAAAGAGGTATTGTCTGATGGCGTGATCCGGCTGCCAAGCACGGTCTTTTTCAACTGCCCGCGCCCGTCATAAGTATACTCCGTCGTGCCGTTAGTGTTGGTGGTGATCAAAAGCTGCCCCTTTTTTCCAATAGGGTTTACCTGAAAAATTTGCATATTTCATTCCTCCACATCATTTTTATTTAGCCTGCAAATCCAGCATAAACCCTCACTTCATGTGAGAATCAAGAGTAAAAAAGCACCCGATTTTACAAAACGCTTTTTTACCTATTCTCTAAATCATTTGTTGCAAATACTCATTGGGCATCTCTATAAGATTGTTTCAGCCACTCGATTAAATGAATATCTATATCGTTCTTTGTTCTGATAGTTATATGGTGAGAGAAACGCCCCGGATGAGGTTCAGTAATTGTTTGAATACGAGCATCATTAATTTTGGGGCTCATGCTAATTACTATTCTGAACCCTTTATTCATAAATGCACCATTATCGTCTAAAAGAGATATATATGCGAAATTTCTGCGATTGCACAATACAACCATGTGGTCATAAGATTTTCTTTTCTTAATTGTTAATTTTGGTAAATCCACTAATTGCTGAATTAACTCATCATATAGTTCAAGTAATTCACCATTATTTCCGAAAAATTCAAATGTCTTGTCTTTCATATACCTCCATCATACTCCTGTCTTTTCCCAGTGGAATTTATATTTCAGTTAAGCAATTATCAGAGCTTTCCTCATTCCACGGTCCACGTCCCCTAACATAGCGATTACAGCAGATAAAAATCAACCATAAGACTTTCGAGATGATATGGCATCCCATATGTTCGAGCATCGCATATTGAATGTCATATTTTCGATTTATCTTTCATTGAACTGCCTCCTTGTCTGCCTAGGCTTCAAATTGGCTCAACCATTCCTTTGTTTTCTGCTCTGTTGCATTTTGAATAGGCACCCTTGCCAATCGTTTGTATTGTTTTTTCACCGTCATAAGGCTGTTATCATCATCAATTTCCCTCAAAATATGGTTTATCCTCTGCGGCGTGAACACCTCGGCAAAAGGCACATCTGTCAGAGTAGCAAGCCTTTTACAATCCGTTGATATGTCTGCCGTTCCTGTAATCGCCAGAACAGGCTTTCCATACTGCTTCAACATTTCAACATAATCTTCAGAAGTATAGGCGTTGTGTTCCCGTACCCATTTTGTGTTCAGCATAGTTCCGCCAAAGAATACGCTTTCCTTATTAGCCGTTACACATTTTTGAAACATAGCGTCCACTTTCGCATTTGTTTTTTCCTGTGATGTCTGACTGCGAAGCAGCATTCCAAGCAGCCCTTTTTTCTTCTGAAATTCTTCAGCCGCCAAGCGGTTTTGGTACAGCAGGGCATCTTTCATACAGATAGCTGCACCGCCGAACAGAAGCAGTCCTGCGGTTTCCTCCTGTCTGGTAAGCAGAGTGGCAATCATCGCCCCTTCGCTGTGACCGCATACAATTACTCTTGTTTCATCTACAAAGGAAAGCGACTTTACATATTTTATTACTGAAACCGCATCATCGGTAAGGTCACTCAGTCCTGCTGTTTTATAATTTCCTTCTGACTGATATGTGCCTCGCTTGTCATAACGGACACATACAAAACCATAGCTTGCAAACAAAGCCGCAAAATTCTTATATAAATCTGTGCAGAAACCTTTTTCATTTCCATCCCGGTCTGTTTTTCCCGTACCCATTATCAGTACAATAGCAGGGGAAATTCTGTTTTTGTCTGTATAGGATACTGTTGCTCCAATAGATACCGTTCCTGATATAGATACTTTATCTTCTTTCAATTCCACATTCATTTACCTACCTCCTCGACAGGAGCAGAAATAAAAGAAACACTCCGAGTCTTTCCATTTCTGTCCGTATCATTCTGCCGATATTTTTCTATAACGGCTGCGATTTCGTGCATAAAATCGTCAAACTTATCATCTGTAAGGGAAAGGATGCAGGTTCTCATACTTAGTCTGTCTTTTACGGGGTCTGCATCTGCTTTGCCGCTATATCTTTGAAATTTGGAATAGAGTTCCATTAAAAACTGGTAGGCTGTGTCCGCAATATCACTGTTTTCTGTTTCCGTAAATCTCTCTTTATTGATAATCAGCAACCGTTCAAGACTTCCCCTGACTTTCCGTTCCTCTTTTACGAGCAGTACCTCCTCTTTTATCAGAGTGTTGATATGTCGATATAGCGTAGGTGCAGGAACATCCTTCAATGCTTCTGAAATCTGTTTCGTAGTTGCTTCTCCGTGAATTTGCAAATATTGCATTACCTGCATTCTGACAGGGTTTGAAAGTACCTTTATGAGTTCCATTTTTTCTACCTCCTTTATCAATATCAATTATATTATCAATATTGATAAAAGTCAAAACATATTGTTTGCACTTGGGCCAATGTATCCATTCCATTTTACCCATCCCAATGCACCTTATAAACAAAGATTAGGTCAAAGTTTATCACTGACGAAATCAAGGCTTTTTCAAGATTTCAATTATATCTTGTAGAATATCAATCCAGCTATTTAGAAGTTTTGTATCATTAGCCAATTGCGTCGCATCTTTTTCATAACCTTGAAGCAACTTGATTTGATGTTCATAAAAACGCTGCAATTTAGTGAACATATCCTTGCTGCTTAAAAAGTTATCCCATTGATGATTTTGGATTTGGTTTTGCAGAGCTTCTAACTGTTTTTTGAAACTCTCAGTGGGCAACCCCATCTGCTTTTTGAAGTCGGATAGTATAAACTTTTTTTGAAACAGGTTCTTCTTTTGCCAACCATGGTATTGGTCATAAAAAACATCAGCAATGCTTGTGAATAATAACAATAGATTTCCATAATCAACCTGTTTCCGAGCACTATTTACCTTCTCAGCATTGTTGCTTATTAGTCCACTATCTACCAACACTTGATAAGATATGGTTTCTTTTCCATGATACTGTCTTGCGTTTACGACCGAAATAGCATAGCCTACCCCTGCAATCTCAGCGTCTACAATATAATCCTCCTGTGATTTGTAAAAATCTTCTGTTGTTATCCCCATAGAAGAAGCTACAGTCTCTACCGCCTTGACGGAAGTATCTGTTTTAACAAAGCCGGGAGCAACCGAATAAATAATTATATCATTTTCGGGATTTTCTTCGGCAAGAGTGTTGCAAAGTTCAACCTGTGCGGATTTAAAAATTTCATAAGCCGACATATATCCTGCTACAGATGCTGATGGATTAAAAACAATAATACCGCCTGAATTTTTCATAGAAGGAAGGAATTTTTGTATCAAAAGAACAGGCGCTCTCAAATTTACCGCATAGCTTAAATCCCAATCTGATATTGGAACTGCTTCAATAGCTCCCATCGGAACAACAGCGGCATTATTTATAATGATGTCAAGTTGAGTGTACTTGCTCGATATATATTCGTATAATTTATCAATCTTTTTTTCATCTGAAATGTCTATGTGATAAAAATCTACGTTTTCGTTACCAAATTCATCGTTTATAAGTTTTTGCGCTTGACTCCCTTTGGCGGTGTCTATTTCCGCAATGATTACGTTAGCGCCCATATAGGAAAACGCACGTGAAGCTTCAAAGCCTATCCCTCCGCCACCGCCTGTTATCAGCACGGTTTTATTAAGAAGCGCTTTTTTACTATAGTTGTTTTTCTCAAGAAGCATATTGTTCCCTCCAAAAATATGTATTTAATTCTCATGTTCATTACAGACTCTTAATATATCAACAAACCAATTACTTTCCGGATAAGGCATATTGCGATCAAGAGCAATCATTTCAGCATAAGCCTGTACGGAAAGCCAAAATGCCATTGCTAAAGCTACAGGATTTCCTTTACGAATTATCCCTTGATGTTGACCTTCTTCAATAAGACTAATTGATTTCACAATGACATCGTTTTGTTCGAGCCTATCTTTTAAGCTCTTTGATAAATTTGGATTGCGTTGCGCTTGGTTCATCAGCATAAATAATTCCGCAATAAAATGGTCAGATTTAACCATATCAAAGATGTGTTCTGCTGATTTTATAAAATAGTCAAGAGAATCATCATATTGAGGAAAGTATTGCCCCGTGCGTCCGGATAACCCAATATTAATCAATTCCTCATGTAAAAGCTCAATTGATTCAAAATAATGATACAACAAACCAACACTCATTCCTGCCTTTTCCGCAATGTCGTTTATTTTTGTTGCTTCATAACCCTTACGGATAAAAAGACTCAGCCCTGCTTTCAGAATATCTTGTCGCCGCTTTTCTTTTTGCTCTGTTCTTTTTGTCATTTTATACACACCCGACTTGTTAAAAATATTTTCATTGAATATATTTTTAATATTATTTCATCTTTCTAAAAAAGTCAAGCACTATTTCATTATGTGAGCTTTGTACCGTTCGTTTGGTATTTATTCTCACTTCTTGTAACAATAAATAGATTTGATAGTGGTCGAGAGTACTATAAAAAAGATATGTAAAGCAAGAAGAAAAGCAGAGAAATGATAACCTCTGTTTTCTTTTGCCTACTTGGGTTTGTATCGGGTGTTTTTGGCTCGTCCGGCTTTTTGTTGTTCTGCAACGCAAGCTCATACACTTTTTAATGCTCTCTGATTTGAATTTCGTGGACGGTTTCATCAAGGATATAGCCCTCTTTGGTGGTGCGTTCCTTAACCGTATAATCTCCGTATTCCAAATCCTCCGTAATAGCAATACCGTCCTTGTCGGTGGTGAGTTCGGCAATAACATTATCGTCTGCATCTCTGACCTCAAAGACAACGCCCTCAAGGGGATAACTTTTCTTGGGCATAATGGCGAAGCTTGTCGCCTGCGTCGGCGGCGAAAGCGGTCTGAAAGGGAACAATCCCTATCAGTGTTACAATGCCTGTCATTTCGATTTATGCGATGATTACATAGATGATATAATCGCCGGAATGGTTGCTGTAATGTGGGTTTATATAAAAAAAAGCCATATATGGATCATAATATAAATATTATGTTTGTTTATGTAGATTGCTGTCCATTTTTCATATATAATGTTTAAAAATAATTATTGGTATTATAAAGATACATTAGTGTAACGTAAAAATTAATATTTTGAATAGTGAGGGATCAGCACATGAGTTTAGTTTTTAAAAAAGCAGATATTTCAGACTTGGATATTTTAACTAAAACAAGAATTGAGGTTCTAAAAGCCGCAAATGAATTGTCAGATGAAACAGATATGTCTATAGTTGAAAGAGAATCTTATAACTATTATAAAAAATGTTTTACCAATGATGAACATGTAGCCTATCTGGTATATTATGATGGCTTTTTTGCCGCTTGCGGCGGTATTAGTTTTTATAAAGTCATGCCAACATTTCACAACCCGACAGGTAACAACGCCTATATTATGAATATGTATACCAAATCAGAATATCGAAGAAAAGGAATCGCTATCAAAACGCTTGATTTGCTTATTCAGGAAGCAACTCGGCGGGATATAAGAAAGATATCCTTAGAAGCCACAAAATCAGGAAGACCCTTATATGAAAAATATGGATTTGTTCCTATGAAAGATGAAATGATATATCTGCTATAATACTTAAGAGCGCAGCAATCGCCACACTCTCAAATCATACAAAACACTCCCGAAGCCAATACCAGCTTTGGTCGAAAACCCTGGCTGGAGGTAAAGATTGGAACCATGGTGCCGGACTGCATGTAGCGAGGATAGAGTTTTCTTATTTCGCTGGTCCTGCGGTCAGGGAAAATGAGCCCCTGGGGGCTCAAGCGAACACTGTTTGAGCAGCGTTTCCATCAGGAAACGGTGCGAGTTGTGAGCGGTTTTTCCGGTTCGAGCAGGGGCAGGGAAATTAGAAAACTCAGACGCAGCGGTAAAGCAGACCGGCACCATGGTTCCAATCTTTACCTCTTCCACATCCCCCTCTCCAAAGCGTCCGACTCCCACCTCTTCCACATCCCCCTCCCCAAAGCGTCCTACCTTCCACCCTTCCTATGATAGAATCAGTTTAGCCGCCCCATAAACACCTGCATCATTCCCCAACTTCGCCAACGCAAACACGCTGTCCCTGCAAGAGTTAAATGCATATTCTCTGTAATATTTCTCAATATAATCAATCAACACCGTCCCGGCCTTAGACACTCCGCCTCCGATTACAAATATTTCCGGATCTGCCACACACGCAATCGTTGCCAACGTACTCCCTAAATATCTGCCAAACTTCTCAGCCACTTCAATTGCAAGCATATCTCCCGCTTTC
>Ga0153921_1000487_pt1 | contig 21317 bp, 22 predicted proteins | sample TSNJ005MetaG_FD_104691 | JGI IMG/M metagenome (GOLD analysis project Ga0153921, IMG submission 104691) | Attine ant fungus gardens microbial communities from New Jersey, USA - TSNJ005 MetaG | ecosystem: Host-associated > Fungi > Mycelium > Unclassified | place: USA: New Jersey, Brendon T. Byrne... | reverse complement strand
CTGCGGATACAAATGCAGTATTCGCCCGCCCTTATTCAGACAGTATCAGCTATAGAAGAACTTTTGCAGAAAGAATACATTTTTATGATTTGAGGTGCTTATGAAAAAGATTTCTTTGACAAGGGGGAGCATCAGTCAATGGCTTTCAGGCATTCGAAAGACATACTTGACGTTCCCCGTTCCCCTACAGAAACATATTATCATGCATGGCTTGTTTTCGATGGCGGGTATCCTGTTGTCCGTCATTCTATATTGCCTGAACCCAGATTTGTACATTCTCTTGCCGCCATTCGGAATCTCCCTGTTTGCGCTCTGCAGGGGGATCCTGCTTTTTCGGCGTATTACATACGGTGACTACAGCGTTGTGGAGGGTACTTGCATTGAGATTGAAAGCACAACACTGCGCAAGCGTACCAAGGCTTTGGTCTTTTTGGCAGACGGCCGAAAGGTTAAGGTGCAGCTAAAGCAACGCCGCAAAAAAATCATGGTGGGCGCACTCGTGCAGTTGTATGTGGCCAACAGCACCGTTGGCTACGACCGTGACGGGTATTACATGCTGTACGATTATTTGGCGTTAGAGTTCCCTTTCGCGTTCGAAGCAGCCAAAGAACAGCAGCCAAAGAATAGTGTTTGACGCATCCCATTTTCAATGTTATAATTTATATATTAAGTATCTTTCGATTTTCCATTTGAAGTCATAGTATCCGAGTACCATAGTGTCAGACGACGTATTTAACGTCGCCGGGCACTTTTTTTGTTTTCTACCAGCGCAATGCTGGCTGAAATAAAAATTATATGCAGGCAGCCCCTGCGAAAGGAGAATTATTATGATCAATGTACAAGCACTAGAACAAGTCATTTCGAAAGGGCTCGATGAGAATCCCGCAATCCGGTTCGGCGAGAACTGGGCCTCTTTCCGTATTGGGAATCGTCAATACGATCCTAATGCGAAAAACAAGACGCGCTGGTCCAACATAACCGTGAAAGTTTTCGGCGGACTTGTGGAACGTATCAGGAAAATGGGGCTCAAAGAAGGTTCCATGATTCACCTATTTGGTGAACTGAGAGAAGAATCCTGGGAGTACCAGGATGAGAAAAAGCACCGTTGGGTTCTTGTGGCATCAGATATTCAGTTTGCTGGTTCAGGTGGAAACAAGGATAAGGCGGATAAAACTGAAACCCCCTCAAACGAAACGGCACCACAACCGGATTTTCCCGCAGATGAATATGCGCCTGCAACTCAGGAACCCGAAGCACAAGGGAACTTCACCGGCTTCTCGTCATACTCCCCGGATCCCAGTTCTATCTTTGGTCAAGGATAAGCCGCGATTACAAATGAATACGAAGCAATAAACGCACATGGTATCCGAATGAAGCCATGTGCGTTTTTTTGTTTCAGAAAGGACTTCCTATGAACAAAGAACAGATGCACAAGCTGATTCATGAAGTGCTGATCTTGCTCAATGTTATTGCATGTCTATCCGTGATTATGCGAATATGGCCGGTAGTCTTATTGGCGCTGATAGGTATTTTCTGTGCTGCGTTCCGGCTTATTTTCATGAATGTAAAACAACCAAAACAGGTAGAAACCCTACCAATCATTGCTCAACAAGCGGTTGTAAGTGCTGAACCTGAAGTAAATGAGCACACGATGCTGCGGATGGCGTTCGGTATCTTTCAGACCTGCGTGACCAAGGAACTGTTGGCTGTGTATCCGGAAGCCAGATGGATCTGGGATTCTGCTCATCCGATGACTGAGTTCGCTAAGGGCGGACGCATCATGCTCCGGCTCAATCATGCCGGCGGTTATCGGAAAGCCTGGGCAGTAACGAAAAATCTGCAGTTTGTGGAACTGACTTTCGAAGGCTCAGAAGCCGGGCTCCAGGATCAGACCCCTGACGATGAGGAAACCGAGTACCAGAAACCGGTGGTAAATTATGAACTGCTGGCATGTGACTGGGTTGCCAAAAACATTATTTGCATCAGTACTATGGCCAATGACGCAATAGCCCGTAACGACGATATTTGTCTGATTCCTGGCCATATGCTGCCCGCTCCGGATTCGTGGCCAAGCATCTGCCAGGAGCTTGACCGCCGTGGTGAGTTTGCGGGCGCAGTCGCAATGCGTCAGGGAATCGAAATCAGCATCAAATAAAAAAATAGAGAGGAGATTAATTATGAGCTCACAAATTTATACTACCTTTGGCCGTACACTGCCATCACCATTTGAATCAATCCCGCAGAAGTCAAAGGTAGCATCTAAGTATTCAGATGGTACCGTAGGCACACTGCACGCAGGCGCTATCAAAGCATTTACTGCCTATTGTAAGGCTTTGGATGGATCGGCGCCCGGCGCTATTGGTGAAGTCGATGGTAAAACCGTCGTAGAATACAAATCTTCCAATAGTGCAGATGAGTATCACCTGGCAGTTTATGACCCAGCCACCGGCTCCATCATGGGTTCCGTCTTTGACAAGAACCTGGAGACAATGGAGAAGTACACTGTCTCGCGGAATGGCCGGGACGGCGCAGTTATTTTTTTCGCATTGATACAACACCTAATGCAAGATGAGGAATTCAAGGATACCTTTGGCGACTACTATGAGGAATATCGGAATGGATTTCCCGATGTTGAAAAAGCTGCTGAGCATGCCGCTATCCTCTGCGATAACGCATACAGACGGATTGAGGACAATAGCTGCCCGGCATATGTAAAGGTCGATGTAAGTTCTACAGGCAATTTAATGATGGTCTCGAATACGCATCTTGACTCGGGCAGGTTCAAGCCAACAACTGTGTTTGCCGGTGAGTTTACGATATTTGCGCAGGTCGCAGCCGACCCGGAAAAAATTGTGATGCCGAATGAGATTGAGCACAGTGATTTTATTGGTCAATACCGGTTGAGCGAGCGTAAATTATCAGCAAAAGACCAGGCTATAGTCCCTGAGCTGCCTGACTGGTATGTGATCCCAGAAGAGGCTGTGGATGTGTGTTTACACGCTTCTAAGACCACAGCAACAAACCGACCCATGCGCAACTTCATGCTTCGCGGGCCGTCCGGTACCGGTAAAACAGAGGGTGCCAAGGCGATCGCTTCAGGCCTGGGCTTACCTTATGTCCATTACACCTGCAACGCCAATACGGAGATCCAAGATATAACCGTGCAGGTGTTGCCAGTAACCGATGAAAACAAAGAGCTGTCTGAAACCGGTATCCCGATGACGTTTAAACCTGGGGAAATTACTTTCGAGAATGTAAGGCGCCAAATGAAGCTGCCGGATAATGATGACATCATTTTCGATCCAATCGGTTCCTACCAGATGATTACTGGCTTTGAAAAGCCTGACGCTACTTCAAAGGAGTGCCTAGACCAGCTCATCAGCAGTGTGACAAGCGCAATTGACACGATCAAAAAATCCATGAACCCCGGGTCCAGCGATAGCCAGCGGTTTGTCCTGAAGGAAACCGCGATTATTGAGGCATTTCGTTACGGATTTGTATTAGAGTTGCAAGAACCCAGCGTGATTCTACAGCCAGGCGTTCTGGTAGGCCTTAACTCGTTGCTTGACTCCAACGGTTCTATCCGGCTGCCAACCGGTGAAACGGTAAGGCGCCATCCTGACACAGTCGTTGTGCTCACAACCAACGTGAACTACGAAGGCTGCAGGCCTATCAATCAGAGCGTTATCGATCGTATGTCGATGATCAGTGACATTGAACTGCCCCCGCGAAGCGTGATGGCCCAGCGCATCATGAAAATCACAGGGTATGACGATGATGAGAAGCTCATGAAGATGATCGGCGTAATCGAAAAGATCAGTGAGTATTGCATGAAAAGCAATATTACAGATGGAAGCTGTGGGATCCGCTCTTTGATTGACTGGGTGCTCAGTACCATGATTACAGAGGACCCGTACAAATCAGCGCTGCATACTGTCATATCTAAAGCTACATCCGATGTGGATGAACAATACAATATCCGTACTACTATTTTAGACAATGAGATTCCATCTGCGAAGCGTAAACATGCTTCTTAAAAATTTATTGAAAGGGGGGTTAACCTGAATGGCTCAGGTAAATCACAGACAAGTAATGAAACTTGCATTCAAAGAACGCGGCAACATAACAGACCGGCAATACTTTACTTCCCCGATATTCTCGGGATACCTTGCAGATATCGCTGCCGCACAAACCGGACTCTATAGCTACAATAGACGGGTTCATGTCGATGTGCGATGGAAGCCCAAAGAAAAGGATATGGCCTATATTGACCAGATGAATGTGATTCATATCAATGCGGGCAACGCATGGGTCGCCAAGCAAAAGACCCGGGCAGATCGCTTTCATGTTGTATTGGGGTTGTTTTGTCATGAGTTAGGGCACAGCCTGCACTCTGATTTTTTGAAGGTTCAATCCTACAATACACGAATGATGACCGGTAACTGGTACCCATATAAGCCCAAACCGGCTTCCAGTACTGAACGTCACAACATGCTGGAGATTGCGGATTATTGCATCCAGAGCCCCAAACACGGTAAGGCGGTAGCAGATATCGCCTCCTATATCAACAACATCCTGGAAGATTCGTTCACTGAAGAGAAGATGCTGATCAGGTACCCGGGTATGCTGGGCGAATGTTTGGCTATCATGCGCGGCGTCCAGTTTGAAGAGATGAAAACCGTAGCAGACTTAATCGATTTAGAGGAGGATGAGGATTCGGGGGTTACGAGCTTTTCGACCATCACATCGATGCTCCTCTCTTATGGGAAATGGGGTCTTATTAAATATGGCGGGACCCCAAAGACCGATTTCCGTGTCCAGCTGGTATATGACCTGATCGACGAACTGGACAATGCGATTACGAGCGCTGACGCCCGGACCCGCTTTGCCACAAGTAATATCATCATGATACGGTTATGGGAGTACATCAAGCCAATAGTCGATGCAGCCGTAGCAAGAGCTGAACAACAAGAAGCGGAAGGCAGTTTGGATGAGGAAGACGTTTTGGATAAAATTATGTCCGGCGTATCGGGAACCAGTACCATAGGTTCGGGTACGACTGTGCCGGCAGCTGCTTCCGGAGACGGCGACACATCGTCACCTGAGAGCAGCCCCAGCGCCCAAAACCGCGCCCAGACAGCCAAGGAAGCCAAGGGTGAGGATAAAGAAAAGGAATCATCGCCTGCATCTGGTACAATGACCACTCCGGAAACGGCGCAACGGGTAAAGGCTGGCGAAGACGTTCGCATTGGGTATCATGAGACGAGCAAAATTGAGACGCCGGTTCGTGGCAGTATGTCAAGAGATGATTCTTTTGCAGGCAGCCAATACGAACAGCGCGCTGCTGATATTGACCGTCTGCTGGACAAGATCGCGCAGGAAAAAGTAACGAGCAGACTTGAGAAACAGCGTGCCGAGGAACTCAACGAATTAGCTAACAGCATCTCCTATGGCAATGCACATGAAGGCGTGCAAATGTCTATTCATAGGATACCGAGTGTGGATCCGCAGCTGATTGCGGACTACAATGAAGTAGCCGCACCGCTTTTGGCAATCTCTGAACGGCTGCAAAAGAGCCTGAAGGACAAAATCAAGGATAAGCGGCACGGTGGAAAACTGACAGGGCTTACATTCGGGCCAAGACTGGACACGAAAACTCTTTACCGTAAGGATGGCCGGCATTTCTATCGGCAGACACTGCCAAACGATGCGCCGGAACTCGTTGTTGGCTTGCTTTTAGATGAGTCTGGCTCCATGGCCAGATATGACAGAGCTACCTATGCACGGGCATCCGCGATTATCCTGTATGACTTCTGCAAGTCGCTCTACATCCCGGTTATGGTGTATGGACACAGCACCAGTCATGGTGTTGATCTCTACTCCTACGCTGAGTTCGACGCCATTGACAACAGCGACCCCTACAGGTTGATGGATATCTCTGCCAGAGGGTCTAACCGGGACGGAGCAGCGCTTCGATATGTGGCTGAACAGCTATCCCGGCGCCGGGAGGATATCAAACTCCTGATACTGGTTTCAGATGGGCAGCCCGCTGACAGTGGATATTACGGAACTGCTGCCGAAGAGGACTTACGTGGCATAAAGGCTGAGTACGAACGCAAAGGCGTACATTTTATCGCAGCAGCTATAGGTACAGATAAGGAAAACATCGAGCGTATCTATGCTAATTCCTTTTTGGATATTACTGACTTATCCACCCTTCCGCAGTCGCTGACTGCCAAGGTAAAACAATTTATTAATCTATAACAAAATAGCCGTTCTACCCGGCTGCACACAGGTGTCATACACCTAAAAACACCAGCAAGGCCGGGTAAGTATCCGGCCTTGCTCTTTATTTTTGAAAGAAGTCTCAATGTTGGCAGCCACACGGAACAATGAGGAGGAAAATAATACAGCCACACGGAACAATGAGGAGGAAAATAATGTACAATACACTACAGCTGATAGGCGGCCTGATACTTGCAGTGGGATACATTCCGCAAATTATGCAGCTCATAAAAACACGGTCGAGTTACGACCTGAACTTGAAAACATATATAGCCCTGACCATCGGGATCTCCTTGATGGAGATCTATGCTTTGAATCTTGTTCAAAATGGGTTCGGCACGATGTTTGCCGTAACGAATACGGTCTCGTTAATTCTTGTGGCAACCATCACGGTTCTTATTATCTGTCTCAGAAGGGAGAAAAAAATGAGTGATATTTTCGCGATTGACCACCCCAAAAAGGTATGCTATAATATCTAAAAAATAGGTAGAATTTAACCTACTTTTTGGATATAATAAATATGGGGGTGATTACTTTGAAAATAGATACGGATAACTTAGTATCTCTTACAGAAGCCAACAGAAATTTTTCAAAAGTGGCACGACTTGTTGATGAAAGCGGATCGGCTATCATTCTAAAAAACAATCGGCCTCGCTATGTGGTACTGGAGTTCAGCCAAATACAGTCTGAGCAATCAGCTCAGTCCGAAGAGCTCCTTCAAATTGCAGAGCGGGTTTTGGAGAAATACCACAATGCTTTTGAGGAACTGGCAAAATGATACGACTAGATAAAAAGCAAGTTAAAATGCTGCATGAATTGGTCCTAAAGGATACGGGCGGATCAGGAGGCCTTCTTAATGAAGGTCTCCTGGATTCTGCGTTGCAGGCTCCCTTTCAAACATTTGACGGACAACATCTATACAAATCGTTGGCGCAAAAAGCTGCAAGGCTCTGCTACTCCCTTATATCGAATCATCCATTCATTGACGGAAATAAAAGAATTGGTATACTCGTGATGATGGTATTTCTTGAACTCAATGGCACTATCATTGAGTGTACAGACGATGAGCTGGTAAAAGCGGGGCTCGATATAGCTGCCGGGAAAATGGATGATAAACAATTATTACATTGGATATTAGACCACAGTTAGGAATTAGAGCGTCTTGACAGGCTCAAAACATCTCCCTATAAGAGCAGAGGGTGCTTTTAGTCAACAGCTATCCTGGAACAAACGCTTTTTTGTACTTGGAATTGACTGTTGAGGACGGCGATGGTATAATAATAAAATAAAGTATCTTAGCCGTTCAAATCGAAACGGAAACAGTTATCAGAGTTACTAAGTGCCCTTTGCATGATTGCGGATGGCACTTTTTTTGTTTCCGGCTTTTTGGCATCAAAGCAGAAGTTTCTTGCGAAGCTTCTGCTTTTTTGTATATCTCAACCAATTTCATGCAGTTACCGCTGCAAAAGAAAGGAGCGTTTCTATGAAACAATGTCAAGATGGGTACTATGACAATTTCCGCAACCTGCCTAATATGCTGAATTATTTTGAAATGCAGCATAAAGCCAGCGTCTGGAAAAATTGCGCAGTGCCGCAGCTACGGGTTGTTCCGCTGGATACGGCAACGCCCGCGAACCGAGGTGAGTACGCAGCCGGCGTTAGTGATTACGCAATTGCCGATACAGCAGACAATATTGGCCTGGCAGCTGCCATCAAAGATCCGTCAACTAGTCTGGGCGCTTACTACCCTATCAGGGATACTGCCTACAAGAGTCTGCTCGATAGAGCAAAAATCAATGGCACAGTTTTGCCAAAGCTATCACGTGAGGTACTGGCAAATACCCTCAATGAGTGTCTGGCCGTACACACCAAATCAAACGCCCTGGTACTCATTCGGGACGAAAAAATTAACGCCTTCCATAGCGGAGACGTAGCAGATTATTCTGTCCTACCGGTTCCAGAACTGCTTAATGCACTGGTCTCCAGCATAAATAAGCGGTTTGAAGACGCAAAATTCATCAATGGCTATACCGACCACTCCATATGTATTGCAGAGTTTACCTTCCCCGCACAGCGGGAAGAGATTATGGAGCGTTATGAAAAAGCTTTAGTTTCTCCATCACAAAAAGCATTAGCGGAAAAACTGGTGCCAGGCGTCTTTTTCGCCACCTCGGATACCGGTGTTTCAGCAGCTCGGATCAGCGCCCGTCTTACAGGACTCAAGCATCCGATTCCAATTGGCGAAGTACTTTCCGTTGATCATCGCAATAACAGTAAAGTAAGCGACTTTAAGGATCAGCTGGATATGGTGTTTTCTAAGTTCCATGATACCGTAGACCAACTTACTAAGCTGCTGGGGATTACTCTTACAAATCCGGTAAACGCAATGACCGGCATCTGCAAGCGGCTGTCGCTGCCTAAGAAACCGGCTTTGGAAGCGATCAACATGTTTGGCGTCACCAATGGTACAAACCCCGCCTCCGCTCATGATGTTTTTTTTGCGCTGCAGGAGATCCTTTTCTTACTAAAGATTGCGGATTATCCCCAGAGCAAGATATTCAGTGTTGAGGAGACGCTTACCAGAGCACTCACCATCAACTGGAAAAGGTTTGATGTACCGGGGACGGTGAGTTATTGATGGCAGCAACTCCGAAATTATTATGTGATACATCCGGTATGGATCGCAAGACTTGGCTTGAGGCCAGAGCCCATGGCCCGGATGGCAGTATTCCGTACACAATTGGCGGAAGCGATATTGGCGTTATATTTGGCGTCAGCCCTTTCAAAACGGCCCTGGAGCTTTGGCACGAAAAGAAAGGGAATATCCTTCCGGACGATAACTCCAACGCCGCACAAAAAAAATTAGGTCATGTGCTTGAAGATGTTATTTGTGAGTTGTGGGCGGAAAAGACCGGCAATACCATCATCCAGGATACCGGCTTATATCAGCATGGCGATTATCCATGTTTGCTGGCCAATCTGGACCGGCGTTTCATTCGTGCATCTGATGGTAAGGAAGGTCCGTTCGATGCAAAATCAACGTCCTACCGAATGGCACATGAATGGGATGACGGAGCGATTCCCATGCACTATGAATTTCAGATCCGGCACTATATGGCTGTGAAAAATATGGATATCGGCGCCATCGGCTGCCTTTGGGGGAACAACCCTGACAGCGACCTGGCGGTACCGCCCTATCTGGAACGAGATTTTGAGATCGAAAAAATGTTGATAGAGGGTGCGCTGGAATTTGTTGACAGTCTGCATCACAACCGGGAACCGTCGCTCAAGGGTGTGCCGTCAAAGCAGGCCATGAACGCTCTTGCGCGTATCGCGGCAAAAAGCGATGCGTCTTTGCCCACAGTTATACTAGGCAGAAAGTATGCATCAAAGGCGATACGGATAGCCCGGCTGGATGAAGAGATAGCCCAGCACAATAAAATCATCAAGGGAAAGGAGGATGAAGTAGCACAATTATCAGTGCAGATATGTGAGGCGATGAAAAAACACGGCCATGGGTCAATCGATGCCGGGTTACATGAGATTCTGCTCCATTATGTCGAGAAGACATCGAACCGAGTAGACACCAAACGGCTTGCGGCTGATTACCCCATTATTCATAAAGAGATGCTTAGGGAAAGTGTCTCTCGAAAGCTGAAAGTAGAAGTCCGCGAGAAAACCGTATAGGTTCAAAACAGTAACAGGGGGAGCAGCCAACTCTCCCTGTTTTTTATGAAAGGAGATGCAATATGCACACTAAAGAAACAAACCTGTTCGCTGTACCGGAGGATTTCGGCCTGCAGCTGCTTAACAAGATGACTGAGCCGGCCGTCAAGCACGCATACATTTGCTCGCCCTGCAGTGCGCCTTCCACTCAGGAGGTGTACCGCAATATGAAGGCGGCGCAATTTTACATGTACTATGCTTACCGGCAGTTCGGCTATTTACCTCGTGCGCTGCACGCTTATGTTATCTACAATGATTTAGATTCCGCTGAGCGAATGATGGCGCTTTGTAACGGCTGTGAACTACTGGCCCATTGTAACGTGCTGCTCGTTTGCGGGAACCGGATCACACAAGGTATGCGTCAGGAGATTCGTATGGCCGCTGAGCTACAGATTCCGGTGCTGGTATTTCACCCTGATCTTGTTCTCGAAGTCAGAAAGATTGTTACCCGTGCCGGCGCCAAAAAAACGCTTGTTACCATCAGCGATAAAGCACCCCTGTTGGCGAAAGCTCCAGAGGAGCTACTTATCGCTTAATGAAAGGAGAAATTATCGTGCTATGCAGTTATGACAAAACGATCTATCCACGCCCCGGCATAAGTAACGACTCCGGCTACATGGTGGCATTGTACAAACCCATAGAAAAAGTCATCGCACCTGACGGCTCTTATCTTGACAGAGTAAAAGTGGTTGGGTATATGCTGCCAACCGGTACTTCCGTTAGGTATGACATGGCCGGCCAGTGGAAAAAAACCAAATATGGATACCAGTACAGTCTAAGCAGCTACAGCGAAGTCATCCAACATTCCCGGGACGGGATTATCGGTTATCTGTCTTCCGGGCTTATTAAGGGTATTGGCCCTAAGACAGCGGAACGCATCTACGATATGTTCGGTGACAAAGCATTGGATATTCTCGACAATGACCTCGGGCAGCTGCTAAAAATAACCGGCATCAGCGAAAGCAAGCTGGAGAAGATTAAATACTCCTATATGGCTTATCGCGGTGCGCGGGATGTCGTTGCCTTGCTCACCCCCTACGATGTATCACCTGCACGAGCCGTTAAAATTTATGAAGCTTACGGACCAAACGCAGCCGAGCTCATTAAAGAAAACCCATACCGGCTATGTGAGATGCACGGAATCGGCTTTACAACAGCAGACCGGCTCGCACAGAAGATGGGCTTAAATTTAAGAGCTGTTGAACGAATTGAGGCTGGTCTGTTGTATGCGTTGCAAGAAGCCGAGACTACCGGCCACCTGTGCCTGCCAAAAGACGATTTAATCAAGGCCACACAAAAACTGCTAATGACAGAGGCAACGCGGTTTCCCACTGCTGAAATCGAGGTCGGTATCGATAACCTAACCGGCCGCAGTACCCTTGTGTATTATCAGGGGTATTATTACCGCTGGTACACGGAACGTGCTGAACGCCAGGTAGCCGCACGAATCCAAGAACTTCTGGCATTCGGGGAATTACACTACCCAATGGATTTGGATTCCCAAATAAAGCTTGAAGAACAGCGGCTCGGGATTAAATTGGAAAAAGAACAGCGTCATGCGGTTAAAACCTGCCTGACCAATCATCTGTGTATTGTCACAGGCGGCCCCGGCACAGGCAAAACCATCATCCAGAGGATTACGCTTAATATTTATAAAAGGTGTTTCCCTGACGCCGGTATAGTGTGCTGCGCGCCTACCGGCCGTGCCGCACGAAGACTCAATGAGTCCACAGGACATCCCTCCTCTACGATACACAAAGCACTCGGGCTGATGGCAAGTGATGATTTTAACACCGAACCGGAAAAGCTCGAAGCCGATCTTGTGATAGTAGACGAGGTTTCCATGGTGGATATCTTTTTGGCCCAGTGCCTGACAAATTCGCTTCCATATGGCTGTCAGCTCATCATGGTCGGTGACGCAGATCAGCTGCCATCCGTTGGCCCTGGTGCGGTACTCAAAGAGATGATTGACTCCAAAGCCATCCCGGTAGTGCGCCTGGAAAAAGTATACCGGCAAGGCCTGTACAGCCGCATTCCAATTAATGCGGCGCTCATCCGCGGCGAACAAAAGAAGCTCGAATATGGCCCGGATTTCCAGTTTATAAGTTCAGACGATATTAAAAAATCCGCTGACATTCTGGAAGAGCTGTATCTTGCGGAGATGGCTGTGGTCGGCATTGATAATGTTGTGTTGCTCTCGCCTTTTCGTAAAAATACAGAAACCGGCGTCAATGCGCTCAATAACCGGCTTCGGGAGAAAATCAACCCTGCCGCCAGAACCAAGCCGGAGTATCTACACAAAAAACGGCTGTTTCGCACGGGCGACCGCGTCATGCAGACAAAAAATTCCGGGGACATCAGCAACGGAGACCTTGGTTTTATCCGCCTAATTAAAAAACAGGCAGATGATACGTTTGTTTGTGTTGACTTCGATGGCCGGATTGTCGAGTATGACCCTTCGGAGCTGGAGCAGCTGGATTTGGCTTACGCCAGCACGATTCATAAAAGCCAGGGAAGCGAGTACCACACCGTACTCATCAACCTGCAGACGGCCCATTATGTGATGCTGCGCCGGCAGCTGATTTACACAGCAATCACCCGGGCGCGCAAAAAGGTCATCATTGTAGGTGAGCCTAAGGCTTTGTATACCGCAATCAGCCGTGCAGATACCGAAAAACGAAACACACTTCTGGCCTGCCGGCTGGCGCAAAACGTGCCTGCTTTAGCTAGGTCATCGGTATAAGAAAGGAGATCGAAAATGATATCACCATTAGTACTTTATATTCAAAAAGCTGCATCCCTTGAAAACACAAAACCCAACACCCTGAATATGATCTCAGTCTACACTTACCAGGAACTGCAGTACCGGATCAGCGTGATGAAGAGCTTGAACTGCTATCTGCGGCAGGCTCCCCTCACCAAAGACGGAAATCTGATCAAAGGCCATTATAAGAACCTGGTCTCATTTTTAGAGCATATGGCAAGCGAGCGTACGTTCAAAGAATCAGCCGATACCGAGACCCAAAAGAAACGCGAAACGGCCAGAAAAAGCTTGATCGATGTTATTGCAGATGGGCTTGGCAGGTTCGCCAAACCTGAAGAACCGGAGGATTATAAGAAACATGTCACCAGCCTCATCTGTACTGTAGTACCGGTTTGGATGCAATACCGGGATGCGTTTTTTCACATTGACAAAGAAATTTGAGGAGGATTCACAAATGAACGAACAGCATATAGATAGCAAAAATCCCATTCTGATGAATAAGGTACTGTGCCCCGATGGGTTTAACCCCGATGTTTTTGCCGTTGATTTCACGGATAAAGAGGACTCCAGCAAAACAAAGCCCGGCCTGACCGTCAACGGAAAGCTTGCCTGGTTCCGGCTGATAAACCCGGATGGCCGTATTTCTCAGGTTAAGGAGTTTGCAGACGAAAAATGGACAGTAACGGCGCGGGTGTATAAGGACCGCAAAGATGAGGATACCCATTTTCTTGCTGAGGCATCTGCCACCAGAGGACCGGATGAAAAATATCCTCCGCTGGAGTCGGCACAGTCAAGCGCCATCAGCATAGCGCTGAGAAACGCCGGATATATACTTCCCAGCAGTCTGCAGGAACGTACGACGCCGGATGAAATTGATTTAACACCCTGTCAAGACCCGGAAGAAATGCCGCCGGATGCGCCTCCGGCCATGCCGCAATCCATACCACCTACGGCAAAACCGCAGGCATCGGAGCCGACCGCCACATCTACGTCTAAGAGTAGTGTTACTTCAATGACGCTGGAGGACGCTTACGCAACAATGTGTCCGCTGTCTCAGTACAAGGGTAAAACGCTGGGCGAGCTGGTGGGAATCAGTCCGGAGACTGTTTCGTATTTAGCCAGAAGCGGACGCATTCTCGAAGTAAAAAATGCTGCAAGCATGGTAATTGCAGACGCTCAGGCGCAGGCTGAAGGTGCATAAAACGGATAATAATATGGGGACGGCAGCGCCGTCCCCGGAAAGGAGGACTTATGGGCACATTCAATATCCCCATAATGGACGTAATTGATCTTTTAGGCTTACCTGGTCCATCGGGCGGCAAGATCTCCTACTATATCCGATGCCCTATGTGTGACACTAAGAGGAATGCCAGGCATTTGAATATTAATCTTGAGAAAAACACCTTCCGTTGCCCACGCTGCGACGTCAACGGCGGCGTCCTTGATTTCTACAGTTTATTTTCTGGCGTACTGCGCTCAGAAGCATTTGACGACTTAAAACACAGACTCCGAATCGAAGATCCTCCATTAATAAAAGAGCCTGTAAAAAAACGGCAGCTACCAGTACCGGTTGCCAAAGAGATTTCCACAACAGACATTGAGACACGCGACCGAACCTACCGCAAGCTGCTGAGCATGTTGTCTTTGGCGGAAGATCACCTTAATAACCTATTGAACAGAGGACTGTCCCGTGAGGATATTGAGCACAATATGTACCGCACTACTCCAGCTGCTGGAACTGACCAAATTGCAAAGAATCTGCTCTATGACGGATATCAGATCCAGGGCGTTCCCGGGTTCTATATTAATACAGCACAAAATAAATGGACATTCGTACCAAACAGCCGCGGGATCCTTATCCCCGTGAGGGATTTTAAGGGAAGGATCCAGGGTTTGCAGCTGAGAAAAGACAATGCAGAAAAGCGGAAGTTCCGCTGGATATCCAGTTCTGAAAAAGAACAGGGCGCGCGTGCCTGTAACTGGGTGCATATCGCAGGTGAACCGCGTAATCGTGTCCTTCTCACCGAAGGCCCGTTAAAAGCGGATGTCATTCATTGCCTGACCGGCCAGTTTGTTATCGCCGTGCCCGGCGTTAATTCACTTCTAGAACTTGACGCTATACTGCGTCACTTGAAACTTCTTCATATCAATGAGATTATGACCTGCTTTGACATGGATATGTTTACGAACTGGCATGTACAAAAAGGTAATATCAGACTTGGAGAGATTCTTACCGATGCCGGCTTTGATTATGGGACTTATGTTTGGAATCCATTTTATAAAGGATTAGATGATTATATCTGGGCGCTGATCCAACATTTTCGAGCGGCTATATAACACACTTCAAAAAGGCGGGGAGTATAATTCCTGCCTTTTTTTGCATAATTGTACTATATAGCACACCGTTTGAACCATTTAGATAATTGATTGATTGCTTAAATCCCTTTATGGTTAATGGGTGAACTGTAGGTCTATATGGTTTAATCCATTCGAAAGGGGGTTGATTATGAAACGGGGCAAAGAGTCTCTTATGTCGTCCGGACACGAGCAAACATTGATCGATGAAGACTTTATGACGGCGGTTGGAATTGAAATCCTTAAAAGACGTGAAGAGAAAGGAATCAGTCGGCAAGAGCTAAGCGAAATAGTGGATGTCAACTACAGTTACTTAGCTCAAGTAGAACGGGGACACAGGACCCCCAGTTTTATTATGTTTTTAAAGCTTCTGCTTGCTTTGGATGTTCGTCCAGATTCCGTGCTATGGAAGGTGCTGAAGCTCGATCGCAAAAAAACCCCTTCTGCTTTACCCTTTAATCAGGCATTTTTTGAACTCGATGCGGGTGAACTTGATACAGTCGTTGCTACTGTGAATGTTCTTTCCGAACAACTTCTGAAAAAAAGAGAAAAGTCTAATTAAACAAGAAGGATTTTATGCTCTTGATCCGTTGGATTTGAGAGTTTTTTATTATAATCCTCTATTTCCATATATTTCCTGTGGATATTATTGCGATAATACTATAGACTGTACCATATAGATAGCATATTGTATCTAAATAGTACATCCGGAGTATTGCCAATGCTTAATGATGATATCCATGATCGTGAAATTAGTATAGCTACTGTCCTAGAGCACGCAATAGGTGATAAGATTGCCTACGCCAACATTTATCTAAGTGAGTACTGCAAAAAGTACACAGAGCAATTACAGATACAGAAAACGCTTGCTGAACAGATAGACCAGTATATTTCAGGTTCTAATAGAGAGCTGTTCGATCGACTATGCAAGGTGGATTCCAACAAGGCTGCTTATAGTAGCTGGTTTTATTATTTGCAGGGTTGTGCGCTGAGCAGACGCTGCCTGCGGGAGGGCCTTTATCCTGACCTGACCGATGCAATGCCAGACACCCTTTTCCAGTCGCCTGATCTATCCGCAAGCATCGAGTATCGACATTATGAGGAAATGCTCTCCTGTATTCGACAGCAGCTGCAAAGCGATTTGTCCCTGGAACAGACAGACTTTGTTTCTGAGTATTTAGTCAGTTGCAATGCAATCAATTGTTCCATCCTATTTATGATGTTTATTCAAGGATTTCAAGATGATGCCGAAGTCGGCTCGTTGGAGCCGGCTCAGCGTAGACCCAGACTTGAATTCTTGCAGGAACTCTATAGTAAAATGGCGATCCGTTTCGATTAACTGTAAGCATTAAAACCTGGTCTTTATTGGCTGGGTTTTTTTATTTTATCAAAAAAGTGTGCGCATTGTGTTGCGAAAACGCACACCCATCCGTGTAATAAGTAGAATGACGAAGGAGGCTATTCATATGCTAATTGCAGTTGATACCGGCAACGCAGCCATTAAATCTATGAACACAACTTTTCCCACCGGGCTGACCACTTCCTCGGTCTGCCCTTCCTTTGCGGATGACGTCATCAAATACAATAACGAGTACTATGTGCTTGTTGATGACAGGAACATCCCCTACAAGTACGACAAGACACAGGATGACACCTTTTTTGTTCTTTCACTCTTCGCTATAGCTAAAGAACTGAGACTCAGCAACATGACAGGCCATGTGATAATTGACCTGGCTGTAGGGCTTCCCTTGGAACATTATGAGGCCCTAAAGCAAAAGACGCTGGATTATTATAATCGCGGCCATGTTAGCTTTGTATATAACAACGAGGTATTCAATATCCAGATCAACCGGATCCTGGTCAAACCGCAGGCGCTCTCTGCCGTGGTTGTGGAGGCTCAGGAGTTGCTGCGGCTGCCTACTGTTTTCATTGTCGATATTGGGGGATATACAACGGATATCGCACTTCTGCGCAACGGCAAGATAAGTATGGAGTATTGCCGGTCCTTGGATATGGGGACGATTGCTTTGGGTAACAGCATTGCGGCAAAGGCAAATTCCCTTTACAACATTGCTGTACGAAACGACCATATTCAGGCTGTTCTACAAAGACGGGATAGCCTGCTTCCGGAAAGTGTAAAGGACATCATACATAAAGAGGTCGCAAATTATGCTAAGAGTACTATTGATAAGCTGAGAGAGCTTCAAATCGATTTACGAACGGATCCGGTTGTGTTTTTAGGTGGCGGAGCCCTCATGCTGAAGCCGCATTTGGATTCTGATCTCAGAATTGCTCAGGCCAGGTTTATTACGGATCCCAAAGCTAATGCGATCGGATATTATACATTGGGCGCTCGGGAGCTTACTAGGCAATCCGTTTAGACGGAGGGACTGCCATGAAAAGTGATGACAAATATCGGTTTAACCTACAGTTTGGCAGCGATACGGAACAAAATCGCACGGTGGGTGTCTTTATCGAAAAACTGGGAAATAAAAAAAGTAAGGTTCTTGTCCCGATTATCTACGATTATTTGCAGCAGCATCCTGAAATGCTGATCAACGCATCGAAAGCAAAACTGGAAGTGGTACAATCCATCACTCAGGCTGAAATTGAGGCCATGGTAAAGCAATCTATCGAAAAGTTGACACAGAGCGGCGAACTGCAGATCACAAATGCATCCACGCCAGCTATTAATTCCGATGATGTGGACAACGTCCTGGATGATTTTCTTGGTGATATGAACTCAAAGTTTGGATAGGACACACGGTTATGCCTTGTGTCCTTCTTCCTATAGCAAAATTAGATATTTATTCTTATAGCAAATCGACGTAATTAGTAGTAAAAGTGAGAACTAAACAGTATTTGAACTGACTTAATTAATAAGAGGAGTCAAAGTCCCCCGTAAAGCTTGGTGGCGAATTTTTTGAAGCATTGCATTATGCTGTTTTTTAGTATTGCCTTTGAGAGGATATAGCAAAGACCTCAACCGTACATTGCTATACAGTCATCAGTGTATTGCTTACAGATAATTATGTAACGAATACATTGCGTAAACATCATATTTGTGTTGTTATTTTTTGCATGAAAGGAGGTGAAGCTGGTATCGTGGCTCCTCTGGCGTTATTTTTTGCAATACAGATTAAAATAACGCATGCTATCTTGGCATGTCATCTGTCTGGATGGCATGTGCAGGAGGTATGAATGAGTAAACGCGACACATATCAATGGGAATTCACAGCTGTTGTAAAATTAGCGATGAAAAACGCCAGGGTCGATTATATCCGCTCAAACGAAAAATTCAGCAATGAGATATCTATAGCTGAGGTGGATGATGTTAGAAAGGAATTTATTGTAGAAGATCGCTATTTCACAGTCGCTGAAGAGTTACAGTTTGAAGAGGAGCTATTAGCAGAGGCATTTAGTAAATTGCCTCTGCTGCGAAGGCAAGTGTTGAGTTATACCTTTGTCCATGGCCTGACTGCTAGGGAAATTGCCGAGAAGCTAAACTGTTCTGAGGACAGCGTATATTCGCTGCGTCATAAGGCAGTTAAGAAGCTTCGCGATATCCTTACTAAGGAGGGCGATGGGTATGGAAAGAACACCCGGTTTCGACGAGATTTTAAGGAGGGCGCAGATTGGTGAAAAACTTGCGATGCAACAACTCATAGAGATGTATGATCCTGTGATTAAGAAGCACAGTATCTTTAATAGTACATTCGATGAAGATTGCTATCAGTATCTCGTCATACGTTTCATAAAAGAGGTTAGAAAATTCAGACTATAAAAATTTTATAGAAGGTGCCAGATTTTAGGTCAAGCACTCGGGCTTATTAGTAGAGGCCATGGACAAGCACTCTACATAACCTGCTCCTTGACAACTAAATATCTGGCACTTTTCTACTTCCCCTATACAGTAAGCGGCTATCCCCCTGGGTTGGCATCCAGGGCCAAGAGCACATAAAGCAGAGTGGCCCTCTGCTTCGCCATGACCTGTATGGGATTATTATGGTACTTCCGTGCGGCTATCTTCACAGAGAGGCACGGCCTGGCATCAGAATGCGGGGAGACCGTTGGGTAACGGATCTATGAGCCTGTTCGCTGCAGGCGGGAAGGTGTTTTTTTAATGTGACAACATAAAACCGGATTGCATGTTCAGTAAACATATTCTATAATTATATATGTATTACAGATGCTTCATGATACTCCAAGCTGTCCGGTCATCGAAAGGAGGTAATTAAAATCGGACAGAGAGAACAAAACACAATCATTGAGAAAAGAAGTTACTCGGTAGATGAAGTCATGGACATCCTGGAAATTAGCCGCAAGAAAGCGTATGAACTGTGTAATTCCGGCTGCTTTAGGGTGGTTCGTGTAGGTAGGGTAATCAGAGTTTCGAGGGCCTCTTTTGATAAATGGTTGGATCAAGAATATTAAATATGGAGGTCGTGAAAATGGCAAGTATAGTTTCAAGGGGCAACAAATACGCGGTAGTTTTTCGCGAGGGTGAAGGCGAAGCAAAGCGTCAAGTCTGGAAGTCGGGATTATCGCTTAGTGAAGCGGAAACCTTGAAGAAATCCAAAGATGAAATAGAAAAGCAACAAAGAGAACGAGAGCGGAAAAAGAAGCTCAAAGCGGCTTATGTGTCGGACGTGACTGTTGAGGATTTCCTGGCGGATTTTGTTAAATCCTATGGTATTAAGCACTGGGGTAACTCATATTATGAAAGCAACTTGGCATTGCTTGATAACTACATTAATCCTTACTTTGGTCATAACAGACTGGTTGAAGTGGATACAAAGTTAATAGATGACTATTACAATTTTCTATTGACTGAATGCGAGCCGGTTCACATCCCTGGAAAGCCGAAGCGGGAACATATGACCGCATCCCAAGTGAATGATATTCACAAGGTTCTAAGAACTGCTTTTAATCAGGCAAAACGATGGAAGAAGATCAAGGAGAATCCATTCGTTGATGCTGATGTCCCTGAGCATAAAGCTAAGGAACGCCCGGCACTATCACCTGAAGAATTCGAAAAGGTGCTTGCATATACGGACACACCAGACGACTACGAACGGTATGTTATCCATGTGGCGCTTTGCATCCAATACTACTGTACGACAAGAGGAGGTGAAGTTGGGGCTTTACAGTGGCCCGACTATAATCGCTACGCCAAAACGCTTCACATTTATAAGGCAATAGGGCGCGTGAAAAAGAAAAATTTGAATCTGCCAAAGCTGAAAATCTATTACAAGTTCCCCATGCTGCTCACAACCGCGACTACGTTTATTGTCTTGAAACAACCCAAGACGGAAGCTTCGGAGAGGATGAGCAAGATTAACAATTTGCTTATTGAAAAGCTGGATCGTCTCAGAGTTATGCAGCAAGATCTAATAGAGAATATCTTCGGGGACTATTATCCCGATAGCCAACTGATCATTTGTCAACCTAACGGGAGACCACTTATGCCGGAGCAGTTGAACAGGAAATTTAAGGATATCATTCTCGAAATGTGTAATGCCGGCTACAAGTTCCGAAGTGTTCCGGAAAACCAATTGGAGAACGTAGTGTTTCATAGTGTTCGGGCCGCAAGCGCGACGAAGAAACTGGCGATCTCCGGCGGCAATATCAAAGCAGTTATGAGAGCCGGGGGTTGGGCGGAGCCCGATATGGTCATCAGGTACTCTAAAACATACGACGAAGATCAGGTCAACATCGTACAGCAAATGGAAGATGGCTACCGCGAAAAAGGTGATGGAGCAGGAACGCCAGACAAACAAGCACTACTCCAGTTCATCACGGAGAACCAGAAACTGATCAGCGAAATACTTGCAGCGCAACAACAAGCAATTTAATTAGCAAGCAGACCAATTATTTCTAAATTATGTTAGCAAAATTCTCAAATTGTTAGCAAGAAGGGATGTGATTTTTATTAGCAAGCCTCGTATGAAAAGTAGTAAAAAAAATGCTGACTTGCAAGTGCGACTTGCAAGTCAGCTGGTGTCGAAAACCGCGTAAACACTGGTTTTCTGATGGCACCCCGAAGACGATTCGAACGTCCGACACCCGCCTTAGGAGGGCGGTGCTCTATCCCCTGAGCTACCGGGGCCTATATAAAAATGTTTTTCGTTCGCTCTCCGATTAGGAGGCGAATGCTCTATCCACTGAGCTACGGAGACATTTATAT
>Ga0153921_1000485_pt1 | contig 21407 bp, 21 predicted proteins | sample TSNJ005MetaG_FD_104691 | JGI IMG/M metagenome (GOLD analysis project Ga0153921, IMG submission 104691) | Attine ant fungus gardens microbial communities from New Jersey, USA - TSNJ005 MetaG | ecosystem: Host-associated > Fungi > Mycelium > Unclassified | place: USA: New Jersey, Brendon T. Byrne... | reverse complement strand
GTCGATGCCGACGACAAAGTGGTGATCTACCGCAACTGGCTCGGCCTGATGAAAGGCGACCTGGCCGAAGAAGTGGCCAAGGGCGGCAAGACCTTCACCCGCACCATGAACGCCGACCGTGTCTACACCGGCGTGGATGGCCAGGACGTGACCCTGCATGGCCGTTCGCTGCTGTTTGTGCGCAACGTTGGCCACTTGATGACCATCGACGCGATCCTCGACAAAGACGGCAACGAAGTCCCGGAAGGCATCCTCGACGGCCTGCTCACCAGCCTGGCGGCGATCCACAGCCTCAACGGCACCAGCAGCCGCAAGAACAGCCGGACCGGTTCGGTGTACATCGTCAAACCGAAGATGCATGGCCCCGAAGAAGCTGCGTTCACCAACGAGCTGTTCGGCCGCATCGAAGACGTGCTGAACCTGCCGCGCAACACCTTGAAAGTCGGGATCATGGACGAGGAGCGCCGTACCACGGTCAACCTCAAGGCCTGTATCAAGGCCGCCAGCGAGCGCGTGGTGTTTATCAACACCGGCTTCCTCGACCGTACCGGTGACGAAATCCACACCTCCATGGAAGCCGGCGCGATGGTGCGCAAGGCGGCGATGAAGGCGGAAAAATGGATCGGCGCCTACGAAAACTGGAACGTCGATATCGGCCTGAGCACTGGCTTGCAGGGCCGTGCGCAGATCGGCAAAGGCATGTGGGCGATGCCCGACCTGATGGCCGCGATGCTCGAACAGAAGATCGCGCACCCGCTGGCCGGTGCCAACACCGCCTGGGTACCCTCGCCGACCGCCGCGGCGCTGCACGCGTTGCACTATCACAAGGTCGACGTGTTCGCCCGCCAGGCCGAACTGGCCAAGCGCGAGCGCGCCTCGGTGGACGATATTCTCACTATCCCGCTGGCGCAGAATACCGACTGGTCCGAGGAAGAGATCCGCAACGAACTGGACAACAACGCCCAGGGCATCCTCGGCTATGTCGTGCGCTGGATCGACCAGGGTGTGGGCTGCTCGAAAGTGCCGGACATCAACGACGTCGGCCTGATGGAAGACCGCGCGACGCTGCGTATCTCCAGCCAACACATCGCCAACTGGCTGCGCCACGGCATCGTCAATGAAGCCCAGGTGCTGGAAAGCCTCAAGCGCATGGCGCCGGTGGTGGACCGTCAGAATGCCGGGGATGCGTTGTACCGTCCGCTGGCGCCGGATTTCGACAGCAACATTGCCTTCCAGGCCGCGGTGGAGCTGGTGATTGAAGGGACCAAGCAGCCGAATGGGTATACCGAGCCGGTGTTGCATCGTCGGCGTCGGGAGTTCAAGGCCAAGCATGGGCGTTGAGTAAACGCTGAAACGAAAAAAGCCCTGTTCGTGAGAACAGGGCTTTTTTCTTAGTGTGAAGACTTTTGAAAAACAAAAGTGGCCTCACCCGTGCCGTTGATAGTAACTTCCTGTCCCTGATGCTCAAACTTCAAATTGACGTAGTTAATATGATTTATGTACGTATCCGGAAGACCCGCAGACTCGGAAAAAACATAAAACGTCCCCGATATGGGCATTATAAAATAAACACCCTTTTCGTCTCTATAATCGATATTTCCTCGATGCTTCTCTATATCTCGAGGAAAGCCGAACTCGTACCGTTCATCCCGCGGAAACAGCGTATTCCCATACTCCGCTGTCAATGAACCAGCGCCATCCGTGATGACCGAAAAACTTCTCAAGCTTGCTTGTACATTGGAAGAATCAAAAAAGCGGGGCCTTTCATCCCTGATAACTAGAATTCTTGCGTTATTGCTAGCCACTTGATTTTTAGGCTGTTGAGTAGACATAACTAGCTCCTTTGGCGGGATAGGATCCTGATTGAAGACCGGACCCTCCCGTGCAGTAAACTCGCTGACCACTTATTTGCCTACTGTGAGAATTGACAGTTCAAATAAAAAAAGATAAACGGTACCTACTGCGCCATCCCCAATTCCCGCTTGACCATCTTCGCCAGCTTCACGCTATCAATCGGCTTGAGCAAGAAGTCCACCACGCTCAAATGCATTGCATCGATCACATCCGGGGCTTCGGCGTCTCCCGACATAATGATGATCGGCAACGCCGCACGGGTGGAACTACGCACCTGGCGAATCAGTTCCAGGCCATTGCTGGGGGCCATGCGCAGGTCAGTGATGAGCAAACCGATGGAGCTGCTGGAGCTCAACAATTCCCACGCTGTCTTGCCGCTGTCGGCCGTCATGCAGCGAATACCGTCCAGGCCCAGGATCTCCGCCAGCAGTTCACGCGCATCCTTGTCGTCGTCAACAATCAACACGCGTTGTGGCGGTAAATCAGGCTCCAGCATCACGGCGCTCAGCGCCTCGCGCTCGGCATCACTCAAAATATCGTGGTCGGACATACAGTTCTCAGCAGTTCTCATCAATCTCCCAGCACACTCGTCAGACATCTGCGGAAGGGCGTTCAATGTGCACTTCGTCGGAAAGTTTGCCTAGTGGGCGTTCTACGGGGTTTGGACGATAGTCATGTAAGGTTTTTCCTTAGTTTTACGCCGTTTTCATCGACCTAGACTTACGTCCAATGGGCACCTGCCGCGCAGGAGTCGACCATGCAGGACGATAACGACAAAAAAATTGCGGTCATGTTATGAGTAAAGCTGATGCCTTCGCCCAAGCGGGGAAAACTGCTGTATTGCAGAACATCCACGGCACCCTGCAGTTCCTGCAACGCTTCCCACCGTTCAACCAGATGGAGCACGCACACCTGGCGTTCCTGGTGGAGCAGTGTCAATTACGCTTCTTCGGCCCCGGCGAGAGCATCCTCAAACCGTCGGGCGGGCCGGTGGAGCACTTTTACATCGTCAAGCAAGGCCGCGTGGTGGGTGAGCGGCCGGACTCGAAGCAAGCCACCTTCGAAATCACCGCCGGCGAGTGTTTCCCCCTCGCCGCGCTGTTGGGCGAGCGGGCCACACGGACCGAGCACAAGGCCGCCGAAGACACCTTTTGCCTGCAACTGAACAAGCCGGCCTTTATCAAGCTGTTCGCCCTTTCCAGCCCGTTTCGCGACTTTGCCCTGCGCGGCGTCAGCAGCCTGCTGGACCAGGTCAACCAGCAGGTGCAGCAAAAAGCCGTGGAAACCCTCGGCACCCAATATTCCCTGAACACCCGCCTGGGCGAGTTGGCCATGCGCCACCCGGTCACCTGCAGCCCGCAAACACCGCTGCGTGAGGCGGTGACGCTGATGCACGAGCAGCAAGTCGGCAGCATTGTGATCGTCGATGAACACAAGGCGCCGCTGGGGATTTTCACCCTGCGCGATTTGCGCCAGGTGGTGGCCGATGGCACCAGCGATTTCAGCCAGGGCATCGACGCCCATATGACCCAGGCGCCGTTCTTCCTGACCCCGGACCACAGCGCGTTCGACGCTGCCATCGCCATGACCGAACGGCATATCGCCCACGTGTGCCTGGTGAAGGAAAAGCGCCTGTGTGGCGTGGTGTCCGAGCGCGACCTGTTTTCCCTGCAACGGGTCGACCTGGTGCACCTGGCACGCACCATCCGCAACGCGCCCCGGGTGGAGAACCTGGTGGCGATTCGCGGCGAGATCGGCCAGTTGGTCGAGCGCATGCTGGCCCACGGCGCGTCGTCGACGCAGATCACCCACATCATTACGCTGCTCAACGATCACACCGTGTGTCGGGTGATCGAACTGACCCTGGCGGAAAAAGGCGACCCAGGCGTGCCCTTCAGTTGGCTGTGTTTTGGCAGCGAAGGCCGCCGCGAGCAGACGCTCTTCACCGACCAGGACAACGGCATCCTGTTCGACGCCAAGGACGCCGTCGAGGCTGCGACCCTGCGTGGGCGCCTGCTGCCCCTGGCGCAGCAGATCAACCAGAGCCTGGCGCTGTGCGGCTTCAGCCTGTGCAAGGGCAATATCATGGCCGGCAACCCCGAGCTGTGCCTGTCACGGGCCGAATGGGCGCGGCGCTTCGGCGCGTTTATTCGCGAGGCGACGCCGGAGAACCTGCTGGGTTCGAGCATTTATTTCGACCTGCGCGTGGTGTGGGGCGATGAGCGCGGCTGCGAACAACTGCGCCAGGGCATTCTCGATCAGGTCGCGGATAACCGGCTGTTCCAGCGCATGCTGGCGGAAAACGCCTTGCGCCAGCGCCCGCCTGTAGGACGTTTCCGTGATTTTGTGCTGTCGCGAAAAGGTGCGGAAAAAGCCACCCTCGACCTCAAGGTCCAGGGCTTGACGCCCTTCGTCGACGGCGCGCGATTGCTCGCCCTGGCCAATGGCATCCACGCCAATAACACCCTGGAGCGCCTGCGCCAGTTGGTGGTCAAGGAGGTGATCGAGCCGCTCGACGGCGCCGCCTACGAAGAGGCCTATCACTTCATCCAGCAAACCCGCATGCAGCAGCATCAGTTGCAGACCCGGGAAAACCAGCCGTACTCCAACCGCGTCGACCCTGACAGCCTCAACCACCTGGACCGCCGCATCCTGCGTGAGTCCCTGCGCCAGGCCCAGCGCCTGCAAAGCAGCCTGACCCTGCGGTACCAGCTGTGAGCCTGTTCGGCTGGCTGCGCGCGGCTAAACCCGGGCTCGATGTTGCGCAGCAACAGCGCCTGGCGCAATTGCCCAAGCCTGCGGCCCTGGGCGACGGTCCGCTGCGCAGTCAGCGCTGGGTGGTGGTGGACCTGGAAACCAGCGGCCTGAACCTCAATCGCGACCAGGTGCTGTCGATCGGTGCAGTGGTCATCGAGGACGGCGCGGTGGATTTCTCCCAGCTGTTCGAGCGCACCTTGCACCGCGCCGACACCAAGCTCAGCCCCAGCGTGCTGATCCACGGCCTGGGCCCGAGTGCAATTGCCGCGGGCAGTGATCCGGTGGAAGCGCTGCTGGATTTCATGGCGTTTGTCGGCGACAGCCCGTTGCTCGCGTTCCACGCGCCATTCGATCAGCACATGCTGTGCCGGGCGCTCAAGGACAGCCTGAGCTATCGCCTGGCCCACACGTTCCTGGATGTGGCCGACATCGCCCCACTGCTGTGCCCCGAAGCGCATATCCGTGAAGCCGGGTTGGATGACTGGATCCATCACTTCAATCTGCAGGTAGGCGAACGCCATCATGCCAGCGCCGACGCCTTGGCCACGGCGGAGCTGATGCTCATCCTGTTGAGCCGTGCGCGCCAGCAGCAGATCGACACGCCCCAGGCGCTGCAAGCGCGTTTGAGCCAATGGAAACGGCGTAAACAGGCGCCATCGTTTTAATGTCATCTCCCGACAGACGCCAATTGCGCCCACCCCACGCCTCTGACACAATCGCGAATAATTCTCGTTAGTTTAAACCTCTTGTCTATTCGGTGATGCCTTGTCGTCGGTCCAGAACCCACACAGTGAGCTTGTTGGCGCGTTGTATCGCGACCATCGTGGCTGGCTGTTGGCCTGGCTGCGGCGCAATGTGGCCTGCCCGAGCCGCGCCGAGGACCTGAGCCAGGACACCTTCATGCGCCTGCTCGGCCGTGACGAGTTGCGCGCACCCCGCGAGCCGCGTGCCTTCCTGGTAGCAATCGCTAAAGGGTTGTTGTTCGACTACTTCCGTCGCGCAGCGCTGGAACAGGCGTACCTCAGCGAATTGATGCTGATCCCGGAAAGCGAACACCCGTCGCCCGAAGAACAGCAGTTGATCCTCGAAGACCTCAAGGCCATCGACCGCCTGCTCGGCAAGCTGTCGAGCAAGGCCCGCGCGGCCTTCCTCTACAACCGCCTGGATGGCCTGGGCCACGCGGAAATCGCCCAGCGCCTCGGCGTCTCCGTGCCGCGCGTGCGCCAATACCTGGCCCAGGGCATTCGCCAGTGCTACATCGCCCTGTATGGCGAGCCGCTGTGAGCGTGATCAGTTCCAAGCCCGTGTCGGCCCGTGTGCTGGATGCGGCGATCGCCTGGCAACTGTCGCTGGATTCCGGCGACGGCAGCGTGGTGGAGCGCGAGGAATTCGACAAATGGCTGGCCAGCGATGAAGAGCACGCCCGCGCCTGGCGCCAACTGGGCATGCTCGACCAGCGCTTCAGCGTGGCCTCGGGCCCGGCGCGGGTGGCGTTGCTGCAGTCGCGCGAGGGTATTCGCCAGCGCGTGCGCAAACTCGGCAGCGGCCTGGCGAGCATTGCGCTGGTGTGCGGCCTGGCGCTGTTTGCCGGCGAACGCTACGTGCCGATCCACTATTGGCTGGCCGACCAACGCACGGCCACCGGTGAACAGCGCACGCTGAAACTGGCGGACGGCACGCTGATCAACCTCAATACCCACAGCGCCATCGATGTGCGTTTCGATGACAAGCGCCGGCTGATTGTGCTGCAGGAAGGCGAAATCCTCATCGAGACCGGCCACAACGATGCGCGCCCGTTCTACGTGCAAACCCGCGACGGCAACCTGCGGGCGCTGGGCACGCGGTTTATCGTCAAGCGCGAAGACCACGCCACGCGCCTGAGCGTGCTGCAGTCGGCAGTGGGCGCCCAGCCCGAGGCATTGCTGCAGGAACAGATCTTCAAGGAAGGCCAGCAAGTGCTGATGCGCAGTGACGGCCTTGGCCCTGCGCTGGCCGTCACCCCCGCTACCGATGCGTGGACGCGCGGCATGCTGGTGGTCGAAAACGCCCGTCTCGGCGATGTGGTGGCCGAGCTTGGTCGCTACCGCACCGGTCATTTGGGTGTGGATAAAAGCGTGGCGGACCTGCGCATCACCGGCAGCTTCCCGTTGCACGACACCGACCTGGCCCTCAACGCGCTGCTGCCGACCCTGCCGGTGCAGATCCAGCAGCACACGCCGTGGTGGGTGACGGTGACCGCCAAGCCTTAGCTCAGGCGGGGCCTGGGCCATGGCTATCGCGGGCAAGTCGAATCGTCGCACCGCCCCTCCCACAGGTTGATGTGCGAATACCTCAAATGTGGGAGGGGCGGTACGACGATTCGACTTGCCCCCGATGAGGCCCTCAAACCCACCACAAAAAATATTTTGATGCTGCCCTATCACTTTCCGATTCTCGTTCGGCACATAGGCAATTGCGAATTACTTCCATTCAGGAGCCGCCCTATGTCCCGCACGCTAGACACCTTGTTGCGCCCCAGCCTGTTAGCCGTGGCGATTGCCCTTTGCACGCCGCTGGCGAGCACCGCGCTGATCGCCGCCGAGCAGTCCGCCAGCGTGCGCGCCTACAACCTGCCGGCTGCGCCGCTGTCCAGCACCCTGAACCAGATCGCCAGCCAGGCCGGCCTGGCCTTGACCCTCAACCCGGCGTTGGCATCGGGCAAGACCTCGGCGCCGGTCCAGGGCCAGTTCGATGCCCCGGGCGCGCTGCGTGAGGCACTGCGTGGCACCGGGCTGCAGCTGGAGCAAAGCAGTGCGGGAACTTATTCCCTGGTGGCGATCCCGGAAGGCGTGATGGCGCTGCCGGTCACCAACATTACCGGGCAAGAGGGCAACCAGGAAAGCGCCTGGGGCCCGGTGCAAGGCTACCTGGCCACACGCACCGCCGCCGGCACCAAGACCGACACCGCCCTGGTGGAAGCGCCGCGCTCGATCTCCGTGGCGACCCGCGAGCAGATGCAGGACCGCAACGTGCAGAACCTGGATGACGCGGTCAAATACATGCCCGGCATCGTGTCCGCCAGCTACGGCAGCGACACCCGTTATGACTGGATGCGCGTGCGCGGCTTCGAACCCACCCAGTTCCTCGACGGCCTGCCCCTGCCGCGCGGCGTGTATGCCAACCCCAAAGCCGAGACCTGGAACCTCGACCGCATCGCCCTGCTGCGCGGCCCGGCCTCGTCGGTGTATGGCCAGACCCCGCCAGGCGGCCTGCTGGACATGGTCAGCCGCCGTCCGAGCGCCGAATCGAGCAATGCCATCCAGGTGCAATACGGCAGTGACAACTACCGCCAGATCAACTTCGCCAGCACCGGCAAGATCGACGATGAAGGCCAGTTCCTCTATGGCGTCAGCGGCGTGGTGCGCGATGCCGGCACCCAGGTCGACCACATCGACGACAAGCGCTACAACATCGCGCCGAGCCTGACCTGGAACATCGACACCGACACCAAGCTGACCCTGCTGTCGCAGTTCACGCGTGACGATACTGGCACCACCAGTCAATTTCTGCCGATCCAGGGCACCAAGATCAAGCTCCCCCAAGGCGAGGTCTCCCACCACAAGAACCTCGGCGACCCCGACTATGAGTTCTACGACCGCACCTACTACGCCCTGGGTTATGCGTTCGAGCATCGCTTCAACGATACCTGGCAGTTCAAGCAAAACCTGCGCTATACCAAGTCTGAGCTGTCGTTCCAGCAACTGACGGTCGGTTCCTATATCTACTCCCCGGCTGACGCCAACGGCAATATCAGCCGCTCGAGCACCAACGTTGACGAGGACATCGGCCAGTTCGCAGTGGATAACAATTTCCAGGCTGACTTCGCCACGGGCGACATCACCCACACGGTACTGCTGGGCCTGGACCACCAGCGCACCGACACCTCCTTCCGGACGATCTACGGCACGGCGTCGAACATCAATATTTTCAACCCGATCAACACCGTGCCCACCCTGCGCCCGACGGACGTCACGCCGTACTACGACTACAACCAGAAAACCATCCAGACCGGCCTCTACGCACAAGACCAGATGGCCCTCGACAACTGGCGCCTGACCCTGGGTGGGCGTGAGGACTGGGTGCATCAGGGCACCACCTACTTCAACAAGCTGGACGCGACCAACACTGACCGCAGCAAGAACTTCAGCGGCAACGCGGCGCTCAGCTATGTGTTCGATTCGGGCTTCGTGCCCTACCTGTCGTACGCCGAGTCGTTCCAACCGGCGAGCAACGCCAGCGTCGACCCCGTCAAGTCGTACAAGCCCACCGAAGGCAAGCAATGGGAACTGGGGATCAAGTACCAGCCACCTGGCTCCAATACGCTGCTGAGTGCGGCGGTCTACGACTTGACCCAGAAAAACGTGCTGGTGACCCGGATCGGCGCGGGTAACCAATCGATCACCGACCAGGCCGGCGAAGTGAAGGTCAAGGGCCTGGAACTGGAAGCGGTGTCCGACGTGACCGAAAACCTCAAGGTCATCGCCGCCTACACCCTGTCCAAGTCCGAAGTGCAAACCGGTATCTACAAAGGCAACCGCCTGCAACTGATCCCCAACCAGCAAGCCTCGCTGTGGACCGACTACACCTGGCACACCGGTGTACTCGATGGCTTCGGCATCGGCTTCGGCGCGCGCTACACCGGCAACACCTACGGCGACCAAGGCAACACCTGGACGGGCAAGGCCAACGCCTACACCGTGTTCGACGGCGCGGTGCACTACGACCTCGGCCGCCTGGACAACAGCCTCAAAGGCGCCTCGGTAAAACTCAACGCCACCAACCTGTTCAACAAGGACTACATTTCCACCTGCGATGGCTCCTACTGCTACTTCGGCGACCAACGCAGCGTCGTCGCCAGTGCCACCTACCAGTGGTAATCGACTGAGTTAACCATCAGGCCGTCCTCCGCGGCGGCTTTGGTGCGCCTGAAGGCTGGAAAATGAAAAGTAAAACCATCCGCCGCTGGTCCTTTATCCACACCTGGAGCAGCCTGGTCTGCACGGTGTTCCTGCTGCTGCTCGCCCTGACCGGGCTGCCGCTGGTGTTCCACCACGAGATCGATCACCTGCTGGGCAACGAGCCAGAACTGGCGCAGATGCCCGCCGATACGCCGCAGCTCAACCTTGAACAGCTGGTGGCCAAAGCGCAGGCCCATCGCCCTGGCGAAGCCATGCAATACCTGGCGTGGGACGAGGACGACAAGAACGGCGTGATCGCGATCATGGCTGCGACGGCCGGCACCGAACCCAACTCGTCGCACACTTTCATGCTTGATGCACGCACCGGCGACGCTGTCGAAATGCCGTCCGCGAATGGCGGGCTGACCCTGTTCCTGCTGCGCCTGCATGTGGATATGTTCGCCGGCCTGCCGGGCAAGTTATTGCTGGCGTTCATGGGCATTCTGTTTGTGCTGGCCATCGTGTCGGGCACGGTGCTGTACCTGCCTTTCATGCGCCGCTTGAAGTTCGCCACCGTGCGCCAGGACAAATCCACCCGCCTGCGCTGGCTCGACCTGCACAACCTGATCGGCGTGGTCACCCTGACCTGGGCGCTGGTGGTGGGCGTCACCGGCGTGATCAGCGCCTGTGCCGACCTGATCATCGCAGCCTGGCGCCAGGACAGCCTCAGCGCCATGATCGAGCCGTACAAACATGCCCCGCCGCTGACCCAGCGCGCGCCCGCCACCGAGCTGCTGAGCATTGCCGCCCAGGCCGCGCCCGGCATGCAGCCGGACTTCATTGCCTTCCCCGGCACGCGCTTTTCCAGCGAGCACCACTACGCGGTGTTCATGAAGGGCAGCACGCACCTGACCTCCCACCTGCTGACGCCGGTGCTGATCGACGCCAGCACCCTGGCCGTCACCGCCATCGCCGAACGGCCGTGGTACATGGACGCCATGGGCATGTCCCAGCCCCTGCACTTTGGCGATTACGGCGGCATGCCGATGAAAGTCCTCTGGGCGGTACTGGATGTGCTGACCATCATCGTGCTGATCAGCGGGATTTACCTGTGGATCGTCAGGCGCAAGGCGGGCAAGGCATGAAGCCACGGCAGTCGAATTTCTGGAAAGTGTTTGGCATTCCGCTGGGGATTGGCCTGCTCAGCGCCGCCGGGTTGTTTGCGGCGTTGCTGGGGGATGGGTGGTGGGATTCGCTCAGTTGGGTGGGGCTTGGGATACCTGCGGTGATCGGTGTATGGGCCCTCCTGCGGAAGCCGGCTTGCCGGCGAAAACCCTGAGAGTACCGCGTCAAATCTGATGCACTGCGCTATCGTAAGCGTCCTTCGCGAGCCCGCTCGCCCCTCCAGAGGAATGCCCATGTCTGTGCCCAGCATGACCTTGTTCCACAACCCCGCTTCACCGTTTGTTCGCAAAGTTCGCGTGCTGCTGATCGAAACCGGCCAGCAGGACCGCGTGGCGCTGCACGGCTGCATGCCGACGCCGGTCAACCCGGATGCGCAGGTGGTGCAAGGCAACCCCGTGGGCAAGATCCCGGCCCTGCGCCTGGCTGACGGCAGCGTGTTGCACGACAGCCGGGTGATCCTCGATTACTTCGACCACCAGCATGTCGGCGACCCGCTGATCCCCCGCGACGGCTCGGCCCGCTGGCGGCGCCTGACCCTGGCCTCGATGGCTGACGGCATCATGGATGCGGCCGTACTGGTGCGTTACGAGTCGGCCCTGCGCCCGGCGGAAAAACACTGGGCGCCGTGGCTCGACGAGCAACGCAACAAGATCCGCCGCACCCTCGCCGAGCTGGAACAGGACGCCATCGCCGAGCTGACCAGCCACTTCGACATCGCCTCGATCAGCGTGGCCTGCGCCCTCGCCTACCTCGACTTCCGCCACCCCGATATGCACTGGCGCGCGGCCAACCCACAGCTGGCCGCCTGGTACGCCGAGGTCAGCCAGCGACCTTCGATGCTGGAGACCCAGCCGCCGGTATAGCCCTGTTTCCACCTGACCCTGTGGCGAGCGGGCACCTTGTGGTGACCGAACTCCCTGTGGCGAGCGGGCTTGCCCCGCGTTGGGCTGCGAAGCAGCCCCATCAGGCCACCGCGTTTTATCCGATGAAACTCATCTCAGGTTTTGGGGCTGCTGCGCAGCCCAACGCGGGGCAAGCCCGCTCGCCACAGGACACGCGCTCACGACAGGAGGCTCGCCCGCCACAACCACGGGGAACAGCCGGTTAATCCTCGCCACCAGCTGCACCTTCACTCGCTGATCCTCACGCAAGCCGATCATTGCACGTCCTCCAGGTCGAACTGCAACGGCTCGGCGACCTTGCGCTTGCCCACGCCGTACCAATCCAATTTGCGCGTCAGCACCATCACCGTCCCCAGCAGGCCAAACAGCAACAGCGAGCCCATCAGCAGCGCGTAATCCTCGGCACTCAACAACCCGTACAACAAGCCATACAACGCCGCCAATCCAGCGGAAAAGCCCAGGCCATGGGCGACGCTGCGCAGCACGTGGCACACATAAAATCCGATCAGCAACACACAGGCACTCGCCGAGATCAGGTAGGCCAGCGCAAAGCCCAGGTGCTCGGACAACGACAACAGCAGCAGGTAGAAAAACGCCAGCGCAAAGCCCACCAACGCATATTGGACCGGGTGCACCGCCAGGTTCTTGAGCACTTCGAAGAGGAAGAAACCGGCAAAGGTCAGGGCAATGAACAGCAGCGCGTATTTGATCGCGCGGTCGCTCTTGAGGTACTGGTCCACCGGATCGATGAAGTTCACGCCAAAGCTGCGGTTGTTGAAGTCGTTGCAGCCCTGGCTGTCCAGGCAGGTTTGCAGGGCCTGCTCAAGGTTGGTGGAGAAGAACGAAGTCTGCCAGCTGGCGCTGAAGCCTTGATCGGTGACTTCGCGCTGGGTCGGCAGGAAGTTGCCGATGAAGCTGGGGTGCGGCCAGTTGGAGGCGAGCGAGACCTGGCTGGTCTTGCCCACGGGCACCACTCGCAGTTGTTCGGTGCCTTGCAGGCGCAGGTCGAAAGCGAAGTCCACCACGGCCGGTTTTTTACTGTCCTGTTCGGGCAGCGCAACGTGCACGCCCTCTCCCAGCCAGTCTACTTGGGAGCCCGGCGAGAACTCCAGGCGCTGGCTGCCCAGCTCGAGTTTCAGCGCGTTTTCGATGCCACGAATATCACTGATGCCCACCGCCAGGAATGCCGGTTCGAAGCGGTAATCGGCAAAGTCTTCGGTGATCCCCAACTGCGCAGGCAGCTCGAAACGCCCGCTGATGCGGGTGTCGGCATGGAACAGCCGCGCCTGGTAGATGCCCCGGGCACGCAGTTCGGTTTGCACCTTGCCGTCGAGCTCGAAACGGTCCGGCAGGAAATACAGGCGACCGCGCTCCTCACGGGTGACCTCGTAGCGTTTGTTGAGCTTTTCATTGAGTTTCCACTCGCGCACGGTCTTGCGATACGGCACCACCATCACCGGTCCGGTGAGGCGCTGGGCATAGCTGGAGCTGCGCGCGATGTCCATCAGGACGCCGTCGCGCAGTTGCTGGCGATCGCCGATAATGCCGTTGATCATCAGCAACGGAATCAGCAACAGCAGGATCAGCAGCGCAATCGCGCCAAGTTTGAAAAGCAGGCTGCGGTTCATGGGTCTCTCCCTGTTTTGATGGGCAGAGCATGAGCCGCGCGTGTGGGGGATTTATGTGGGCAATGTGGAGACTGTGTGGAGATGCAGCACCACCTGGACGCCACCCGGCACATTGCCGATCTGCAACGCGCCGCCGTGCAGCTTCATCACTTCCTCGACAAAGTTGAGGCCCAGGCCAGTGCTTTTGCGCCCGCTGGCCGGGCGTGGCAAGGAGTAGAATCGCTCGCTCAGGCGCGGCAAGGCGTAGTCGGGAATCGGCGCGGCCTGGTTGAACAGGCTGACCTGCACCGCGTGGTGCTGTGTCTGCGCACTGAACCTCAAGGTGCCGCCGGACGGGGTGAAGTCGAGGGCATTCTCGAGCAGATTGCCCAGGGCCTGGCGAAGCAGAAAAGGTTCGCCGAACACCTTCACGTCGGCGCCGATCGTTTGTTCGATGTGCAGGCCGGCGCCTTCGATACGCGCGCATTGGGCCGTGAGAACCTCATCGACCAAGCCGGCCAACGGCAGGCTGACCTGTGCTTCCAGGCCCTGGCGTTGCTCCACTTGCGCCAGGTTCAGCAGGCGCTCGATCAACTGCTGCAGGCGCGCGCTCTCGCTGTCGATATTGCCGACGAAACGCTGCTGTTGCTCGCGGCTCATATCGCCCTGCAACAGCTCCGCCGCGCCGCGAATCGCGGCCAATGGGCTTTTCAATTCATGGGTCAGGGTGTGCACGTAATGCTCGACGTAGGCCTTGCCCTCCAGCTGCGTGCGCATATGCTCCACGGCGGTGGACAGCTGCTTGAGCTCGCCGCCGCGGTAGTGCGGCAACTCGGCACGCCGGCCTTCGCTGACCGCCTGCGCATAGGCCGTCAACCGGTGCAGGGCCCTGCTCAACCACCATGACAACACTGCCCCCAGCAACAGGCCGAGCACCACCAGCCCGGCGCCGTACCAGAGCAGCCGCCGCTCGGTGCGATCGACATACGGCTGCAGCGAGCTGTTGGGCTTGGCCACCGTGACCACGCCGATGATCTGGCCGTTATCGCGGATCGGCGCGCCCACGTGCATCACCGATGAGGCGGGGTCGTCCAGTTCGCTGCGGGTGGAACGTGCGCCGTATTCGCCGCGCAGGGTCAGGTACACGTCGTTCCATTTCGAGTAGTCCTGGCCCACCGCTTCGCCGCTGGAATCGAGCAGCACGGTGCCCTTGGCATCGGTCACGTAGATACGGTGGTTGACCTGGTTTTTCGGCAGGCCCCAGATGGTCGCGCCCGGCTGGCGATTACCGTAGGCCTTGAGCAGCTGCGGCCAGTGGCTCTGGCCGAGGGTGTGGTTTTTCACGTCATCGCGCAGGATCTCGGCCAGCAGGTTGGCGGTGTCCACCAGGGTTTCTTCGGTGGACTGGCGCACGCCGGGGCGGATTTCCTTCATCACCGTGCTAAGCACGAAGTAGCCGGTCAGGCCGATGAACAGCGCGTACACCAGGAAAATCCGCAGCCCCAGGCGCATCAGCTGTTGCCCGGGCTGTAGCTGTAGCCGAGGCCGCGATGGGTCTGGATCGGCTCGGCGTCCGCCGCAATGCCACGCAATTTGCTGCGCAGGCTCTTGATGTGGCTGTCGATATTGCGCTCGTAGCCGGCATCCGCCGCCACGCCCACCGCGTCCAGCAACTGCTCGCGGCTGAACACCCGCTCGGGTTGCTCCAGCAGGCTCTGCAGCAGGCGGAACTCATGGCGCGTGAGGCTCAGGGGCTGGCCGCGATAACTGATCTGCATGCGCTCCAGGTCAACCTGGAACACGGCGGGGGCCACGCCAGGGCCGACCCTCTTGAGGATCGCCCGCACCCGCGCAGCCACTTCCCGCGGGCTGAACGGCTTGACCACATAATCGTCGGCGCCGATCTCCAGGCCCACCACGCGGTCGATCTCGCCATCGCGCGCACTCAGGAACATCACCGGCACTTCGCTGAAACGCCGCAATTGCTTGCAGGTCTCAAAGCCGGTGATATCCGGCAGGCCGATGTCGAGGATGATCAGGTCGGCCGGTGTTTGCCGTTGATAGGCCAGCGCTTCCTGGCCAAGGCTCAGCCAGGTGGTGGTGAAGCCCTCACCTTGCAGGGCAAAGATCAGCGTGTCGGCTATCGCCGCTTCGTCTTCGACAATCAGGATGTGCGGCATGGGTTCGATCAGCAGTCCGGTTTGTCAGCGGTATAGCGACGGGCCGGGTTCACCGCTGCGCCAAACTCGCGCAGGGCCTTGGCGCCAATCAGCAACGGGTAGTTGAAGCTGCTGCGGTCGGTCAGGTTGACCTCGACGGTGCGCTTGACGTCGCCCAGGCACATTTCCAGGTCGATCACCGGACGCTTGGCCACGGTGGCTTCGTCCTTGTCGTCGTCTTCGTCGGCGCGGCTCTTGATCTTGCTGATGCGCGACACTTTGTGTTCGTAGACTTTGTTGCTGGCGTCCTTGCCGCCGAGGCGGAAGCGCACCCAATCGTCGCCGTCACGGGTGAAGGTCTCGATGTCACGGGCCGACAGCGAAGCGGTCAGCGCGCCGGTGTCCATCTTGGCCTTGAAGGTTTCGCCGATCTCCGGCAACTGGATGTATTCGTAGCGACCGTAAAGGGTCGGCTCGGCAGCCATGACGGGCAGGGCAACCAGGGCGAGCGAGGCAAGGAGCAGTTTCACGAAGTGGTTTCCTCGGAAAGAAGTAGGCGGATTCTAGACCGCAAAGGGGGCACTTAGTTAGCTGATCCGAGCATAACCGGCACATTGTGAAACATTCGTCCGGTGATTTGAGATTTGGCCTGCAGACCAAGCTCTCTTATCATGACCCGCCCACACGATCCCAAGAGTTGCTTATGCGCCGCCTGCTCACCGGCTGTTTCGTTACCCTGCTGCTGTTGCTCAACACCCTGGTGCTGTTCGGGCCATTGATGGTGTTTGCCCTGCTCAAGCTGGTGGCTCCCGGACGTTTTCGCGACTACGCATCCTGGGCGGTAATGTGGATCGCCGAGACCTGGGCCGAGATCGACAAGCTTATTTTCTCGTGGTGCATCCCGACCCGCTGGGACATTCGCGGCGGCGGCGACCTGCGCGGCGACACCAGCTACCTGGTGATCAGCAACCATCAATCGTGGGTGGATATCCCCGCGCTGATCCAGGCCCTCAACCGGCGTACACCGTTCTTCAAATTCTTCCTGAAAAAAGAACTGATCTGGGTGCCCTTCCTCGGCCTGGCCTGGTGGGCGCTGGATTACCCGTTCATGAAGCGCTACACCAAAGCTTTCCTGGCCAAGCACCCCGAGCTGGCCGGCCAGGACCTGAAGATCACCAAAGAGGCCTGCGAGCTGTTCAAGCGCCAGCCGGTGACGGTGGTCAATTACCTGGAAGGCACGCGGTTCACCCCGGCCAAGCGCAAACAGCAGGACTCGCCGTTCGAGCGTCTGCTCAAACCCAAGGCGGGTGGCGTGGCGTTTGTATTGGCGGCGATGGGTGAACAACTGGACGCCGTGCTCGACGTTACGGTCGTCTATCCCCAGGAGAGGATCCCGGGCTTCTGGGACTTGATCTGCGGCTCGGTGCCGACGGTGATCATCGATATCCAGACCCGCGAACTGGATCCGGCGTTGTGGCAGGGCGATTACGAAAACGATCCGGTGTTTCGCCAGACCGTCCAGAACTGGGTGAACCAGCTCTGGCTGGAGAAAGACGCGCGCATCGCCCAACTGCGCGCGGAAAACCCTTAACTGCCGGTGCCCCACGCCTGGGCCAGTTTGCCCAACACGGAGCTGCTGGCGCCCTGGCCGCCAAGGTACTGCAGGATCACCGGGGCAAACTGGCCGACCATGCCGCTGTCCATGCCCAGGGCGCTGAACGCGGTGTTCAGGTCATTGGTGTTTTTCACATTCCCCAGCAGGCCATCCAGGCCGCTGGTCTTGCTGCCGCCGGTCTGGCCGAGCATCCCGCTCAAGGCCCCGAGGCTGCCCAACGCGTTGTTGCCCGAGAGCTGATCCAGACCCGGCACGCTCTTGCCCAGTTGCGAGTAGTCGGTGCTGCTCAGTTGGTTCTTGGCCAGGCCGAGCATCGCGCCGGTGCCGCCGACCGCTTGCTCGGGGGTGACATTCAATTGCGAGGTCAATGCGCTCAGCAGGCCGGCCGTCTCGGACGACGGCGCGGCGGCAGCGGCTTTGTTGTTGCCCCCCTGCATGCCGGAAATGGCATTGGCCGCGTCGCCAAGGCTGAACCCTGCGGCGAACACCGGGCCGGCCGCCAGGGTCATCAGGCAGGAAAGGGCGAAACCGCGTGAAATCTTCATCGAAACAACCTCTGGATATAGGTGCGAAAGCAGGCATTTGACTGGATAGCCCGGGGGATTGTTCCCAGTGCATCCAATCCCCCGTCTGCTGCGTATAACCACCACACACCTGTTGAGGACGACGCCGGTGAATGGAACGCACGCGCAACCTGGACTACCCTCTGCCTGCCACCGCTTGCACGTGCAGTCCCACCGCCCTGTCGCCAGGGCCTGGAGAAGCCCTATTTCCACTTCCGACGCTGACCCGCTGCGGCCCCTGCTGGCCCAATGCGCCCTGGGCAACCGCCAGGCGTTCGAAACCCTCTACCGTACGGTTTCACCGCGGCTGCACGGCGTTGCCTTGCGTTTCATGGGGCGCCCGGACCTGGCTGAAGAGGTGCTGCAGGAAGCCTTCGTGCGTATCTGGTACAACGCCTCGCGCTACGAGGCCCACCTGGCGGCTCCGATGACCTGGATGGTGAACATCACCCGCAACCTGGCCATCGACCAACTGCGCAAACGCCGTGAACAACCGTTGGCAGATGGCCAACAGGACGCCCTGCTCGATGACGGCCCCAGTACCTTCGAACAGCTCGACAACGAGCGCGAGGCCCGCGCGCTGAACCGCTGCCTCGACACGCTCGACGGCATGCAGCGCCAATCGATCACCGTGGCTTACTTCCAGGGCCTGTCGTGCTCGGAATTGGCCGACCATCTGGCCGCGCCGCTGGGTTCGGTCAAGTCCTGGATTCGTCGCGGCATGGAACGCCTGCGCAGGTGCCTTGAATCATGAACTACCAGACCACTCCCCTGCGCCGCGCCTTGGCGGGCGACTACGCCATCGGCCTGATGCCCGCTACCGCCCGCCGCCGGTTTGAGGCCCTGCTGCTCGACGACGCCGCATTGCGCGTGGAACTCGGCCATTGGCAGGCGGCCCTGGCCAGCCTGACCGGGACCCTGCCCGAACGGCCGGTGCCCGATCACGTGTGGGAAGGCATCCAGGCGCGGATCGAGCCGCAGGTCCTGCACCTGTCGGCGAAGAAACCGTTGTGGCTGAACCTGCGGCTATGGGCGGCCGCCTTCGGGATTGTCATCGCGGTGCTGGTGGGCGTGCTGTACCAGCGCGATCTGGGCGTGGAATACAACGCCACACTCGTCGCTGCCAACCAGCAACCGGCGCTGCAGATCAAGGCGTTTGCCGATCACCTGCAAGTGGAGCCGCTGGCGTTGGCCGCGCTTGAGCCGACGCGCGACCTGGAATTGTGGGCCATCCAGCCCGGTGGCAAACCGATCTCGCTGGGCCTGGTGCCGACGGCAGGCAGGGGCCGGATTCAGCTGAGCCCGGCACAGCAAGCCTTGCTTGCCGCACCGCTGACCCTGGCCGTGAGCCTGGAGCCGCGCGGCGGTTCGCCCACCGGGCAGCCGACCGGACCGGTGCTGTATCAGGGCCAATTGGCATCACTTTGAGCGCCAACCGGTTCAGGAACCCATCGCGTAAACCAGGGTCCATGACAGGACTGAAAGCCCTGTCAGGACCCTCTTCATGAGCGCGACACGCCCCACCATCATCGAGCCAAAACCCCCTTTCTGGAGCCGTCCGCGCCTGTTCATCGGCGTCTGCGTGGCCGTGATCGCCGGCCTCGGCGGCGCGTTCTACACCCAGGACAACGTCAAGTCCGCCGCCACCCTGGTGACCACCACCCAGCAGCCGGCGGCGCAGGTCATGGCACACAAGGATTACCTCGAAGTCGAACCGATCGCCACGACAGCGCCCGAGCCCGATCGCAGCCTGGAACTGTGGGCCATGCCCGAAGGGGGCAAACCGGTCTCCCTGGGGCTATTGCCGGAGGACGGCAAAGGCATCATCGGCCTCAACCCGCGCCAACAGGCAAGCATCCGCCAGCCGGTGGCGTTGCTGGTGAGTTCGGAGACCAAGGGTGGCTCGTTGAGCAAACAGCCGACAGGGCCGACGGTGTATCAGGGCGCGCTGGCAGTGCGGTGAGTTGGCCTTTTGCGTGTCTCGCGATAAAAGCCCACCAGTTAATCGCGATCTGTTCTAGAAAACTGTGATTTCTCACAGTAGCCGTCGACGCAAAACCACCCGCAGCATAAAGCCTCCCGCGCGCCACAGGAGGTGGGCCATGAACAGCGCTATGTCTGCAGGTGTGTTCGTCACGATCGCACTGATGAGCCCTGCCCACGCGGCGGCAACTTCCACCTGCCCGCCGATCCAGGACATCAAGCAAACGGCAATGGCCAACGGCGGTTACCGCTACGAAACCTCACAGCCTGACGGGCTCACCTGGACAGGCGAAAACCCGCAGGCGGCGGTGTCGGACCTGACTGACTCGACCTTCCACGATGCCCGTTACGATATGAACAACAAGGCCGTCATTTGCACCTACAAAGGCCCCATGAATAACGACGCCAGCGTTTCGGTAACGGCACCTGTCGTTGATTGGAACCTTACGCCCACCAGAGGCGAGTGGAGAGGCACCTATTGCGAAGCCCTGGACCGTTCCAGGTGTGAATTTACGCACCACTGAAAAGGGCGACTTGAAGTCGCCCTTTTTTATTACGCCGCGCTGAACAACTTGTGCGGATCGATCACAAATTTCTTCGGCACACCCGCATCGAACTCGCCGTATCCACGCGGTGCATCATCCAGGCTGATCACCTGCACACCGACGATCTCGGCGATGTTGATACGGTCCCACATGATCGCCTGCATCAGCTGGCGGTTGTACTTCATCACCGGCGTCTGCCCGGTGTGGAAGCTGTGGGATTTGGCCCAGCCCAGGCCAAAGCGAATGCTCAGGCTGCCCATTTTCGCGGCGGCGTCGACGGCGCCCGGGTCTTCGGTCACGTAGAGGCCGGGGATACCGATCTTGCCCGCCACGCGCACCACGCCCATCAGCGAGTTGAGCACGGTGGCCGGGGCCTCCGCCTTGGCGCCTTCATGGCCGTGGCCACGGGCTTCGAAGCCTACGGCGTCGACGGCGCAGTCCACTTCCGGCTCGCCCAGCAGCGCGGCGATCTGTTCGTGCAGCGGGGTGTCCTTGGACAGGTCGGCAATCTCAAACCCCTGGGCCTTGGCGTGGGCCAGGCGGATCGGGTTGACGTCACCGATGATCACCACCGCCGCGCCCAGCAGGCGTGCCGAGGCCGCTGCAGCCAGGCCGACCGGGCCAGCGCCGGCGATGTAGACGGTGCTGCCAGGGCCGACACCGGCCGTCACGGCGCCGTGGTAACCGGTAGGCAGGATGTCGGAGAGGCAGGTCAGGTCGCGGATCTTCTCCATGGCCTTGTCGCGGTCCGGCAGTTTCAGCAGGTTGAAATCGGCGTACGGCACCAGCACGTACTCGGCCTGGCCGCCGGTCCAGTCGCCCATGTCGACATAGCCATAGGCGCCCCCCGCACGTGCCGGGTTGACGGTCAGGCAGACGCCGGTGTGTTGCTCCTTGCAGGATCGGCAGCGGCCGCACGCCACGTTGAAGGGGACGGAGACCAGGTCACCGATCTTGAGGTTTTCGACGTCGCTGCCCTTCTCGATCACTTCGCCGGTGATCTCGTGACCGAGCACCAGGCCGGTCTGGGCGGTGGTGCGGCCGCGCACCATGTGTTGGTCGGAGCCGCAGATGTTGGTGGAGACCACGCGCAGGATGACGCCGTGCTCGATCTTCCTGCCACGGGGGTCCTGCATTTTGGGATAGTCGATTTTCTGTACTTCGACCTTGCCGTTGCCGAGATACACGACACCACGATTACCAGACATGCTTTCACCTCGCTGTTGTTTTTATGGAACCGCGTTGCCCAGGCAGGCAGCGCGTTTAAGTGCTCGGGTACAGATGCTGTTTTTGCGTTGTT
>Ga0153921_1000484_pt1 | contig 21412 bp, 19 predicted proteins | sample TSNJ005MetaG_FD_104691 | JGI IMG/M metagenome (GOLD analysis project Ga0153921, IMG submission 104691) | Attine ant fungus gardens microbial communities from New Jersey, USA - TSNJ005 MetaG | ecosystem: Host-associated > Fungi > Mycelium > Unclassified | place: USA: New Jersey, Brendon T. Byrne... | reverse complement strand
TTTCGGCTTCTTGGCTCCGTAGTTCATTTTGTCAATTGAAGGATTCATCAGGCTCAGCGAATACTGTACAAACTGCATGGACTGCTGGAGCAGTTCTTTGTTGCCCTGCTCCTTATAGCGCAGATCTGCCAATTGCTCGGCCAGTTTCACTGTTGCAGCCTCCAGTTTTTCTTGTTCCACTCCGCTCGGAAGATTTTCAAGAATTGCACTTACCGTTGACTCCTGCAGGCCCTGTGCCTGAGCATAGTCTTCTGCCGCTGTGGCTCGCTGCTTTTCAGCCAGCTCCAGATTCTGGATCAATTTGCGTTCTTTAATCAGCATTTTCTGGAGGCGGTCCATATCTCCCTCAACGATCGCAGCTGTTTTTTCTTCAGAAACGGCAAGCAATTGCTTATGGATCCTGCACAGTTCGTCAATCGTTTCGATCATCGTTTCAATGGCCATTGTTCTGCCTCCATCCTATTGCTTTTTCCAAAACTCCAGCATTTTTTCTGCTGTTTTCCCGGCATCTGCTTTATAGGTACCAGATTCTACTGCTGCTTTCAGCTTCTCTATGCGTTCAGCACGCTGTTCATTCGGCTGCTGGTTTTCCAGCAGCTTTTTCGCCTGGCTGGAAATTTGCAGCTGGTCCTCCTTGCTGACAATTGACTTGGCTGCTTTCTGTTTTTGCAACAGATTTTTATATGGGTTGAAATTTGTCTGATTCGGCCCTTGAATTTTCATCGTGCTTCACCTCTTTCCTTACTGTAGGTCATCCTGTTCTATTCTCTTCTGTACCTTATATCGGCTGTTATTCTATATTGTTAAAGCAAAAATATTATTTGCCGCGTTGCTTCTCACTTGAATAATAAACGGACTTCTCTTTTTGACTGTTGGCAATTTCCGTTTCTTTTTCGGATACCTTTTCGTGATATTCAATCGCATTGATCAAGCTGTCTTTACACGTACCGCACAGCTTTCCCTCAAGGATTGGGTTGCCGCATTTATCACAAGGGTAGGAAAGGTTCGGAAATTCCGAAGCCCGAAGCCTTTTTTCTTTAATAAACTTGATAATCAGGTCTTCGTCCACACCGGTTCCGTCCACAATTTCCAAAATGGTCGCTTGCCGATTTTTTCGGACAGTCAGAAACTTATAAACCGTTTTGAAGTCCTCTTCTTCCTTCATATAGCAATCTCTGCAAATATCCCGCATGCTTTTGGCAAAAACATTGCCGCAACTTGCACAATTAGCCAATTCCATCTTGCGCCTTCCTCCCCGAACCTAGCCATTTTTCCATATTATCGCATCATTTATGTCATGATTCCATTATAAACGTTTGTTTTAGCTCCGAATCAGCGTATAGCCCGCTACGAACGGTGCGCCGTTTTGCTTAAGTACGGCCGCAGCCTGATGCAGCGTTGATCCAGTCGTATATATATCATCGACAAGGATCACCGGAGTTTGAATGCTTTCCTGCATTTGGAAAGGATTTTCAGAGGCAAGTCGCTCGGAACGAGACTTTTTGGATTGCTTTTCGCTGTGTCGGCGCTTGAGAACAACAGACTTTTTAACCTTAAGAAAACCTGCCAGCATCTCGGCCTGATTAAAACCTCTTTCGCTCAGCCGCTCCTCACTTAAAGGAACTGGTACGATGACTGCGTTTTTTCCTGCCCGTTTCCGGACTTTAGCGAATCCCTTTGAATATTCCCTTTCAAACGCATATCCAAGCTCATAATCGCCTCTATATTTCCATTTATAAAGCATATCCCGGACAGCTCCCTCGTACTTAAAAACGGAGACATTCCAGTCGAGGAATTGTCCTTGTTGTTCCCAGACAAGACAATCCGAACAAACTTCTGAAACACTTTCTCTGGAACACCTTGTACACCTGTTTGTGTGAAGGATCATCAGACTTTCCCGGCAGACTGGGCACAGTCCTTTCATTGCACTCAGTGTAAAGATGGTGCTCCATGTATGTTTTTGAATGATAGATTCAAAACACCAAAGACAGTTCATGGCAAAAATCCTGCTCTCTTATTCATCGCTTTAATCAATTGAATGGCGCCGTTCATTGCTTCTGTCCTGCCGTCATGGAAGAACAATACATGCCCATCTGGATCATTCGGACTTCTGCCGGCTCTCCCGGCAATTTGGACAAGGGCTGCTTCATCAAAAACTTCGTGGCCGGCATCAAGCACTACGACATCCACAGATGGAAACGTGACACCACGCTCTAAAATCGTCGTACAGATGAGAAACTGAATGTCCTTGCAGCGGAATGCCTGCACTTTTTCTTCTCGATCCGGATCTTTAGAATGCACAACAGCAAATTCAGAAAATGAACCGATCAGGTTTTTCTCCAGCAATATAGGCGCTAAGACGGTTTTCATCTGTTCAGCCAGCTGAATCGTGGGGACAAACAGCAAAAGCTGGCGGTCATGGCAGCGCTGTTCTATCCATATAAACAAACGTGGCGGCAACAAAGACTTGTGAATGTGCTTTTTTAAGGATGCACAGAGGATGTTTTTGGGGACAGGGAGCGGGTGACCATGAAACCTGCAAGGGATAAAGTGATGGGGCAGGTTCTTTCTCTGAATTCTTTTTTTATGTTCCGGCCTTGGGGTCGCTGTTAAGTAAAGCACGGTGCAGAAGTCTTTTCTTGCCCGAATTGCTGCCAACGGCAAAAGCGGATCCCCATGGTAGGGAAAGGCATCCACTTCATCAATGATAAGCACATCAAAAGCTTTATGAAAGCGTAGCAGCTGATGTGTCGTTGCAAGAATCAGCTGGCTTTTGGCTTGTTTATCCGGACTGCCCCCGTATAACGCTTCTATGTCAGCAGCAGCAAAGGCTTCCTTGAAACGAGGCAGCAATTCCCGGATGACATCTGCCCGCGGCGATGCCAGACAAACCCGCTTTCCGTTCTCCAACGCGCTAGCCACGCACGGATAAAGCATCTCTGTCTTCCCAGCACCGCATACCGCCCACAAAAGCAGTTCAGTTTGTTCAGTATTGACAGCAAGGACTGCCTTCTCTGCAGCCTCAAGCTGAAGATCAGTCAATCTGCCCTGCCAGGTAAGCAAACCTTCTCTTAAAGGCCATTCAGGCTCGGGACCCGCCCATTCATAAAGCGGCTCACACAGACCAATCCGGCCCATGGCAATACAGCTGCGACAGTAAACATGCCGCTCCTTGCAGCGGGCGCACGGCATCTCGCCAAAATAAGACCTTTTGCGATTATAGCATCGCTGGCATTGATGAGAAAAAAGATGTTTTTTTATGGAGGGGAAGGGTACAAATAAATGATCATCAACAAGTTTTTGAAAGAGGGACTCAGGGAGAGGAATTTCTGAACGAAGCAGGCGTTTTCCGGCAAAAGAACGCGCCAAAATTGTAAGCGCTTTAGCATCTGGGCTGCCAATAACCATTTCATAATCTTTCACTTCATCTACTCCTTATTCATACAAGCAATAAAGCCCGGTCCGTAACCGGCTGACGGGCTTTATCGTCCGCATGGATATCATAATCATCTTTAATCTCAGTACCAGGCTACACCCAAGGCGCCTTCGCCAAGGTGCGTGCCGATGACCGGTCCAAAGTAACTGATAAGCGTTTCAATATCCGGATGCTTCTCTTTGAAATCTGCTTCCATTTGCTTGGCAGCCTCCACGTTGTTCGCATGGATGAAGGTGACTTTCTCAACACGATCGGCTTCTGCATTCGCTTCAAGCATGCCCATAATGCGGGCGATTGCCTTTTTTTGTGTACGGATCTTTTCAAATGGAACAATGACTTTATCCTGAAAATGCAGGATCGGCTTCACCTGCAACAGGCTCCCGACAATCGCCTGCGCACTTGAAAGCCTGCCTCCACGCTGGAGATTACCGAGATCATCGACCATGAAAAAAGCATGCATCTGCTCTTTCATTTTCTCCAGACGGGCCAGGATAGCTTCCACAGTTTCACCGTCTCTCGCCATTTTGGCGGCTTCCACTACATAAAAGCCTTGCGCCATGGCGCTGATTTCTGAATCAAACGGATAGACTTTAAAACCGGAAACCATATTGCCTGCACTTGCCGCAGTCTGATAAGTTCCGCTGATCCCGCTCGAAAGATGAATCGAGATACAGGCATCGTGCTTTTTGCTGATCTCTTCATATTTCTCCAAAATGAGACCGATTGGCGGCTGAGATGTTTTCGGAAAATCTTTAGAAAGCTTCACTTTATGGTAAAAAGCCTCTGTTGATATATCAATCTCTTCACGGTAGCTTTCTTCACCGAACTGCACGCTGAGCGGCACAGTATAGATCTGATAAGCATCAAGCAGATCTTCGGGAATATAGGCTGTGGAATCCGTCATTACAGCAATGCTCATCTAATCATGCTCCTTGTAAACAGGCATGGGCCGGCGAGCTGCCTTTAACAGAAATGGCGGCCACTCAGGCCATTTCTACCCAGCCTTTTTTAATTGCTGTCACCACAGCCTGTGTGCGGTCTTTCACACTCATTTTCTGCAAAATATTGCTCACATGGTTTTTAACCGTCTTCTCACTGATCTCAAGTGATTCTGCAATGGCCCGGTTGCTCTTTCCTTCTGCAAGAAGCTGAAGCACCTGACATTCACGTTTTGTCAGCACATGCAGCGGCTTCTCATAATCCGGAATGCCCTGTTCGGCACCATCGTTAATATGGGCAAGCTTACGGTATTCACTGACAATGTTGTGTGTTACTTTCGGATGCAGGTAAGATCCGCCGTCAGAAACAACCTTAATTGCCTCGACAAGAGAATCAGAATCCATTTCTTTCAGCAAATATCCCTGTGCCCCAGTTTTGAGGGCGTGCATCACATAATGTTCATCATCATGTATGGAAAGAATAATGACATTCGTATCAGGATAGCTTTCAATCAGCTCGGCAGTTGCCTCTACTCCGTTCATTTCAGGCATGTTGATGTCCATAAGCACCACGTCAGGATGATAATTGGCCACCAAATCCTTTGCCGTGCTGCCGTCATCGCCTTCAGCTACAACATGAAAACCCGGCTCAAATTCCAGAATCCGCTTAACGCCTTCGCGGAATAGTTTATGATCATCAATCAGTACGATTTTAATATCTCTTAATGTATCCAATGTGACATCTCCTTTTCTAATAAACTCGGAAGCCAAGGCCTTTTCCTTTATTTCGGCATAAACTTGGCTTCTTTCAATCTTTTTGCAACAATCCATCAAAGGACATTCGGGACTTGAATCATGACCCTTGTGCCTTTGTTGATCTCTGACGTGATTTCGAGCTTGCCATCGAGCATTTCCACCCGTTCACGCATGCCGATCAGACCGAATGATTTGTCTTTCTTTGCTGATGTATCAAAGCCTTTTCCATTGTCTCTGATCAGAATGGCAATCCGCTCCCGCGTGAATTCCAGCTTGATCTGGATCAGTGTCGCTTCAGCATGCTTAATCGCATTCTGCAAAGATTCCTGCACGAGCCGGAACAGCGCCACTTCATACTTTTGATCCAGCCGCTTTTCTTCGCCCAGCAGGGTGAACTCGATTTTTGTATGATTATAGTCAGCTATCGTATCTGCATATTTCTTTAATGTTGGTATGAGTCCAAGGTCATCGAGTGCCATTGGACGCAGGTCGTAAATAATCCGCCTGACTTCATAAAGAGAAGAACGGACCATTTTGCGAACGCTTCTGATTTCAGTCAGTGCGCTTTGTGCATCGCCTTTTTTGTAGGCACGCTCCACAAGTTCGGAACGAAGCAGAATATTCGCCAGCATCTGTGCCGGTCCGTCGTGAATCTCACGAGAAATCCGCTTTCTTTCCTCTTCTTGGGCTTCGATAATCTGCAGGCCGAAAGCCTGTCGCTGCCGCGCTTCTTCTATGATGACATTGACTTGCTTGAAGTCATCGCTCAAGTAATTAAGCACGACAGAGATTTTGCTCGCAATATCGTCCGCCCGTTCAATGGTCTGCAGCAGGGACAGGAGCCGCCGCTCAAGGGTGTCACGCTTGTCCCTTAATGATTTCTCCTCCTGCCTGAGCATAATCAGACGGGTTTGGAGCATATGGGTGGAATCATAGATGTCCCTGATTTCCTTTTCAGAATACCGGTCGAAATTCTTGCTGACAGAAGCAAGCCGCTTGCGGGATTGCTGTACTTCCTTCTCAAGGTCCGTCCCGCTCTGTATATATTCAAGCACGCGCTCTTTAATCATGGCCAATTCAGCAACGAGCGCCTCATGTTCTTTTCTCGCTTCTTCGCCAATCTCGAAGATTTCATCTTTGGAGTTCTCTACGACATCTACCATCTCATCAATAACAGAATCCAGAGCTCCGTCTTTGAATCTCTTCAACAAGACAATCACCAACTTATGTTATAATCATACGAAATACCTCTACACTTTGCTGGGGTCATTATCCCAGTCCAGGCTTGCGGTCATGGTTATCTTTACATGCCTGTCAGTAAAAAGGGTTCTAAAACCAGGTTCAAAAAGCAGATAGTCATTCTATTTTATTATAAACTTTTTCTTGAGAATTACTACTATCAAGCAGCTTTAGGGGGATAAACGGATGCTTTCCAGCTATTTGACCATAAAAGGAAGCGATTCTGAAGAGCAAATCATTCAAAAGTCTCGCTTTATCGGCTATGCGGCACGTGCTGAATCTGAGGAGGAAGCACTGGCATTCATTCAGGAAATCAAAAGAAAGCACTACGACGCCACGCATAATTGTTCTGCCTACCTGATCGGCGAGCATGATCAGATTCAAAAGGCGAATGATGACGGCGAACCGAGCGGTACAGCAGGCGTGCCTATTCTCGAGGTGTTAAAAAAACAGAATCTGAAAGATACAGTTGCCGTTGTTACCAGATACTTCGGCGGCGTAAAACTGGGGGCTGGAGGATTGATCCGCGCATACAGCAGCAGCACATCACTTGCTGTCCAGGCTGCAGGGGTCGTCAGAAGAGAGCTGATGCAAGGCTTCTCTGTCTCTATAGAATATCCCTTGCTCGGCAAAGTAGAGAACGCACTGCGCCAGTCTGACTATGTACTTGAAGACATTCGCTATCTTGAAAAAGTGGAATGCATCGTATACGCAAGTGAAAATGAAGCGGACGCATTCCAGGAGTGGATGATTGACCTGACGAATGGCCAGGCAGCCATATCCCGGCTTGATGTCAAATACGCTGAGATTCCAGTAACATAAAAAACGTGCATTCCGTCATTTCCGGCTTTAGCCGGCATATAATGGAATGCACGTTTTTTTTGCAGTCAGGAACTTCCTTTCACTTTCGAATAGGCTGCTTCATCAACAATCAGCGTAAAATTCGGATGTTCCTTCAGAATAGAAGCCGGAAATGCTTCTGAGACTTCAGTCTGCAAAAGCTCTGCCACTGTGTCCGCCTTGTTCTCTCCTGAAATAAGCAGGATAATTTCATCGGCATCCATAATTGTCTGAATCCCCATGGTCACTGCTTTGTACGGCACCTCATCCAGGGAATCGAAGAAGCGGCTGTTGACCTCACGTGTCGATGCATCAAGTTCAACCACATGTGTCCGGCTGTCAAAAGACGTGCCCGGCTCGTTGAAACCGATATGCCCGTTGATGCCAATCCCGAGGATCTGGATATCAATCTTGCCAGCATTGCGGATTTCCTCTTCGTACGCTTTGCAGTGCTCCTCAAGATTCTCATCTGTCCCGCTCGGAACGTGCGCACTGGAAAGCGGAAGGTCGATATGCTTGAATAATTTATCATACATATAATATTGGTAGCTTCCCGGATGTGTTGAATCAAGACCGACATATTCATCGAGGTTAAATGTCGTCGCCTGTTTAAAGGAAAGTTCTCCTGCCTGATGGCGCTCAATTAGGCATTCATACAGTCCCTCTGGCGTCGATCCTGTAGCAAGGCCAAGAACCGGATTGTCCAGCGACTGAATTTTATCTGCAACCAGGTCACATGCAGCCTTGCTTAATTCCTTATAATCCTTCATTTTCAGCAGTTTCACAATTGTCCTCCTAACAGCACACGCTCACTCTATCTAATTCGAACCGGCCTGCATTGCCGGCATGCTATTCTGGATGTTCGTTTATTCTGCTGTACTCAGTTCATTGCTTTTGAAAAAACTCAATCCCTGGATCAGTGCCTGAATCAACTCTTCAGACGTGCCAATCCGGCTGTTTTCCGTTTCGCAAATCAATTTTTCGAGCAGAACCTTTATTTTTTCGCTTTCACCCATCATGAATCCCGCCTTCATTCCATCAGCATATATCTGGCAATTTCCTGCACGGCAGGTTTTTTTAGCCGATTCTTCGCCATTATACTTTATTTTTTCTGTTTTTTCATTTTAATTTTTTAAAGCTTACTTGCTTAACCTTATAATATGTTCCCAATTTTCAAATGGGAAAAACCTTTTTCATTTACTTTAAAATGGGCTCTCTTCGAGGTGTTTTTGAAGGACCGTAAACAGATCCGGTCACATAGTCATAAAGCAAGCTTGCTGTTTTAAGCCGGATGGCCTGTTAATAGTAGAAGAAAAACGGGAAATTCATTGTAAACAATAGACTAAAACCGGTTATTCCACTATAATTTATGCCAGGATTCGAGTTTTTTCCGCATCTCTCAAATGAGTTAAGTCCAGCGGATTTGCCTGCAAAAAAATTGTATGAACATGTTGTCCGCTCGGCATGAACTAAACCATGCCGATGTGCTTATTAATAAAATGGGGTGGATCAATTGAGTAAAAAATGGCTTTGTCTTTTGGGTTTGCTGCTGATCGTAACAGCACTCACGGGCTGTTCCGGTGACGATACAACGCCGCAGGAAAAGTTGGACAGCTACGTAAAGCTCTGGAACAAGCAGGAATTTCCTAAGATGTATCCGATGCTTGCCAAAGAATCGGCAAAAAAATATAAAGAGAAAGATTTTGCCGGCCGCTACGCAAAAATCTATCAGGACCTGGAAATCAGTAAATTAAAAGTCACATATGAAGTTCCAGATCAAGATGTACTTAAAAAGCAGGAAAAGCAAAAAAAAGCTACGTTTCCAATCCAGGTAAACATGCAGAGCATTGCCGGACCGATTGAGTTTAAATCAACGGCTACCCTGCTCAAAGAAGAAAATAAAGACGGCGATGAAAACTGGTATGTTGATTGGGATCCTGGCCTGATCTTCCCTGACCTGGCTGACGGCGGTTCGCTCGAAGTCCAAACGGAAGAACCACAGCGCGGGGAAATCCTGGACCGCAACCAGATGCCGTTGGCAATCAACGATGTTGCTTACCGCTTCGGCATCGTGCCTGAGCAGTTTGGCGAGGATAAAGCCAAGAAAGAAAGGCTTGCTTCCCTGCTTGGAATGAAGACAGGTGAAATTGACGATGCACTCAGTGCGAGCTGGGTTAAGCCCAATCTGTTTGTACCGCTCAAAACTCTGCCTAAAACAGCTGAATCTGCTGTCTATGAACTCACTCAAATGAACGGAGTCACTTATACAGAAGCATCAAGCAGAGTCTATCCGTTAGGGAAAGCCGCTTCGCATCTGATCGGCTATGTCGGCAAAATTACAGCAGAAGAATTAAAGGATAAAGGCGCAGCCTATTCAGCCAATGACCTGATTGGCAAGCGCGGACTCGAACAGCTGTATGAGGATCAGCTGCGCGGAAAAGCAGGCACGCGAATCCTCGTAAAACAGCAGGACGGCGAAGAATCCTTGCTGGCTGAAAAACCGAAACAAGACGGAGAAAATATTAAACTGACCATTGATGTCAACCTGCAGGAGAAAATTTATAAATCTTATGGAAGCGATGCAGGCACTTCTGCTGCTGTTGATCCGGCATCAGGCCAAACATTGGCGCTTGTTTCCAGTCCCGGCTTCGATCCCGCTCTCTTTGTAAATGGCATCAGCCAAAGCAGCCTGGAGGCACTGGAAAATGATCCGCAAAAACCGCTGATCAACCGGTTCAGCCTGACCTTTGCCCCTGGCTCTTCCATCAAACCGATCAGTGCGGCAATTGGCCTTGACAATGGGACGATTAAGCCAAACGAAGGCATAAAGATCAATGGGTTGACCTGGGGGAAATCGGGATGGGGCGGTTATCAGGTGAAACGCGTTTCAGGCACCGATAAACCTGTTGATGTAACCGATGCCTTGGTACGTTCAGACAATATCTTTTTTGCCAAAAAAGGCGTTGAGATGGGTACGGAGAAGTATGAGTCAGGCTTGAAGAAATTTGGCTTCGGTGAGAAAATTCCATTCGCCTACCCAATTAAAAAATCTCAGATTTCCAATAGCGGCACGTTTGACAGTGAGCTGCTGATGGCCAATTCCATATACGGCCAGGGAGAATTGCAGGCGAGTTCACTGCATATGGCCCTCACCTACGGCCCTATCTTAAATGAAGGCAAAATGATGAAACCGACCCTTCTCCTTTCAGAAGAAAAAGGAGAAGTATGGCATGATGGCTTAATCAGCAAGAGCGATGCAGATGTGCTTCAAAAAGCACTGCGCAAGGTCGTTACAAACGGCACAGCGAAAGCCGCAAAAGATGCCAAAATCGAGATTTCCGGCAAAACCGGAACAGCTGAACTGAAAGCCTCTCAAAAAGTTAAAGGACATGAAAACAACTGGTTCGTTGCCTACCCGACAAAAAAGAAAGACATTGTCCTTGCCATGATGGTTGAGAAAACGGAAGGCCGCGGTCAAATTGTGATCAAGCGTGTCGCTGATATTCTTTCCAGCAAAAAATAGTGTCATGTAAAACCCGCTGATGCCGATTGCATCAGCGGGTTTGCTTCATAAAAATAAAGCCTGTTCCGATACGGAACAGGCTTTATGCTTATTCGGATTCCAGCGCTGCACGATCACGGCGCAAACGCTCTTCGTTGATTTTCTTCGATTTAATCTGCTGTTCTGCTGTACCGAGGCGATCCCAAGGGAACAGGTTCTCTAGAACCAAAGCCAGGATAATCCCGACAAGGAGACCGCTGGAAACGAGCGGACGAATGAAGTCCGGGATCGTTGCAAAGTAATTGGCAGGCATGGTCATAATGATAATACCTGTAAAGACAGGAATGGCTGCCCTGTAGACATTCAATGTGTTGAAAGACACTTGCTCATAAAATCTCATTGATGAGTTAAAGATCTGCAAATAAGAAACAAACAACGCGGCACTTCCGATGCTAAGTGGCAGCAAGGAGAAGAAATGACCGACTGGCGGGATGATCCCCATGATCAGGAACATGAATCCGCCAAGAATGAATGGCGTTCTTTTCAAGTCGCCCGTTTGGTTCAGGAACCCGATGGATGACACGTACGGTGAATACGGCACAAGTCCGAAGACACCAGCCACCACTGTAATCAGGCCTGTCAACGAGAATGATGAACGGTATTGCTTGTTTGTTGTCAGCTGATGATACATTTCATCTGTGCCTTTAAGGGCACCAAACGTATTCGCAGAGTTCAGCAGGCCGGCAAGCACAGTCGTAATGATGATCCCTGTATTCCATGTCGGTTTTCCGAATGGGAACAGGTCAAAGCTCAAGCCGCCTCCCTTGCTTTCTCCGCCGCCGCTGCCAAAGATCAATGTATAGACGATCCAGCCGACAATGATCCCGATCAGCAAGCCATACTTTCTGACGCTTGTCGGCGCCTTAATGCTGATGAGGATAACCAGAATGGCCGTTGCGATGCCGAGACCGGCAACCGGCATGTTGATGCTTGCTTCACGAGCCGCATTGCCGAATGGAATGCCCAGCATCCCTTTGAGGAAAATACCGCAAAGCTGTGTCGCAAACAGGAACATGAAGACGCCCATAACACCCGGGTTAAACAATTTGGCAATATGCGGGCCGAGGCCGGCAACGCCGATAATAATCGTCAAAACACCTGAAATGATCACACCAATTGCCAGGCTCCCGCCCAGCTCATCAAGCGGCATCCCCTGTGCAGAAGCTGTTGTTACGAGTGTCAGGATAACACCCCACCACAATCCGGACTGTCCCTCCATGATCGCTCTGTGGTGACCGAGAACGGCCTGGAGAATACAAGCAATCCCGGTCAAAATGAAGGAAAGCTGCAAGAGCGATACAACTTTTTCAGATGAAAGGCCAAATGCAGCACCTACTGTAATCGGGATCACGACGATGTTGGTAAAAATAAAGAAGAGCCACTGCAGTCCCGAAATCCAGTTGCTTGATTTCGTCAATTCTTTCATTGCTAAACCTACCTTCTTTCCTTATAAGAACAAAAAATAAAAAGCTTCCCTCTTGCCCTGCAGGCAATTAACAGCCCGGCAGCCGGCAGCCGGCCTCTAGACCTGCCAGCATGCCGATAATCGTATCAATGCCTGACGTATGTCCGACTTGTTCCATTTCAGAAAGCGCCTGCTCAAAAACAACCGGATCCGGCTGTTGAAGCGCCTGTGCCAATTGAATGATGGATGAATGGTAATAGCCCTTTGTGGCATAAAGCAGATATTCATAGGCCACATCTGTTGTCCGTTTGCGCCCATAGGCTTCCAGATAGTCCAGCAAGGCTTGTGCAAGCTCCCTGCTGAGCAGCCCTTGCAGCTCAAGACTTGCAAACAGACCCGTGAGGAGGTCATCACCACTTGGGGTCAGTCCAAGCCCCCTGCCAATCCAAAAATCAAATGCCTGTTCAGCTTCTGCTGCATCCATTGAAACAGCTAATTTCTGCAGCTGGAATACTCGAATAGCCAGCTCACTCGCCTTGGCTTCTTCTGATGTTCCATCAAGAATCCAGCTAAGCAGCTGATGCTGTTCAGCCATGGACTGGACAATGCCCGATTGCATGCCTGCTTTTGAAAGCTCGACTCTGATCCGCTCCCTGTACGTGCCAGGCAAATGATTTTCCATTTCACAAACAGAAATGCGCAAATCAAGCCGTTCACTATGCTGAAGCAAAATGGCAAGGCCTCGCGGAAGCAGAATCCGGTTGCCTGGAAAATCAAAAGAAACCCGTTCCCCTTGCCGAACCAGGCGGGCAAGCATACGTGCCTGCTGTTCCTGAATGGCAATGCCGAACGGGGAAAGACCATTTTCCAATGCTCCGATATGTACAAGCCGTTCTCCAAATGAGAGGTTAAAACTTGTGTTGAAGACACTGTGCACAGATCCGGCCCCCGTCTGTCCCGCTGCCTGAAAAACGGCTTCGCTCACCTTCTGGGCTGTTAATTCCATCACAATTGCACCTTCCTGTTGACCGCTGCCCGGCTGATTCGCCAGTCAGCGATGAAACCAAGGCCGAACGTCAATGTTTTTGAGCCGGTATCATTGCCGGCAAATCCAACCAATAAAAAAAAGATTCATATCAAAATGAATCGCATCACATGATCCATTATACGCTAATTCATCGGATTCGTCATCTTTGCGACAGATTTTTTAGGCATATGCCCACAGTAAAAAAAGCCGTCTCCTGTGGAGACAGCTTTTCAGACTCAGGATTGATGTCAGCTTTGCGGTTTGGCAAGAAACCGTCCGCCAGCGGGACCGATAATCCCTTTATCAAGGTCGAAAACCACCTCGCCGCGAAGAATCGTTTTGGTGACCCTGCAGTTTATCTTTATGCCTTCATAAGCAGAGAATTTGTTTTTATAATAAAGGTCTTCCCGCTTCAATTCATAGGATTGCTCCGGATCCACAAAGATCAGGTCAGCATCCTTGTCTAGCGCAATCTCACCCTTGGACGGCAAGTTAAAACGTCTTGACGGATTGTATGAGATCATCTGGGAGAACATATGAACCGGGATGCCATGCTGCTTAACAGCCAGATCAAACAGCAGATCGACGCTGTTCTGACAGCCGCTGATGCCGCCCCAGGCTGCAAATACAGTACCTTGTTTTAAATCTTCCGTGCACGGAGAATGATCTGAAGTCACCCAGTTGATTTCTCCACTTTCCACCTTCTCCCAGAGCCTTGCCTGCTCCTCCTTGCTTCTTAAAGGCGGAGAGCATTTAGCCCGGTTGCCGATCCTGGCAAAGTCATCTGTGTTCAGAGCCAGGTAATGGGTGCAGGTTTCAAAGGTAACGTCCAAACCTTCACGCTGCGCTTCAAGAATCGCGTCTGCCCCTTCTGCGGAGGACACATGGACAATGTGCAGCTTGCATCCTGTTTCTCTCGCAAAGAGAATGCATCGCTTAATGGCCTCAAGTTCTGTAATCACAGGTCTGGAGTCCACATAATCCTGTACAGTTGTTTTCCCTTGAGCCACTTTTTCTATTGCCAAGTTATCGGTAATCGAAGCATTTTCCGCGTGGACACACAGGATTTGATCCAGCTCGGCCAGTTTTTCCATGCCTTTATAAAGCGAATAGTCGTCAATATCACGGAAATCATCCGGGATTTCTTTATTGCCGCATGTGGCAATAAATGATTTAAAAGCCAGGACTCCCGCATCAGAAAGGTCCTTCAGATCTTCCAGGTTATTCGGAATCAATCCGCCGTATAACCCGTAATCTACCCAAACTTTATCTTGTGCTGCACTCATCTTAACGTCAAAAGCGTGTTTTGTGACGGTCGCAGGCAGCGCATTGAGCGGCATATCGACAAATGTGGTGGTGCCGCCGGCTGCCATCGCTTTGGAAGCTGTCTCAAAGCCTTCCCATTCTGTCCGTCCAGGTTCATCAATATGCACATGTGTATCGACCATGCCAGGTAAGACAAGCTGCCCCTGTGCATCAATGACTTCTTTTGCTTCTCTATCCAGCACATCGGCAATCGCGGCTATCTTCCCATCTTTGATGCCGATTTCTGCCGGACGTGCTTCCTCTCGAAACACAACCATTCCATTCTTGATGATCAAATCATATGACATACAGTTTCTCCTCTCTTAAATGGCAGGTCATGATCTATCCCGCTCAACTGATTCGCCTATACTATTCCCTCTGACTCGTTTCTCACACATAAAAAAAGAAGCCTTTCCATTATGGAAAAGCTTCTTTTCAGTAAAATTATTCAGCGAACGGATCTTTATGATCGTATTTGTTGTGGTGAACAACATCAGAAACAAGGTAGTTGTATACGTCATCAACGATTTCAACACCATTTTCTCTGTTTTTCGCTTCACGGGCAGCACTGCGCTGTCCAGGCCAGTTAACCATGTCATATCCTTCTGCAGGCTTGGAGTCGTTAAGCTCCTGCATAGATGCAGAAAGATTTTCTTTGAACAAGTCAATATCCGTGAACTTAGCAGGATCAATTACGATATGCAATTGGCCAAGGTCGCGTCCTTTTGTAAGATCAGCATACATAGATGAAACATGTTTACCATATGGAAGGCCCAGAAGGATACCTGACAATACGTCAACCATCAGCATCAAGCCATAGCCTTTAGGTCCAGCGATTGGAAGCAACGCTTTAACTTTAAATGGATCTGTAGCAGGTGCTCCGTTTTCGTCAACTGCCCATCCTTCAGGAATGCTTTCTTTTTTAGAACGCGCATGAAGGACTTTACCCCAGGCTTGTACAGTTGTAGCCATATCGAAAGTAACGATTTGGCCGTCTTTACCAGGTGCTGCGAAAGCAATTGGGTTTGTACCGTAGTAAGGCTCAGCTCCGCCGTATGGTACAACCATTGGGTCAGATTGGCACATAGAAATACCAATTAGATCTTCACGAGCTGCCTGATCTACGAAGTAAGAAAGTGCACCACTGTGGCTGATATGCTTCATACCAACAACTGCAATTCCGCTTTCTTTAGCAAGTTTGATTGCTTCTTCCATTCCTTTAATAGCAGCTACGTGACCTACACCGTTGTCGCCTTCGAAGATACCTGATGCTGGACCAGTTTTCTTGAATTCGAATTTCGGGTTATGTGTAATACCGCCTTTAGCGATACGCTCAGCATAATATTCTACGCGCATTGCGCCGTGTGAATGATAACCGCGCATGTCAGCATGTGCAAGCACGTCAGCTACGCCTGCTGCATGTTCTTCAGTCAGACCTGCTTTGTGAATCTTATTTTTGATCAGTTCTTTCAGCTTTTCTTCTGATACTTTAACCAATGCTAACACCTCTTTATGTGTAATTTATATATCACTCTTTATGTTGCGCGAACAAAACCATTTTAAACCTGTTTTCCCAAGACTGCAAAGATTAAGATGCCATCGGGGGAATTTCGTTTCAAATGCTGTCCTTGCCCCATATCTTACCACAAACTTGACTTTTCCGCTAAGCTTTTATCCCATTAGAATAAAATTGCAGAAAAGCCGGTTGAACTTTGTGTCATGCAGTCGCAAAAACTGATGCGAACAGGGCTGATCTTTCAGCAAGAACAGCCATGCTGCACCAATTGTTTCAGCGGCTTACAGCTCAGGGTCGCGGTGGCAGTCTTTTGAGTAGATGTAAGAAATGCTTCCGCGGCCGATTGCATAGCAAGCCTGCAGGCAGTAAGGTGCCATGTAGATATAATCGTTCTTCTGTACCGGATACCATTTGTTATCCAAGTTGTAGATGCCTTCACCTTCAAGCAGGTAGGCGCCATGCTCCTGGTAGTGCGTTTCTACAAATGGATGGTTTCCTGTCGGTTTGAACTCAAGGATGTGCATGTTCATATCAAATGCGAAATCAACTGGGAGCAGATCCTGGATCAGAACGTTCTCCATATTATCGTAGATTTCTTTTTTGATTTCATTTGTGTTTCCAGTTACAACCCAAGGTTTTTTGCCGCCTTCAAGCGGTGTGTATTTCTGCTTGTACAAGAACAATTTTGTATCTTCGTCTTGCGCATTTTCAAACTTCAATTGAACAGATGGCGGGCAGTACAAGTAGCCGCCTTGTGTCAATTCATATTTGTCATCGCCAGCATGTGCTGTAACTTTACCACCAATTACATATACGAAAGACTGTACATCTTCCTGACCGGCAAAACCTGTTGTTTTTCCGCCTTTATGTAATGTAACAACGTAATCTGTAAAACGTGCACCAAGGCGTTTTGAGCCGAGGATAGACATTGTTGTGTTTTCAAATCCAGGCAATACGTTGTTTACCAGACCTTCTGGAGGAATGATAGCGAATTTGCCGTTTTCAAATACTGCTCTGCTTTGCAAAAGACCATTAGGATATCCCATGCGTAACCGCTCCTTTTTGAAAATTGTTCAAAACACGCCTATTCCCAAAAAGCGGGCAGTGCCCTCAATTTGGGAATAAGCATGATTTTGCCATGACACGTTAAAGCCAAAAACTCAAACGAACATGATCAGTCTATTATTGGCTGATGATTGTTCCGCTTTCACCGCGAAGTGCAGCATCAACTTTTTCCAGAGAACCGATGATTGAAGTCGCGCCTTTGCGTGATTTCGCAAAGTTAAGAGCTGCTTCAACTTTAGGACCCATGCTGCCTTTAGCAAACTGACCTTCAGCAACATATTTCTCAACTTCTTCAACTGTAACTGTTTCAAGCGCTTTTTGGTCCGGCTTGCCCCAGTTGACGAAGACGTTCTCAACGTCAGTCAAGATCATGAAGACATCTGCTTCAACTTCTTCAGACAGTTTGTAACCGCTGCGGTCTTTATCGATAACAGCTTCTACGCCTTCATAGCCTTTTCCTGTTTCAGCAACAGGAATTCCGCCGCCGCCAGCAGCTACAACAATGCTGCCAGTTTCAGCAAGTGACTTGATTGCGTCAGCTTCAATAATTTTAAGCGGCTGTGGAGATGGAACCAAACGGCGGTAGCCACGGCCAGCATCCTCGCCAACTTTCCAGCCTTTTTCCTGAGCAAGCTTGTTGGCTTCTTCTTCTGAGTAGAAAGGACCAATTGGCTTAGAAGGATCGTTGAAATCTTCGTCGTCTTTAGACACGATTGTACGTGTGATCAAGTTCACGACATTTTTGTTCAAGCCAAGTGCTTTCAATTCTTCTTCCAAAGCCTGGATGAACATGTAACCGATGAAGCCTTGTGATTCAGCACTTAGTGCATCAAGCGGCTGTGCAGGGACAATGTTTTTAGCTTCTTCGTTCTGAAGAAGAATGTTGCCGACCTGTGGGCCGTTACCGTGCATGATGACAAGCTCATGACCGTCTTTGATCAGCTTTGCCAAGTATTTTGCAGTACCTTTAATGTTGTTGTACTGAGTCTCGAAAGTGCCTTCCTGACCAGCCTGAAGAATTGCGTTTCCGCCTAATGCGACTACTACCTTTTTGCCCATGATATACCTCCGAATTTGGAAATGTCGTTTGTTTTATGCACAAGTTGAGGTATGCAAGCTGTCAGGTGACGGCTTTTGCATACCACAACTAAATCAGCTTATCTAAACTTACGCTTCTACGCCGTATTTTTTAGCAAGGGCTTCAATTGCTTGTTCGAAGCAGCCAAGCGGTACACGTACAGTACCGGCACCAATCTGGCCTTTACCGGCTACTTTGTTTGCAATACCAGTGTTGATAACTGGAGTGATGCCAGTCTCAACAACTTTGCGAAGGTCAATACCCAAGCAAGCACCTTGGAAGTCCCAAGTTGGGATTGAAAGGTTCGGGTTGTTTGCAATACAGATTTCGCGCATTTCATCAGATGTATTGATTGCATCAGAGAATCCGCCAGTACCTACGAAACGTGTAACACCAGGAGCAGCGATCATTGCCATACCGCCAACGCCGTATGCCTCAGTGATTGCAGAGTCACCCATATCAGGGCAAGCATCGGCAGAGCTGTAGCCAGTGAAGTACAAGCCGTCCGGCGTGTTAACTGGTGCAGTGAACCACTGGTCGCCAAGACCTGAAACTTTGATTCCGAACATATGGCCGTTACGTGCCAAGTGCGTTACGATTGAACCTTCGCCAACATCAAGAGCTGAATCCATTACAGATTTAGCAGAAGCCATCATGATGTTCAAGAAGAACTGGTCAGTGTCAGCCAAGAACTTCGTTACTTCCTGAAGTTCTTTGTCAGAAAGACCTGCAGTGATCAGGTAAGGTACGATTTCTTTCAAGAACAAAGCAGAAGCTGCAATGTTGCGCTGGTGGAATTCGTCACCCATTGTGATTGCTTTAGCAACAAGTACGTTTACGTTCATGCCGCCTTCGATTTGTTTAAGAGCTTTAGAAAGAGCAGGTCCCAATACGTCTTTCATCCACTTCAAACGGTTTAGTACTTCTTCATTGTAAGCGCCGAAACGAAGAACCGCACCGATACCTTCGTTCAGGTTGCAGTAGCCGTAGCGTCCGCTTGCTTTGTTTTCAACAACTACTACAGGGAAGTTGGCAGAAGTGATACCGCCCATTGGTCCAACAGCGTTTACTGAGTGCGCAGAGATAAACTTGATTTCTCCGCCGGCAAGCTGTTTGCGTGCTTCTTCTTCGTTGCTAGCCCAGCCTTCGAAAAGTACTGCACCAACACAAGAGCCTTGCATCGGATCGTTCATGTCTTCCCAAGCAATTGAAGGGCCTGAGTGAAGAAGTGCTTTGTCATTCAATTCAGAGATTACATCTTTAGCTGGAACAACGTCCAACAAAAATGGCTGAGATTCAATTACCTTCTGGATTACCGCTTCGTTCGCTTCATCAATCGTTTTATAAGTCATTTTAATCCTCCTGTTATATAAGCCTATATTTGAAAGCTCTCTAAAATTGGAAGTATCGGGTCTTATCTTTTGTTCAGTTGGTTAACAAGGCTTGCAAGACGCTTGTTTCCGCCTGCGATCGGTTTCCACTGGTACTGGACAACCTGTCCGCCATTTTCAGCAACTGTCTGAGCAAAGCTCTTAAGACCAACGTTTACTACGCGTGGCTTGCTTGAGATCAATTCAGCAACCTTCTCAAGATCGCCGGCTGATTTGCCTTCGCTTGTTTTAAGTGTGATTTCGCCGTTCAAGTATTTAACAAGGTCAGCAGCAAGCTTTGTCGCTTCGGCGTTGGATTCAAGAACGACTACGCCAGCGTCTTCCAGCTTGTCAACCTGGTCCTGGTAAACTTGCGGGTCATTCGCAGTACCTGTAACAGATGCGATCGCGATGAATGCCTTGCCTTCTTTAGCTGCTTCTTCTTTTGCTTCCTTAATAACAGGAGCAAAGACGCCTGCCATATCTTCGTGTGCACCGTAACCGATTACGTTGTCAAGAAGAATGATCGCTGTTTCTGCATCATGTGCAGCTTCTTTAACTTTCTCAACACGGAATGTCGGGTCGATCATAGGATGCGCGCGTCCATTTGTATAGACGTCATCACCCAAGTCGATGATTTCATGTCCGTCTTTCTTGAGCATCATGCCTTCTGGATGGTCAGCAGATGAATCAAGTCCGAAAGCATCTTCTGTAATCATTGCAGCTTCAAGGGCCAAAGTACCGCCACAGAAGTAGCCTTTGATGTAGCGCTGTTCTGCATTCGCTTTGATCTTCTCGATATCATCAGCATGTTCTGCAACGAATTTATCGATAGAAGCCCCTGTGCTTTGAGCAAGTTCCAATGCCTGCAGCGCTGTGTCCTGCAATGTCCATGCATACTGAACATTATCATGTGCTGCTTCCGGCTTGTTACCCATGAAGATTGCAACGACAGGTTTAGACAAAGTTTTGAAAACGTCGACTACCTTGTTGCGAACTTCTGGTGCTGGCGGCTTAGAAATGAATACGATGATGTCTGTTTCAGGATCCTGATCCAGAACACGCAAACCTTTAATAGCCGTTTTCGCACCGATTGCAGCTGACAAGTCACGTCCGCCTGTACCGATTGCCTGGCTGATTCCGCCGCCGTGGTTGCCAATGATTGTAGATACTTCCTGGATACCTGTTCCAGAAGCACCGACGATACCAATGTTGCCCTTGTCGACAACGTTCGCAAATGCGATCGGAACACCGTCAAGGATACCAGTACCACAGTCAGGGCCCATTACGATAAGTCCAAGTTCATCAGCGCGTGTTTTCAAAGCCAATTCATCTTCAACGCTCACGTTATCAGAGAACAGGAATACGCTCATGCCGCGGTCAAGTGCTTTATTTGCTTCAGCAGTTGCATGCTCACCAGCTATTGAAATAACAGCCAGGTCAGCGTTCGGCAATTTGTTAAGCGCCATGTCCCAAGTACGTACTGTTGAGAATTCGCTCTGGTTTGATTCAGTTGCCTGATTCGCCAAGTAGTTGTCTGTTTCTTCGACAACATTAGATGTTACATCTTCACTATCTGTGTCGACAACGATGCACAAGTCACTTGGTGCAGCATCTTCCAACTCATCAGTGAAAAGGCCTGAACCTTTAAAGATATCTTTGTTTGCCGGCGTACCCATCATAACCTGAATCTTGTTTACGCCATCAACACTTGACAAGTGATTCGTCAGCAGCATCAAGCTTACTGAGTCTTGATATGTGTTCTTCTTAATCACAGTAGAAAGCAAATTGTTCACTCCCAAGCCTAGTATTTTGTAATGCTATTCGGCTTTTCCAGGAAAAGCCTCATTCATATGCATAGCCTCTACCTGGCCG